>Ga0209508_1001303_pt1 | contig 20040 bp, 17 predicted proteins | sample AD_UKC129_MetaG_FD_184427 | JGI IMG/M metagenome (GOLD analysis project Ga0209508, IMG submission 184427) | Active sludge microbial communities of municipal wastewater-treating anaerobic digesters from Canada - AD_UKC129_MetaG (SPAdes) (version 2) | ecosystem: Engineered > Bioreactor > Anaerobic... | reverse complement strand
GTTCCGGCCCAGTACCTTCGCTTAGAAAAATCCTTTCTTTCCTTGTCTGCCATCACCCAGTAGCTGTGACTCGTATCTATTTTAATTGTCACACTTTCGGTCTTGCCTGTTTCTATGGCGTACTTATCGGCCTCAGCCGTCATGATACACTCAATGCTTGGAATGGCTGGGATTTCCACCGTGTTCCAGTTCGTGCCATCGTATTCTAACTTTATGATGATTTTACATCCTTCGTTTGGCTGGGTTAAAACCAACGCTCTTTTATATATTTCTGTGTAATCAGTACTACCTTCGGGAATTCTGAACAGCTTAAGAAGATTGAATCCAGTGTCAGTTTCGCCTTTTGTAGGGTGGTCTTCATCATAGAAGTTGGTGGTGAGAATGTAATTGAGAATAGCGTCATCTTTTATTATTTTGTCCCATGATTCCAACGCTTCAGGTATCTCTTGCCATTCTACATTTGTATAGTTTTCATCAAATACATTACCGCGTCTTTCAATGCGCCGAAAATACCGATCGTTTGTAATTGGTTGATTATAATAGTTGAATCCAAGATATTTATATTCGCCCGGTTCACCTTTTTTGTTTACCATTGTGCCGCTTTTATCAACAAGAAAATCACCGAAGGGAGAATCGTATATTGCGGTTTTGTGTTGCATGGATAATGTGATATTAAGATCATATTCATTATTTTTAGAGTGGGGTGGGAAAAATGCTAACGAACTGTTTGTTGTTAATAATATGAGAATAATGATAAATAATACTACAATCAGTTTGTTTTTCATTTTCTCACTTCCGGCTTGTCGGTCCAGAAACTTTCCCTCATGACATCCGGATAGCTGCGATAATATGCGATTTCAATATTTGCATTCGGAAGTACACCAAAATACTTGTCAGTTATTTTTGAACCTTCCACAGCAACTTTTGTAATCTTTTCAACCACGAAGTCGCAAAATGCTTTACCCTGTGCTGGGCCATAAACTATCTGGCAAAGATGAAGCAAAACATTTTTGTATTTCTCCTGAACCCAGTTTATCTTTGAACGATCCATTCCGTGATAAAACCCTTGGTCTGTAATATATTGATCTTCATACAATACCCCTATATCCCACCTGTAATACGATGGATACTTTTGTTCACCAGGCGCATATTTCTTGGCAATGTAGCTCATTTGGGGTTCCGCATAAATAAACAGGTCAATGTCTGCGTCATAGATATCGCTTACAATATGGTAACCTAAACGTGCATATTCACCGTAATTATTGTACAAAAGACTGAATGCATTTCCATTCTTGTTGGCGTAATACGCCATGGTCTTTGCGCACTCATACAGAAGCTCGTGAATAATGGGGTTATTTTTATCAGATAACAGGGTAGGTGCAGTATTTATTGCGTTTCGAAGATAAATCTTCCTATTTTCTATCTTGGCAATACAATAGAAATCCTCCGCATTCTCCCTTATATACGCCTCGAACTCCGCATCGCTCCATATCTCTTCGGGGGGAGTGTAAACCGTCCTGATACCAGGTTCCAACATATTATGGATAACAGCCGCGGCGGAAGCCCGTGTCAGGCTGTCATTTGGCCTGAAATAGCCATCAGCTCCGCCCACAAGAATTCCAAGCTGATATGCCTTGCAGACATAGTCACGAAGGTTTACAGGAATACTGTTATAATCGATTATCCTCGATCTTATGTCGTTCTCATTGTAGGTGATATCATTCTCGCCGGTTATCATTGGAAGGGACCGGATAATGATTCTTGCCATTTCTGCACGGGTGATGGCCCTTCTGTAATCAGTAAACTCTCCCGGAAACACGAAACCAAGCTCAAGGCCTATGGAGACATATACATCTCCCCAGTACTTGTCCGGTGGCACTATTACACCTCTTCCGGCGGCTGCAACGGTTATCTTTATGAATTGCTCAACCGTGAGGTTGTCCAAGGGGCCGAAGTTTCCCGCATATCCCACCATAAGCTCATTCGGATGATTTCCTACATACTGGACATGTTCGTAATACCACGCGTCCTTTGGTACATCCTTGAAAGTCACCAAACCGTGTGACAGGATCATTCCTGAAGGAAAGGAAACCAGTACGACAAGAATGGTTAACAGGATTGCGAGGGACTTCTTCATAACCCAACCTCCTAAAAACTGGTTGAGTTAATATTATCATTGGTTGTTATTATATGTCAATAATAGAACGAAACGGGGGTTGGCAGATGCGCTCGTAATGATGTTAGTGAAAGGTATTAATCCACCTGTAAAGCCTTCTCTCAAACCACAGGAACCGTCCCCGTGGTCTGACCAGAGGAACCGTCCCCCTGGCTAGGAGCTATTCTGGATCTGTCATGACATCGATACTAAGGATGCCGCTTTTCATGATAAGGGCTCTCAATGTTTTATTGTACATCCCTATGCTCTTTAGGCGTTTATAAGTAAGATTTCTCATCAGCGGCTTCAGATTCTTCCGGTAGCGGTACTGGAACCCTTCAATGCCCTTGTTGAGGCTGTCTGCAAGGGCAATGGCGCTTCTGATGGCATAGCTTATGCCCTCGGCTGAGCTGGGGCTGATAAAGCCAGCTGCCTCACCCACCAGGGCCATATGGTCATTGCCGGTATAAATCTCGGAACCTGACCGGGGACGCAAAAGATACGTGCCTTCACGCTTGATCCGGTCTCCGAAGACATAACCAAAATCCCGAAGCTCGTTCTTAAGCCTTTCGAACTTCTCCCTGGCATCCTTTGTGGGCCTCAGGGCTGAACCAATTACCATTTTGCCGTCCTTTGCGATAATCCATGAATAAAAGTCAGTCACAACGCTGTCGAAAATGGCTCCGTAGTACGGTATATCCTCTGTGGTTTCATACCATTCCTGGATGGCAATATATCTTTTTATCTTTTCGCTTTCCGGGAAAACCTGGCGCCTTGCATTGGACCACGCCCCGTTGGCCGCCACGAGAACCCTTGCCTTTTCGGTGTAGATCCTGTTCCCATGAATAAAGGCTATTTCGTAGCCCTCGTTTCCTTCGGCCAGGGATGTAAACCTGCAATTCATACCCATATCCACATGGGGTGGAATCAGCGAAACCAGCCACTCGTCAAACCGCCTGCGGTCCATGTTAAAGTAAAAGCGCTGGTAAAACCGCTCAAGCTTGTTATCAAAATCTATTGTCCTTACCAGGAAAAGCTGGGGGCTCACCAGCACCCCCGCGGGTACGGCCAGGCCCATCCTGCCCAGTACCTTCTGGGCGTCCGGCGCAAGAAGCCCGCCGCAGCACTTTGATCTTTCTTCTTCCTCAGGTTCCAGCAGATCGCGTTTGTCAAGCAGCAGTATCCTGTATCTTTTATCAAGAAGCCTGGCCAGCGTGGCTCCAGCCGGTCCGGCCCCGATAATTGCTATATCATAGGGCATTTAGTTTACCTCCGAAAAAGACTCTGGCAATACAATCAGTATTATACCAGAGTCCAAGTCGATAAAAAATAAGTTTGCCAACCATATTGACCTTACCATGGCAGCAGGTGCAGCATTTCATAATCACCGAATAATTCCCTGTACCACCGGTTTGTTTCCTCTGCTTCCTGCATAAAATCAGCCACGGCAGTATCCTTATCCTTACGGCCGCTTACGTACTCCATGGTTTCTTCAACCCATTTGAAAAAGTATGCGGCTTCCGGGCTCTTGAATGACTGGTATTCCCGGGTTGGCGTCCTCATCGCACCGTATACCACAGGATTGATATTTTGTCCGCCAAGAAAGTCAAGGCTGGTGTTAATGTTATTAAGGACAGTCCCGGAAACAACCGTTCTTTTGCCACCGTACATCTCAAAGGTATTAGGTCCATCCACACCCCTTTCATAAAGGGTGCCGCTGGCCCTGAGATACTGGAGCCCGTTTTCAGTGCAGTCCAGCGTGATCCATTCGATCAGCGCCTTCAGCTCGTCCTTGAGGGGAGAGTTTTTATTTACCATTATCCCGGTTATATTGCCATCTGCGGTTTTGAAGGGCGGAAGGCAAATACCCCAGTCACCGGCAGTATCTTTCAGGTAGAAATCAAGGGCAAAACCGGTATCAATAAAATCGAGCATGATAACAGTACCAAACGCCTTTTTATCACCTTTGCCGTTGATGCACGCAACCCATTCATCACCCCATGACCGGATATCTCCGCTGATATAGCCTTTGTCAAAAAAGGCTTTTGACATATCCATGAATTCTTTCCAGTCCGGACTGATATCAAATTCCGTGCCTGAATCCTGCTGGGAGATCAAAATCCCTGTATCTATCATGCGGGATAAATCCTGGCATCCGGGAACGATATAATACCCGTACTCCTTCAGGGTTTGCGCTGCTTGCAGGAATTTATCCCAGCTTTCGGTGCCCCCGCCTATAATCTCGGAGATTTTATCGGGATCATCGGTTCCAAAGACCTCCCTGGCAATTGACCGCCGATACATGAAAACATTTACATAAGGCTTGTAGGGCAAAGCGATTACCTCACCGTCGGGGTTTGTCCCTGCATCCACTATGTACTGCGGTATATCAGCCTTTTTAATGGCATTCTCCACATCAATGCCAAGCTCCTTATAGGTGCAGGCGTAGTCCGACATCTCCCCTTTGATAAACCTTGAAGCATATGCGGCGGGTATGCTGTATATGTCCGCCGTATTATCAGAATCACTCTCAAGGTTATCAAGGAGTAAGCGGAGGGTGTTGTAATCATCAATGACCGGAGTGTATATAAACCGGATTTCATAGTCAAATTCCGGATGGAGTTGGGCATATTTTTTCACAATATATTCCAGTTCTTCATCGTAGGAATAGATGTTCAGAACCTTTTTACCGGCCGAACCGCCCTGTTCCTGATCTTTTCCGGGATTATCGTTATTTACGGGAGTTACGACCGCAGAAGGGGTCGGGGAAATTGCACCAGCACCCTCATCGTAAGGCTCGTTTTGAAGGTTTCCGCCGGTATCGCCGCAGCCTGGCAGCGCCGCAAGAATAACCGCGAAAGTAAGAATACACAGTGCAATTGAGAATATGTATTTTCCCTTGTTGATTTTCATTTTTACTCCTCTCATTTATGGCCAAACCCTCATTTTATATACCTGAAAGGTTACCACATTGATCCGGTTTCCTTCCATCGCCGCCGTATGCCTTCTATAAAGTCTGAAATGGCGGTCTCCTTACTCTTTTCACCACGAATGTAGGCGTTGGTTTCAGTCATAAACTCCCAATATATAACGAGGTAGCCTTCATCCTCCGTCTTTGGATCGGGATTGTAGAGTTCTTCCAGCCTGTTCAACGCGTTATGGACTACGGGATTTACATCCTGGTTTCCAAGAAAGCCGACTATGTTTTCAGTCTCATTCAGAACAGTTCTGGAGATCACGGTGAACCTTTGTCCATCAAAAATCCTGCCGTTTGCAATCAGATACTGATAACCCGTTTCTGAACCGTCCAGGGTTAACCACTCGATTATGGATTTGACCAGTTCCTTATTGGCGGCATTTTTGCTGACCATTATTCCTGAATAGGAATCTGTCTGGACCTGGAAAGGCGGCAGGCATATTGCCCAGTCGCCGAAGATATCGCCATAGCCGTTCTTCAGGCCTTGATCATCGTATCTGTATTCTGTGACTGTAAATGTGCCGAAAACCTTATCTCCTTTCCCCCTGGTGTCGTTATACCATTCTTCGCTCCATAACTCGGTATCCTTCATATACCCGTTGTCATAAAGGAGCTTTGCAATGTCCATGAATTTTTCCCATTCAGGCTTTATCCTGAAGTCTTCACTGAAAAGATCGGAAACCGAACATTTTTCATTGATAAGGTAAAACAGGTCACCTGGTCCGGATACTATATAATAACCGTGTTTCTTAAGTGTTTTGGTTGCCTCAAGGAACTTGTCCCAGCTTTGGGTACCGCCTCCGATGATCTCGGATATTTTGTCGGGGTCATCGGTGCCAAAAACCTCCCTGGCCACAGAACGCCGGTACATGAAGACATTTGCGTCCGATAGCACGGGGAGCGCAACGATCTTGCCATCCCTGTTTTTCCCGGCATCAATGATATACTGGGGGATATCCATCTTCCCAAGAAGCGCGTCCACATCGATTCCCAGTTCTTCATATGGCAAGACATATTGGGAAAACTCACCCCTTATGTACTTTGGAGCGTAAGCCGACGGAACACAGAAAATCTCCATGGGTTCAGCATTGTTCTTGAGGTTGTCGTCTACCATATTAACAATGTCATTGTACCCGTAATACATCGCGTCGTCCCAGGTCTTAACCTCAAAGTCGAAGTCCCAGTTTTCACGGGCATATTTCTCGATAGCCCTCCCCAGTTCCCGATAGGTTGTATAGACGCGGATATAAACTTTATCTTCCTTCGCAGGCTGAGGTTCATCGGTTACAGCAGGCTCCTGCACCACGTCATTTTCTTCAGCCAGCGGAGTTTGTGACGGGGGAACAGAACCCTGATCCAGGACTTCATTATCAGGTGATACCCCGGTATTTCCGCCAAGCAAAAGAACCGCGCATATTATCGCGGCAACTGCAAATAAGCATAAGCCCAAGATGAGGATGGTTCTTTTCTTGTTGGTCTTCATTATAATCATCTCCCCATTATAAAAAGCTCTAAACCTCTTTTATCATACATCTGCCAGGCTACCAGCGCGTGCCGTCCTCCCAACTTTTTCTTGCGTTTTCTATGAAATCGGCAATGGCTGTTTCCTTGTCCTTTTCGCCCCTGATGTATGCCCGGGTTTCTTCCAGGAATCTGTTGAATATAAGACCGTACCGTATGTCATGGGTAACCGCTGGCGGGCTTAGTGAATCCAGTATATTCAACGACTCATATATTATTGGATTCATGTCCTGTCCATCAATCATACCGCAGCTGTTAAAGGATTCTTTCAGGATCGCCCTGGAAACCACGGGGTAATTGTAGCAATCGTAAAACGTGCCATTCGCAAGCCTGTACTGAAGCCCGGTTTTCGAACTGTCCAGCGTAATCCACTCGATGAGGGGCTTGATCAGTTCCTTGTTCTCAGTATGCTTGCTTACAAAAACTCCGGAATAGAGATCGGCCGGGATTTGGAACGGGGACAGGCATACAGCCCAGTCGCCATAGGTTTTTTCAAAGCTGAGGGCATCCAGAAAATAGCAATTATCAGTGCTCGTAACGATGCCGAACACCTTGTCCCCTTCACCTTTTATGATATTGAACCACTCATCGCTCCATGCCTCGATATCCTTTATGCAGCCATTTTCATAAAGGATCTTTGATACGTCCATAAACTTTTCCCATGCCGGGTCCGGACGGAAGTTTTCGTCCATGAGTCCGGATACGGGGCACGAGGTATCCACCAGGCACGTCATGTCCTCGCACCCTGGTACGATGTAATAACCATGCTCTTTCAGGGTTTGTGCTGCTTCCAGGAACTTGTCCCAGCTTTGGGTACCGCCTCCGATGATCTCGGATATTTTGTCGGGGTCATCGGTGCCAAAAACCTCCCTGGCCACAGAACGCCGGTACAAGAAGACGTTTGCGCTCGATAAAACTGGGAGCGCCGCAATTTTTCCGTCCCTGTTGGTACCCGCCTCAATGATGTACCGGGGTATGTCCATCTTCTCGAGAAGCGAATCAACATCGATACCCAACTCTTCATATGTGCAGACATACTCGGAAAACTCGCCTTTGGCGAACTGTGACATATATGCGGCAGGTACACAGAACAGGTCCATGGGTTCGGTGTTGTTTTTCAGGTTGTCGCCTGCCAGGTTGACATTGTCAAGAAAGCTGTATACCAACTCATCAGTATATGCCAGCACCAGGTAATCGAAATCCCAATGCTCTTCCGCGTATCTTTCTATAATGTCATCCAATTCCCTGAAAGCTGTGTAGACGCGGATGCGGACAGTGCCATGGGGCTTTGGCTGCGGTTCGTCCGTAACTGATGGCTCCTGTGGTTCTTCAGGTAGAAGTGTTTGGGAGGAAGGGGTTGGGACAGCAGCTTCTTTATCCGCATCTGGGCTGTTTATATAGCCATATATTATCGCGATTGCGGTTATGATTATGGCAACAACTATAATGAACGCAACGATGTACTTTTTCAGGACATTTTTCTTCTCCATCCAGGCATTCCTCCAGCGGTCACAGCTGACAAGTGCCACGATGATGACGCCAAGGTTGTTTTTTTATGGTATGTTTCGGTCAATTAGCACTATACTTATTATATACCAATAAGTTACACAATGCTATCAGGCCCCTGCCTATTTGGTGCAGGATTACACTGCTTTGCTCATTACAATTCAGGTATACCTTTACGGGTGGTCTTTGTCGAGATTGCCGCGTTTATCTGCGCTCTGCTCACAATGACAGTCCTGGAGATTGCCAGGCACGGCTTCGCTGGACTCGCAATGGCATAAGGCAGGTTGCACCGCCAGCAATAACATAAAAAAATCCCACATCGGTTTTCGATGTGAGATTCCTGGTGGGAGGAGGTGGATTTGAACCACCGTAGTCGTCCGACAACAGATTTACAGTCTGCCCCCTTTGGCCGCTCGGGAATCCTCCCATATTCTGTTCATGCGGGTTTCAAAAGCCGCATAAACTATATTACATGAGGCCGGTTGTTTTGTCAACACTTTTTAATCATTAATCCCTTTGCCGAATATTGCTGGTTTTTGTGCCTTGTATCGTCTTCCTGTGCCCTTTTTCATCATCCGAAATATGCTTTTGAATATGTTGTTGAAGCCCCGTGGAATCGTAAGCTAAAAACGAAATCGTCCTGAATCAACAATGAAAAGGCAGACCGCGAATGGCCTGCCTTGTTGCTGGCAATAAGAATTTATTGCTGTATTTCCATCATTTCACTTCAAGGCTGTCTGCCAGGCTGCTTAAAACATCCCGCACAGGATAGGCCTTCCCGTTGTCAACGGAAGTGACGAAACCTATATCAAAACATGGTATGGCATATTCCTTGCCATCGGCCTTGACAACGATGACGAAGTCGTGTCCACGGTTGATGTCAGCAACCACGTAACCGGTTATTTGTTTTACATTGAATGTATCACGGACAAGCTGCATATTCCCTTCCCTGTCAACGAGAAGTTCCGCGCGGCTGTGGTCCGTGTATATCCCGGAGTATTGTGAAGACAGCCATGTTCTGCCTTCCCGGCTTATAGCGATATCAAGAGGGGCCGAGGTATCATCATAGGATACCGCCGACTCAACAACCGGGAGAAGAATCGTATACTCACCGTTCTCGTCCTTGAGCGGCAGCAGGTAATACTGCTGGTTTCCAAGCAGAGCATCGAAGCCTGATGCCTCACGAATGGCGTCAGCCCCCAACCCGCCTGTCTTCAGGGTCGTGACTATGATTGCGTTGCTTTCATCACAGGTATATTGCGTTCCCATCGCTATATTATAGGTATCCAGTATGGCATCGGCCGCCCAGGATGGTAAATCTTCTCCGGCAAGTGTCTGAATGCCGCTGAAATCCATGGAGTTCAGCCCGGCTTCGCCCAGCGTGAGAGTGTTAATAAAGCTCCCTTCAACACGCACCAAATCGGGAATTGAATCGTCTTCAGCCGCATTATTTCTGTCGGACGGCTTTTCAGCCGACTTCTCCAAATACTCGATCAGAGAGGAAGATGAACCTGGTGCTGCCGCAGCACCGGAATCCGCCATGGGCTTTGCCCCCTGTGCCCGGGCAGGCGCGGAGTCAGCCGTAAGCTTTGGACTTTGACCCATGGGTGTACGGAGCAGGAGAACCAATACCAGCAGGCAGGCCGCAACGAGAGCGGCATACCTTAAGGCTATCCGGGTTAAAGATATGTTAATAGGTCTTCTTTTCTTACCTGTTGTTTCCAGTTCCATCCTGCACTTGTTCAGGGTGGTCTGAATCAGTTCGTCGGAGGCCTTAAGCTGATCAAGCCCTGCCTTGTATGCTGCCTTAAAACTGTCGTCGTTCAGGATTGCATCATCCTGAAGTATGTTCCTGTTCTCAGCCATTAGCCTCACCTCCCATCATCTCCGCAAGCAGGCTTCTTGCCTTGAACAGCCTGCTTTTCACGGTCCCTCCCGGTATCTTAAGGACCCGGGAGATCTCTTTTATATCAAGTTCCTGGTAGTAATATAAATGGATCATTTCACGATATTTATCCGGCAATTTCATAATGGAGCGGACAAGCTCCTCTTTTTCATCCTTACTCTCAATTATCTCCTCTGTGTTGCTTTCCGAAGTATGGAGGCTGAAATCGTCGGTTACTGTTACCCTCCTCTTCCATGCGCTTCTAAGCATATCCCTGCAAACATTTATGGCAATGCCTGTTATCCACGTTTTTTCGCTGCACTCTCCGCGAAAACTGTCATAATACCTGCACACCCTGACAAATGTTTCCTGGTATGCATCCTCGGCCAGTTCCCTGGATTTCAGCATGACAAACGCAGTCCTGAGCACGTCGTTGCCATACTGCTCCACAAGCCTGGTAATCTCATTCATTTTTTCAGAAGGAGCCACCTTGCAGCCACCCTCCTTCTTCACTTAATTTGACGCAATACATCCGGTTTGGTTCATATTCGCAAAATACCCGGTAAATGACGAAAACCCGACAAAAACCCCGCCAAAGGGTACAGCCTGATTGGATTTTACCAGACGCGGCTTAAAAAAGGAAGCCTTTTCGAATGCGCCGGGAAACAATGAGAAATATAAAAGGGCGATGTATAATATTCCCAGCATGTTATCAGCAGGAGGTAACCGTATGGACATCCGCAGGAGCCAGGCCATCTGCCTGTTTATCGACAATTACCATGACCTCAGGAAGCATCTGCGTTTCAGGGCTTCTTTGAAAGCTTTGCGGCTGTCTTCCCTCATACTTTCCCTGAAAGGTATACGGATCAATCCGGAGGAATTCCGGAAAGGTCTTGACTACATAAAGCAGCACACCCAACGGTATTCCCCGTTCCGGTCCTGCATGGTCCCGGCAGCCGCCTTTGCCATGATGCATGAAAAATCCTTTTACAATGCTTTCAACCGTCTATACTCCTGCCAGAAAGCGCTTAAAACCGCAGGTTTCTGGCCTTCATCCAGCCTTGTACCCGCTGCCATGGCCCTTTTTGCCGTATCAGGCGAAGGCTCGGAGCGGTTGCTGGCAAGCCGGGCACGTTCGGTGTATAAAAGCATGAAAAGGTGGCATACGTTCCGAAGCAGGAAGGAGCTTTTTGCACCCGCCGTGTTCATGGCATACTCCGATCTTCGCGGGAAAGGGATAATAAGCCATGTGACAAGGGTTTCCCGGCATCTTGATACCAGGAGCGCGAACCAGAACAGGGGTCTGCACTTCCTTTACCAGGTCCTGGCCTGTGATACTGGCACACTGGAAGAGGCTTCAGTGCGCTGCGCCGAGATCTGTCCTACGCTGGAGAAAATGAAGTTCAGGTCCCCTGCCCTGTTCTACGGTACCATGGGCTTTCTGGCACTGTCCGGTCAAGACGCTGATCAGGCCGTACGTGACGCCATGGATACCATGAGCCTTTTGAAACTCGGAAAATGCTTTCCGGCCTTTGAAAGAGAACAGGCAATGTTTACGGCTTCAGTAATTGTCGCCGCGAACTGCCTGCAGAATGTGAGAGAATCGGCCCTGGCTTCTCCCGCATATACAACCATTTCAGCATCGCCATCCTCCATTCCATCAGTCATTGCGGCCCAGGTTGCCGCCTGCCTTCTGTAGGGGCGAAAGAGGGATATTTCGGATCATCTGCTGTCTTTAACCGGCACAAAAACCTTTGCCGTGTTATTTCATGAAACAGGTATAAATATTTGAAAGAGAAAAACACTTCTGATAAAATGAGTATGTTTCAGAAGCCTGAATAACAGGCCTTCACTGAGATATCTGGCTTTATCGAAGAAACAGCATACATCCGGAGGGATAAAACATGGGAAGACAAGTGAGGACACGTTATGCGCCCAGCCCGACAGGGTATGTCCACATAGGGAATCTGAGGACTGCCCTGTACGAATATCTTGTCGCGCGCTCGATGAACGGCAAATTCATACTGAGGATAGAGGATACAGACCAGGAAAGACAGGTTGAAGACGCGGTTGACGTTATATACAACATGCTTAAGGTCTGCGGCCTGAAGTACGATGAGGGTCCCGACATCGGCGGCCCTTACGGGCCATATATACAAAGCCAGAGGAGGGATACCTATCTCCCCTTTGCGAACGAACTGGTAGAAAAGGGCCATGCCTACTATTGCTTCTGCTCAAAGGAAAGGCTTGAAAGCATGAGGAAGGAAGCCGAGTCCAGGGGCGAAACCTTTATGTACGACCGCCACTGTCTCAGGCTTTCCAGTGAAGAGGTTGAAGAAAAACTGGCCAGTGGCGAGCCCTGGGTCATCAGGCAGAAGATGCCCCGGGAAGGTTCCACCACCTTCGAGGATATGGTCTATGGTTCCATTACCATTGAGAACAACATGCTGGAGGACCAGATCCTGATCAAGTCGGATGGGCTCCCTACCTACAACTTCGCCAATGTAATCGACGACCATCTCATGGAGATTACCCATGTCGTCCGGGGCAGCGAATACCTTACCTCAACACCGAAATACAACCTTCTTTACGATGCCTTCGGCTGGGAAAAGCCTGTCTACATCCATCTGCCGCTGATTGTCAAGCCCGATGGAAGCAAGATCTCCAAGCGCAAAGGTGACGCGTCCTTTGAGGATCTGCTCGAAATGGGGTTCATTGCTGAAGCCATAGTCAACTACATCGCCCTTTTGGGATGGTCCCCGGAAGGGACCCGGGAGATATTCTCCCTGGCAGAGCTTGAACAGGCTTTCGACATAAGGCGTATCAGCAAATCGCCATCATGTTTTGACATTGAAAAGCTTCGCTGGTTCAACGCTGAGTATATCAGGGCAATGACCCCCGAGAAGTTCTACAGCCTTGCCCTGCCCTACCTGAAAGAGGCCATAACCAACAAAGACATAGACCTTTTCAAGGTAAGCAGGCTGCTTCATACCAGGACCGAAGTGCTTACCGAAATCCCGTCCAAGGTAGGTTTCTTCAATGAACTGGAGGATTACGACCTTGGCATATACGAGCATAAAAAGATGAAGACCAATCTTGAAAACTCGCTGGAAAGCCTGAAAGCAGCGCTGCCCGTCCTTGAAAACCTTGAGCCGTGGAACGAGGAAACCATTCACAGCTCGCTGCTGTCCCTGGTGGAATCCATGGGGATCAAGAACGGACAAATGCTGTGGCCTGTCAGGACCGCACTCTCAGGATGGCAGGTTACGCCGGGCGGGGCTATCGAGATAGCTGACATACTGGGTAAGGACGAGAGCCTCAGGCGTATCAGGATAGGAATCGAACGCCTTGAAAAGGCGCTTGCTTAGCAGTTATTGGCTTATGACTTCGACAGTAAAAATCCGATTGATATTGTGATGAAGAAACGATAATATATAGTTTGAATGTCTAAACGTCTAGGAGGGTTGTTGGTATGAATTTAATCTTTCTCGCCCCAATAGGGTCAGTACTCGCTCTGTGCTTTGCCGGCTACCTGGCATACAGCGTAATCAAAAAGAGCGAGGGCACCGACGAAATGAAAAGGATTGCTAACGCAGTCCGCCAGGGTGCCAACGCCTACCTGAAAAGACAGTATTCAGGGGTGGCAATATTCTTCGCAGTAATGGTTGTAATTCTCGCAGCATTGGCCATAACAGGACATCTTACCCCCTTTGTGCCCTTCGCTTTCCTGACCGGCGGTTTCTTCTCCGGTCTTTCAGGATTCCTCGGCATGAAGATAGCCACGGCGGCGAATTCCAGGACCGCCAACGCGGCAAGGTCCAGCCTCAACAGCGGACTTCGCGTAGCATTCAGCAGCGGCGCCGTTATGGGTTTGGTTGTTGTTGGCCTCGGCCTGCTGGATCTCAGTATCTGGTACTTCTTCCTCGATTGGTTCTACAGAGCTGATCCGGAGAAGATCCAGAAAATCACAAGCGCCATGCTCACCTTCGGTATGGGCGCCAGCTCCATGGCCCTCTTCGCCCGTGTAGGCGGCGGTATCTTCACCAAGGCAGCCGACGTGGGCGCGGACCTGGTTGGCAAGGTTGAAGCGGGAATTCCTGAAGATGATCCCAGGAACCCCGCCGTTATTGCCGATAACGTCGGTGACAACGTCGGCGACGTTGCCGGTATGGGCGCTGACCTTTACGAATCCTATGTTGGTTCCATCGTTTCCACCTGCGCCCTGGCAGCTGCCGCCACAGACGAGGTCAATGCAGTAACCGTACCCCTGGTTATAGCGGGCATTGGCGTAATTGCCTCGATCATCGGCACATTCTTCGTGCGCTCCGGGGAAAAGGCAGAGCAGAAGGTCCTTTTAAGAGCCTTGAGAACCGGTGTTTATATCAGTTCAGCCCTGATCTTCATAGCGTCCTATTTCCTTGTCAACAGCTTGCTGCCCAACAACATGGGTATATTCTGGGCAATCGTCAGCGGACTTATAGCTGGAAATCTCATAGGTTTTGTAACTGAATACTTCACATCGGATACCTATAAACCTACCAGGGGACTTGCAAAAACCTCTTTGACCGGTCCTGCGACCATCATAATCGGTGGTTTGTCCCTGGGTATGCTGTCAACTGCCATTCCTGTAATCATCGTTGGCGCAGCCGTTCTGGCAAGCTTCTTCCTGGCAGGAGGCGCAGAGAACTTCAGCATGGGTCTGTATGGCGTCGGAATCTCGGCTGTCGGTATGCTCAGCACGCTTGGCATCACGCTTGCCACCGATGCTTATGGACCTGTGGCTGATAATGCTGGCGGTATTGCCGAAATGGCACACCTGCCTCCTGAGGTCAGGGAACGCACCGACGCGCTGGATTCCCTTGGAAATACCACAGCGGCAACTGGTAAGGGCTTTGCGATCGGATCCGCCGCTTTAACGGCCCTGGCCCTTATCGCATCGTATACCGAAGAGATTAAAATCCTCAATCCCGGCTTTGTTTTCAAACTTGACCTGCTTAATCCTCCCGTGCTGGTAGGATTGTTTGTAGGCAGCGTACTGCCTTTCCTGTTCGCATCCCTCACCATGGAAGCCGTGGGCAGGGCAGCGCAGAAGATCGTTGTAGAAGTAAGAAGACAGTTCAAGGAGATCGTAGGTCTCATGGAAGGAACCGCACAGCCCGACTACGCCAGTTGCGTGGATATCTGCACCAGGGCTGCCCAGAAGGAAATGATGCTGCCCGCTCTTATTGCCATTATTGCTCCGATTGCTGTAGGTCTTCTCCTTGGTGTTAACGGCGTTGCGGGTATGCTCGCCGGAGCGACCGTATCAGGGTTCATACTTGCCATCATGATGGCCAACTGCGGCGGAGCATGGGACAATGCGAAGAAGCATATAGAAGCCGGAAACTTCGGCGGAAAAGGCTCTGAGCAGCATAAGGCAGCTGTTGTGGGCGATACGGTGGGCGATCCTTTCAAGGATACATCAGGACCTTCCATCAACATCCTGATCAAGCTTCTTTCCATGGTTTCCATCGTATTCGCATCCTTCATCATGAGCAATACCTTAATGAAGTAATACCTGTTGAAATTGAGAGGCCGGTCACCTGTTGCGGGTACCCGGCCTCTTTGTATACAGAGGTGAGATGTGAGAGGTTGGAGGTTGGAGCTTTGATATTATTTGCCCGACTTCGCAGCCACTATTGCATTCCACCCTCCCGCCCCTCACCTCCAGTACTGTCGTTGCACGTGGAATGAAGCGGAGCGCGAGATTGCTTCGTCGCATTGCTCCTCGCAATGACACTGAAAAGCACCCCGAAACGACATACCCGAACTGTCATTGCGAGCCCAGCAAAGCCAGGCGCGGCAATCTCATCTGTGTCACCGGAACCGTCCGCTTGACAACGCTGAATAAGGTATAATACATAAATATCAGGAGGCGAAATGATGGGAAAGTACGGGATAGTATTGACAACATTCGAAAGCGACCAGCAGGCAAAGCCTGTAATAGATGAAGTTCTGCGGTGTAAACTGGCGGCGTGCGTTCAGGAAATCAGTATTAAAAGCCATTATACATGGAAGGGCGAACTCTGCCATGAAGATGAGGTTTTAGTGCTGCTCAAAACCAGGAAGGAGTTATATCCCGATCTGGAGAAGAAACTCCTCGAAATCCATCCCTATGAGACGCCTGAAATCCTGTTTGTGAATGTGGAAAAAGGCAGCGCCGCGTACCTTGCATGGATAGATGAGCAGACGCGCAAGTGACTATCAGGGCTTCCTAAGGCTTTGCCAGTTTCACTGGCAATCCTGGAGTGCGCAAGGATAACTATCCCCTGATGCCCGGCCAGGGGAAAGTCTCCCTGGTTTAGAAGGATTCAAAAAATACCGTTTCACTCAATTTCTTACGAACCGAGTATCTTGCCTTTGCCAAATCAATGAATTTCATGCTTCTTCCCCTTCCATTTTTTCATTCCAGCCACTGGTCGGCGTGGTGCCCTCCGATCCAATACCAATGGGGATGATCCAACTGCCAAAGCTCGCTGTTTCTATAGTATTCCTGTTCTCGTTCAAGGGTCGTAATATCATCACCATAGGTCACTTCACGGATGATCTCCCACTTCCCGTCTATCAGCGCCCTTTCCACCAATCCGTTCGAATCGGTATCCAATTCATTCGTAAGGACAAATTCACCATCTATAAACTTATAAATACTGCCGCCCCAAAAAGCTGCGCCTGATCCTCCGGTTGAATAAATGCATTTTTTCTCCGCATCAAGTGCAGGATTGACTATTTGGGAAAACGATTCTGATTTAACAAACGATGCTGTTTTCGTATCCCACAGCCAGCAATCATACCATGTATTGGCGTGCGCCCCTGCAAACGTGTTAAGAATGATCACATCCTTATATCCGTCGAAATTCACATCCGTAACGTGAAGTCCCATTGTGTCCATCATTTCGTTGTAGACATGATAGCCTGTTACCTCGCCATCATCCGTAATCTCGGAAAAATCCTCAGATAGTATGGATTTGCCGTTTTCGTCGTAGACATCAAGCCCAAGGACATATCCATACATCCATTCATCCGGGTCCTGTACAAGCCCTGTCGCCACAAAGCGATACTCAGGCATGCTTTCGTGCAAACGTTTCCTAATTTCATATGTATGTTGCCCCGGCTTGAGACCAGGTGTAACTGTCGGCTCTGAAACAGCAGGCTCTGTTACCGCAGGCTCTGTTGTAGCAGGCTCTATGGTCGTTGGAGGTGTTGCCGTTTCGCTGCCGGTTATTTCCGAAACGCCCGAATCGCCGGATATACTATCCGTTTTATCCGCCGGAGAAACGGAACAGCTGCTCAAACCTAAAACCAGTATAACTAAAGCCAACGCACAGAGTCTTCTTTTCATGCCCATCACCCTTCATTAGTATGAAAATTCGCAGCTTACAGCTGCCTGATATATTCTTATTTTAGCACCGTCATGGGATTACCCCAAACCGTCACCTTGGCTTACCAATAAATTGGCCCTCCAATTCATTATAACACTCACAGCTATTATGGTTCCGGATTTTCGGTAAAAAATGTCCTTGCATGTTGGATTGCATTACTGATAGCGGAAGCAAGGCCTTCCGGGTTTTCCCAGGCCATGGTGTGAACAGCATCCTTAACGATTTCTATCTGGATGCCATGTTCCGAAAGAACCTGCATATCCGGATCAGCAGAGTCGCATGAGTATATTGTTTCGGATTTATAGATACAGACGGAAACCTTGTCATTCCTTATAGATTTGAACATAGCTTTGACGGCACCTATCTTTACCAGGGTTTCAGCAACGGTCTTGCCGCCGTCTGCGTTGACGGAAAATTCGGATATATAAGCAAAAACGGGGATTTTGTCATTGAACCGGAATTTGATTATGCGGAACGGTTCTGTGACGGACTGGCCCTGGTTTTTAGAAATTCAAATTGACCCGCTCGTGCCCCCTGACAGATTATAATACTGTGGGCAAATATTAGCCGCAGGAACCGTCCCCTTGGTTTATTCCAGAACCGTCCCCTTCACGCCGGACGGTTCCTGCGATACGTTTTATTCGTATGGATAATAATGTTCCGACTTGGATTGAAACTCTTTTAGTTCGTATATCTTCATATCATCATTAAACCTGGCGATCGTAACTCCGTCAAATCCATCGATATTACCTTCATATTCACATCTGAAAAACCATTCTACAAATGCTGTCCTGTCCACAACTGTTATTTGCTTTATATCCCAGTTCAGTACAGACCCTTTCTTATGCCAGTCTGTGAACCATTTTAATACCTGTTCAATACCATGGTATTCGGGTCCATAACACTCGGTATATACAATATCATCCGAGAATGTTTTCTTGACAGTTTCGACATTATTATCAATCCACGCTTGAAAATAGTTTCTGATAATGTTTTCCATGTGAATGAACCTCCTGAATGGAAGAATCTCCTCTCACAGCGTGCAGGAGTATTTAAGCTCGCAGGCCAATCCCCGTTCATCGGAATACTGCCGCTCGCATTTACTTTCAAATGAAAGCCCGATTTTCTCCATGACGCGTGCAGAGTTAAGGTTTCGGCTGTCACAACGGGCAACCAGTTTTTTTACTTTCAGCCGCTCCGCCGCAAATGACTTGACAGCAAGCGCAGCTTCTGTCGCAAATCCCTTTCCCCAGTATTTTTTGTTGAGAACCCAGCCCATCTCGCCCTCGGTCCTGTCTTCGCTCAAGTACACGCACACAGCCCCGATGTGCATGGAATCATAAATAATCGCAAATTCATAAAAAGATGGTTCTTCCTTTTGCCATTCCGCGCTGATATGTGCCAGAAAGCTGTACGTTTCTTCCAGGTTACTGTTGGGCAAATGAATCATGTATTTAGTCGTATCCGGATCTGACGCATATTCGTGCACCGTATGCAAATCCGAAACACTAAGCGGGCGCAATAGCAATCTTTCAGTTCTTAGTTCAATGTACATCGGTTTATTCTCCCTTGCGATCAATAATGCATCTCAACGTGTTACGAGAGTGCGAATAGAATGTCAATGAGGTTATGAACAGGGCGGCAGGAAGCCGCCCCATTCATGTTATGGAAATATGTCAGTCAGTATCTGCGCGGCCTGGATTATCTGGGTTTCGTTTAACTGAGTCATGTTGACAATTTCCATTTGAAATCCTCCCATTAGTTTTAAACCAGGCATAAAGCTAAATGATATGGAGGACTTCGCGCTTTAGCCTTTATTTCAGATTAACAGGGATACCTGATGTAATGCATCATTTCCATCCTGATTCAATGGATCATGTTGAGTTGATTATAACAACTTATAGATAATATTACAAGAAATTGGTCCTGCATGCTGAGTTGTCATATTTTCTTACCTATTTCATCTTAGGAATATTTTCATTTTTTACTTTTCAACATTCTTCCTGAAGAATTCAATCGCACCTTTCACATCACTTTCATTCGGGTGTCCTTTTGCAATCCCGCCAATCAGCTTGAAAGGCCCAAAAGTGTCAAAACCTTTGCACCCATAAGTTCCAATCAACTGGCAGGATTTCTTTTTAATGATCTGCTCAATTCCTTTTGTGTAATATCCTTTTACTCCATAGGTATTTATAAGAAACACTTGTTTTTTGCCTGGCAGATTGTTTCGGGCAAACTCCATAACCTTCTCACTGAATCTTCCGAAATATGTCCCTGATGCAAAACCTATTACATCGTAATCGGATAAGTCCTCCTCTTTGCATTCAACTGCATTAATGAGTTTTACATCATACAAATCTTTAATGGCATCCAAAAGTTTTTTTGTATTTCCATGATGTCGGGAATAGTATACAATTACTGCTTTCATAAGATCCCTCCCGTTTTTCTTATCGTTGTGTTAATCTATTTTAAATATCAATAGATTCAAATGTTTTATTTGTAAGGGTTTCAGAGTTTTTTCGTATAAAAAAACAATGACCCCCCTTTTTTTGGTATAATTGAGTCGACTAAAACACCA
>Ga0209508_1001292_pt1 | contig 20125 bp, 15 predicted proteins | sample AD_UKC129_MetaG_FD_184427 | JGI IMG/M metagenome (GOLD analysis project Ga0209508, IMG submission 184427) | Active sludge microbial communities of municipal wastewater-treating anaerobic digesters from Canada - AD_UKC129_MetaG (SPAdes) (version 2) | ecosystem: Engineered > Bioreactor > Anaerobic... | reverse complement strand
ATCATCTATGAAAATAAAACAGCTGATATTAAATTTTATAATATTCCTGAAAACTTTGAAAATTTTATCTCGTTTTTGGATAAAAAGATTGAGAAGTATATTACTGAATACATAAATTTTTCTCCTAATACTTATGATGAATATTTAGAAAAATTTAAACTATTAGAGAATTTTATCATTTTAACCGATAGTAAAGATGGTACGCTTGGCAAGAATAGAATTAACTTTATTATTGAAAACCTTTTAAAGAAAAAATTAAAAATTAAAGATCTAAGTTGGTATGATGGTAAACCTTTGATTATAACCAAAAATGATATTAACACCAAATTATATAATGGTGATGTTGGATTTGTGGATAAAGATTACTTTATATTAAAAAATGGAAACGAGATAAGGAAAATTCATAAGTTAAGATTACCAGAATATGAAACAGCTTTTTCATTAACAGTACATAAAAGTCAAGGTTCAGAATATAATAATGTTATGATTATTCTCGGAGATGAAAACAGTAAAGTTTTATCAAAAGAATTATTGTATACTGCAATAACAAGAGCAAGAAAATATGTTGAAATTTGGGCAAATAGGAATACGCTTATAAAATGCGTTTCACAAGAATATAAAAGAGAAAGTAGTCTTATAGAAAAATTAGAAAAAGTATTAAAATTGTGAATAATATCCGAACACAAAAAAAGCAGTAGCATTAGTTACAATAGTTGGCTCATTAGTTAAATAATCAAATCTATCATCATAATAAACACCATATTCATTTTGAAAATCTTTAAGGTAATCATCTTTTTCGTGTTTGATTTTATAAACTTTATATTTATCAGCAGGTACAGGTCCAGCTGTTATGGCTCCATATAATTTTCCATCATTAAAAAAAGCAATTTGTGAATGTAAGTTTTTAACGTAATTTCTCCCAAAACCATATATAAAGCTAATTCCCCAATTATTTTTTCCTAAAATATAATCTAATTGAGCAGTTGATAAACTATCATATGTTGAATTATTTGTTAAAGTTTTATATAAAATTGCATTTAATGAAACTCCTAACAGCGAATGAGTTGTTCCCCAAGAAAAATCGGCAGCATTTTCGAAAAAATTTTTCTTAAAGGAATTTGTAAAATGAATTAAGTTATTTTGGATTTTATTTATATGTTTTGGTTCAAATTTGGCTATTTTATAGAAAGCTAATGTACTTACATCTCCCCAACTCCACCAGTAATCTGGTTGAGTTTTATCTGCGAAAGATTTGGCATCATTTAGGTATTTTTGATCATATGTACTTATGTATAATTCTAAAGCGCCAAGTGCCATTTTACCGGTAAATTTATTATCAATATACATTTTAGTGGGATTATCATCAATATCAGGAACATTTGGATAATAGCTATAAACTTCTTGGGCTGTTGTAAGCAATTTATCGGCAAATTCTGGATAATTGATAACATTTTTCCAAATTCTACTACCAAGAGCAAGTGTAGCTGTATATAAACCTATTGTATTTTTCCCTATTGAAAGATATGCTGGGCGATTAAATTTCAGTGGATCTTTTTCAGGTAATCGCCAACCTTGATCGTGATCTTGCAAATTTTGAACAATATTGACAAGTTTTCCATTTCCTAAATAACATTTTAGAAGCCAATCTAAACCGACTTTTGCTTCTTCAAGAACGTCTGGAATATTATTTTTATTGTTATCAAAACCAAAAAGTTGAGGATCGAATTCATATGAAAATAACAACATATAAGTTGTAAAAGCTGTTGTATTGATAAATTTGATATAATCGCCAGCATCATGCCAACCGCCCGTTAAATCTGCTTGAACATTAAGTAAATTTCCATTTTCATCATAAATTTGTGTTGCATCAGCTATATGGCAGACATCGTGATTAGAAGGATTTGTATATCCACACCTTTGTGATTTAAAAAAGCTTAAAACCGATTCAGCAATTGGTTTATATATTTCAGTTGATACATTAAATCTATTAATTATCTTATTATCTATCAATATATTGTAGCTATCATTTAATGTTATATCTGATACATTTATTTTGTAATTATAATTAAATTTTCCCCACTTAAATTGAGATTTACCTAGTTTAATTCTTTTTATCTCAATATTTTTTGAATTAATAATTAAAAGATTTTTTTGATTTAAATCTTTCTGGGAGAAAATAATTATTGATTTATTTTGATATGGTAGATAACCTATTTGGTTGTATCTAACGTAAATATCGTTATTATCACCTTTAGCATAACATCCTATCAGATTAAAAATCAGGAATAAAAAACTTACTTGTTTAAATAAATTTGACATATTTCATCAGCTACTTTTTTTGAAATATTAAACGCTCTAATGATAGAACCACCTTTAGGCCCTGCACCTAAATCGCCTGTTATGAACATCCCAGGTAAATTAGTTTCAAAATTATCCATTAAACAAGGTTGCCCATTACCACAGTGAATTCCAATTTTTTCAAGAAAATTTTTAGGTGTAGTACCACCTAGTGCATAAATAATATAATCAAAATATTTTTTCCCGAATTGTTCTTCGATAAAATTTACTTCAATTTTTCCATCAACATCTTTGACTTCTTTAATGTTTGATGGCATATACAGAATTATTTGATTATTTTTTATAGCTTCTAATGTATCAGCAAGATTGTATTTATTCATTCTTTTGAACTCAGTTCCGCGATAACTTAAAGAAACTTTATTATCTAATTTTAAAAAATATTGTACATATTCGGCAGCACTATCACCACCACCTACAACTAAAATATCTTTGTTAGTAATTTCTTTTAATTCAGAAACATCATAGAAAACTTTTTTGTTTAAGGATAAAGGAATTTTATAATCTGGTTTTTTGGGTTTTCCTAAAATTCCAATTGCGATAATAACTGTTTTTGTATGATATTCCTTATTTGTTAAAACTGTGAATGTTCCATCATCATTTTTATCAATTTCATGAACTTGTTCACCAAAAGCAATATTAAGTTGATACTTTTCAATAATATCGTCCATAAATTTAATATATTCATTTTTGGAACAATCAGTAAAGGAAATATTTCCAAGAGCTCTAGCTTCAAAACCTTTGTAATTAGCAGTAACAAGTTTATCTTCTGGATAAAACTTTCTTATAGAATGAGAATGTTCATTTTCCTTTTCTAGAATGAGAATTGAATTCTTATCGATGCCATTATGAATTAACTCAACGGCAGAACTTATTCCTCCAGGACCGGCACCAATAATAATTGTGTTGTAAAGCATATTTATACCCTTTATTTGTTATTATATACATTTTGAATTTGCCTTATTTCAATATTTTTGAAATTTAAATTATAATTACCTATTACTTCATCTTCTCTTAAAATATAATCAGGTTTTGGTGAAGTATAAGTAATTTTGGCAAATTGGTTAGATAGTAATTCCTTTTTTAAGGTTTCACCATCTTTTGTAATAATAACAAATAAAAGGTTTTCAGGGTTCAAATACTTTTTAATGGCATTTTGTACTTCATCATAAGTAATTTCATCTAACATTTTTTGATAAAGATTTAAATGTCCTTCCTTAATTCCGTAAAAAATATCATCAATTTTATAACCTAATCTTTCGTAGTTAGTTTGGGCATAGAAATTTATATAGTTTTTTAAGAATTTTTTTTGTTTTTCAAATTGTTCCACTGTTAAACCATTTTTATAAAGTTTATCAAGCTCGTATTTTAATGCTTTAATTACAAAAAGATGTGTATTATTAGGTACCGGTCTAATCCAAATTTCAAAAAGTTGATATCTTTTGCATACATTTTGAGGTGGCATATTTAAGGAACCACCATTAGGAAAATGTTCTATGTAAGAATAATCACCATAATTCAATCCACGAGCTTCACGAATAACTTGATACAAATGGGAAATAGAATTTCTATGTTCGCCAAAGTATGAATTTGCAATAGCCAATGCATACCAATCTCTCATTCCTCTTACAATAGGAATATTTACTCCTACCGAAATTGCAGTAGCATTTGCATCTTTTTCTATTATTAAAGCATTATTCCCAACAATAGGCTCATATACTATCTGCGGATATTCAGATTTTTTACCATCAGGTAATTTTTTTAACAAGTCATATATTTTATTATACATTTTTTCATCAAAATCGCCAGAAATAAAAACCTGATAATTATTTTTGTTAAAATATTGTTTATAAAAGTTTACGATATCTTGTTTTGTAATATTATTAATTGATTTTGGAAAACCTTGTGTTATATGAGCATAAGGTGTATTTTTGAATATTTCATTATATAAAACAGCTTTACCTAATTCTTCATCATTATTATAAAGTAATGTACTTTCTAAATAAGTTAACATATTTGATTTTATTCTTTCAATATCTTTTTCATCAAATGCAGGATTTACAATAGCATCTGTAAATAAATTTATTACTTTATTAAAATTATCTTTATGAACAGAGAAATTAAAGACTGTCATTTCAGTAGAAACATTCACATCATATCCAGCAGCATAAGGATAAAGTTTTTTTAATATTTCTGAATATTTAAAATTTAAAGTATTACCATTTGCCATTGTTTTTGAAGTCAAATAACAAATTCCCTCTTTACCTTCTGGGTCATTTTGAGAGCCCACTTTAAACCAAACTTTTACATTAATAATTTTATCATTTTTATCATATAGCTTTGTTGGGAAAAAACTATTAGCATAAGTATTTAGGAAGGCCATAGTTATAAATAATATGTTTATTATTTTCATTTTTTACCTACCAAAATTATTTGGGTTAATTTATTTTCATTAAAGTATCTTTTTGCAGCATTTATTATATCACTTTGAGAAATATTTTCTAATGTTTCAAAATATTTATCTATGTCTTCTATTTTACCACGCAAAGAAATATAATAAGTTAAAGAGCTTGCTATTCTATCGGGACTTGTTAATGACATTAAAAATTCGTATTTCAAACGACTTTTAATATTTTTTAAGTTTTCTTGTGGAATTTTAATAGTTTTGGTCTTTTCAATTTCAGAAATAATTGATTTTTTTACATATTCTATATCATCTTGCTTTTTAACTCTTGCTATTATAGTTAGGAGTTTGGGATCTTTATTAGCGGCGAAATCTGCATATAGTGATTGAACTTTCTGTTCATCGAGTACAAGTTTATTATAAAGAGTGGAGGTTTGCCCAAATAAATATTCTTCAAGAACTTTAGCAGCAACAACATTTTTATTCATTGGATCGAAGGAATCTGATTTATATGCAAGAGCTAATATTGGAAGCGTTTTACCATTATATTGAACTGTTTTTTCTTTGAAAACTTTTTGTTCTGGTTCTTTTGATATATTTGGTTTGACATATCCCGGCTGCCAATTAGAATAATATTTTTTAATTAGCTCTATTGTTTTATCTTTATCAAAATCTCCAACAATTAACAAAACAACATTTTCAGGACGATAATAACGTTTATGAAATGAAATACTATATTCATATTGATTTGGCATATTTTTTATATCATCCTCAAAACCTATTACAGTATGCTTATAAGTATGTTTTTCAAAAGCAAGATTTAATAATTCTTCATTTAATATTGAAAATGGGCTTGTTCGTCCTTTATTAAACTCACCATAAACAGCTCCAGCTTCAGTTTTAAAATCTGCTTCAGAGTACTTTAAATTTTGGAATCTATCAGCTTCTAAGTCAATGATTTGCTCAAGGTAATTATTTGTCAAATTGATATGATAAACTGTTTGGTCATCACTTGTCCAGGCGTTTGCGTCAGCACCAATTGAAGCAATAATTTCATCATAATTTGGATATTTTTCGGTCCCACGGAACATCATATGTTCAAAAAAATGTGCGAAGCCACTTTTGCCTTCTTCCCATTCATCGCGACTACCAGTCATAACAATAGAATAGTAAGAAACAATATTTTTTCCAATATTTGGAACTAAAATAATTTTTAATCCGTTATCAAGTTGATATTGAAAATATTTAAAAGGCAAAACATTTTTGTTGAAGCCCATAACACTGAATAAAAATAATATTATTAAAATTTTAATTTTTCTCATTTTGATAACCATAATTATTCAAAAGGTTAATATAATAATTTTTTTCATTTCAAAAAATATTTTGAAACTTTTTATAAATAACAAATATCGTATTGGAAATTTTTTTTTAAGTTTTTTTTTTTATAATTTAAATTAAAAAATGGAGTTTATCTATGAAAATTCACGAGTACCAAGCAAAAGAACTTTTTAACAAATATGGAATACCGACACAATTAGGAATTTTAGCAACAACTGTTGATGAAGCTGTTGATGCTGCGAAAAAAATTGGTGGTAATTTTTTTGTTTTAAAAGCACAGATTCACGCTGGAGGACGTGGTAAAGCTGGTGGTGTAAAATTTGCTAAATCTCCTGATGAAGTCAAAGAAAAAGCACATGAAATGTTAGGAAAAGAAATTGCGACTTATCAATCTGGTGGTGAAGCAAAAAAAATTAATAAAATTTATATTGTACCTGGAGCTGATATACAAAAAGAATATTATGTTGCATTAACATTTGATAGAAATACTAAAAAACACGTTTTTATAGTATCACAAGAAGGTGGAGTTGAAATTGAAAAATTAGCTGTAGAACAACCTGAAAAAATAACAAAAGTTTTTATAGATCCTCTTTTAGGAATTCAACCACATCAAGCCAGAGAACTTTCTTTTGCGTTGGGTTTCAGGGATACTGCATACAAGCAAGGTGTAGATCTTTTTATGAAACTTTATAAATTATATGTTGATTACGATTGTAATTTAGTAGAAATCAATCCGTTAATTACCACTCCAGATAATAATCTTTTAGCACTTGATGCAAAAATGAATTTTGATGACAATGCTCTCTATCGCCATCCCGATGTTGCAGAAATGAGAGATTTATCAGAGGAAGATCCGTTTGAAATAGAAGCATCAGCAAGCAACTTAAATTATGTTAAACTTGATGGAAATGTTGGATGTATGGTAAATGGTGCTGGTTTGGCAATGGCTACTATGGATATTATCAAATTAGCTGGAGGAAATCCTGCTAATTTCCTTGATGTAGGCGGTGGCGCTAATAAGGATACAGTTGCAAACGGATTTAAAATTATTATGAAAGATCCAAATGTAAAAGCTATTTTAGTTAATATATTTGGTGGAATTGTTCGTTGTGATAGAGTTGCAAATGGAATTATCGAAGCATCAAAAGAGGTGAAACCAAATATTCCTATTATTGTAAGATTGGAGGGGACAAATTCATTAGAAGCTGGCGAATTGTTACGAAATTCTGGACTTTCTTTTATTGTTGCAACTACTCTAGAAGATGCAGCACAAAAAGTCAAACAAGTGGTTGGATAAAAATTTTAGCTACCTTCGGGTAGCTTTTTTTTTAACTAATAAAATATTAAACCCAAATTATGCATTAGGAAAGAAAAATGGATGTGCTATTTCTAAGAATAAACCTTCTAACCAGTGCCGTTTTTATCGAACTTCCTAATGCAAAGCATTTGAATTTTAATGTGAAAATAGTAAACTGTGGATGATTTTGTAAAACATACATCATTCACATTCCGCTCTATGAGGCAACTGCCTTCTCTACTAATTCATACTTAAAGGTATTTCCATTTTTTCTTATTCCTTTTTTCTCCATAATTTATTGATTTCTTTTAACTTATCAAGATATTTATCCATCTATTGAATAATTTGGGTTAAAATAAATACAACTTAAATTATTTAGGCTGCCAAAAGGCAGCTTTTTTTATTTAAAAATTCAGAAGATTATCTATTGCTCAGACGGTGTAAGCGTGCTGCACAACTCAAGTTGTGCGGTTTTTTGCAATCTTTGCAAAAAATAAACGTGGCAAGTATATCGTATATGCAATATAATTGCCACCTTTTAAATTTGTGTGCCACATTTTGCCAATGTGGCAATTTTTTCCTGCCACCACACTGCATATCAATGCCAAAAAGGTGGCATATCAATGCCACCCTACTTTTATTTTTGCCACCACCTGGCAAATTCTTGCCACCAATGCGACATATCAATGCCACATTACATTAATTTTTGCCACCTCGTGGCAATTCCGTGCCACCATTGTGGCATATCAATGCCATTCTACAAGTGCACCTTTTTAAATGGTGGCAAAATTTTTAGCGGGACCTCGGGCCCGCTGCCCTTGCGGCTTGCCACAAGCCGCAAGGGGCTTAAGCTTATACCGTCTGAGCTACAATTATTTCTACTTTATAATCTCTACTTGTAAATTTCTATTATATATGAACTCGCTTGGATAAAATTTGACTTGTTTTGCTAAATTACTTAAATAGATTTTGTTTTTTCCTCGATAACCTACAGCATAATTGTATTCTTTCGGATTTACAAATATTTTTATTTCTTTATATTTTTCATCTTGCTTAAAATGTTCAGTAAATTTATCATACCATATTTCTGTTAAAACAAGTTCTTTGAATGATGGATGAAAAGGCCCTGCAACTAAATTTTTACCAGTAATAAGACCTTCTGATGGATGTAAACCTACACGCAATATTTGTATTTTGTTGTTTTCAAATATTGGAATTATTTTTTTTGTTATTTGTATTGCATCATGTAATGATAATGGTTGATATTGACCTTTGTGGTAAAGTTTTTCTAATGAAGTATCTTTTATCACAAGTGTTGGGTATATTCTTGTTGATTTTGCTTTCAATTCAATAATTTTTTGTGCTGTTTTGATGGAAGCAAGTTCTGTATCGCCGGGAAGTCCTATCATCATTTGTAAACCTAATTCGAAACCAAAATCATTTATGAGTTTGGATGCTGTTTCAACATCTTTTGTTGTATGTCCCCTTCCAACTTTTTTCAAAACTTCATCATCAAGAGATTGTGCACCTAATTCTATTGCTTTTACATTATATTTTTTTAATAAACTTAATATTTCTTCGTTGATATAATCTGGCCGAGTTGAAAGGCGTATTCCTTTTAGTTTATATTTTTGTACATATTCGTTAGCTAAAGATAAGTATTTATCCTGTAAACTAATATCTATACCAGTAAAATTACCGCCAAAAAACGCTATTTGAATTATTGATTTTTGTAAATCCATTGTTCTTAAATGAGTTTCGATTGTATAACGTATTTGCTCAAAAGTTGGTAAAGTTAATTGGTCGGAAATATTTTTTTGATTGCAATAAATACACTGAAACGGGCAAGCTAATTCTGGGATGAAAATTGGAATGTTATAATTTTTCATCTTATTCAACGTTTTTAATTATCATAGCAATAGCTTCTCCGGAACCAATACACGCAGCACAAAGAGCATATTTAGCATTTTTTCGCTTCATTTCGTAAATTGATGATACAACTAATCTAGCGCCACTTGCTCCTATTGGATGCCCTAAAGCAATTGCTCCGCCATTCACGTTTATTTTCTCTGGATTTATATTTAATAAGTTTTGTGTGAGTAAAACAACTGTTGCAAATGCTTCATTTATCTCAAATAAATCAATATCCTCTATCGTTAGGTATGCTTTTTCCAATACTTTTGGAATAACTTTTGAAGGAGCAAGAAGAAAATCAATAGGATTAACTCCAACAGAGGCGTGCGCAACTATTTCCACAAGTGGTTTTATATTATTTTTTTCAATAAAATTTTCACTTGCAACTACCACCAACGCTGCACCATCGTTTATTTTTGAAGAATTGCCGGGAGTTATTACACCATCATCGCCATAAATTGGTTTGAAAGAATACACTTTTTCGGCAGGAAATCGAAAAGGCTCTTCATCTTTTGTAACAACCAATTCTCTTAACTTTTTAAAAGTGTGAATCGGCACAAGTTCTTGCTCAAACTTCCCTGTATTATTTGCGTTTTGCATACGGATATAAGATTGACAAGCAAAATCATCAAGCATTTTCCTTGTTAATCCATATTTACTGGATGTTAACTCAGCAATTTGAGACATATTCATATTGGAAAATGGATCGGTAAGGCCATCATTTATTACACTATCGTGGATTTTAACTTCTGCGAGCTTTGGAATTATTTTTGACTTTGCTAAATAATATGGCGAATTTGACATACTTTCAACGCCACCGGCAAGGATTAAATCAGAATAATTCAATTTAATTCTATCATCAGCTAAGCATATAGCTTTTAATCCACTGCCGCAAACTTTATTAACTGTAATACATTCTGTTGCTTCATTCAAACCGGAATAAATTGCAACTTGGCGCGCAGGATTTTGACCAAGTCCACAAGTTAGAACTTCCCCCAAAATCACTTCTTTGAAATCTTCTTTGTATTCAATAAGTGGACTAATTACGCTTTTTGCAACTTCAGTAGCTAAATTTACAGCGCTTAGTCCACTTAAATAACCGTATAATGAACCAAATGGGCTTCTTTTAGCAGAAATTATAAATGATTTTTGCATAAAATAAAAACAGTTTAGTGATGAACTAGAGCCGCAGCTCCTAAAATACCAGCATCATTTTTCAATTTTGCAGGAATAACTTTTACCTTATCAGCTACAACAGGAAAAGATCTATCTTTAATTGTATCTTCAATTGATTTGAACAATAATTCACCAAATCCAGAAACTCCGCCACCAATTATAACACTTGATATATCAAGAACATTTATCATCGATACCAATGCGTAACCTAAATATTGACCTGTTTCAATAACAATTTTCTGTGCAAAAGCATCACCATTATGAGCTGCTTGAGATATTATTTTAGGTGATAAATTATCGAGATTATTTTCACATAGTTCATATATTATTGTATCTTTAACATTTTCTAATTGTTTTTTTACACGTTTAACCATATAATTGTTACCAACATAAGTTTCAACACATCCAACATTCCCGCAATTACACTGATTCCCTTTGTAATCAATTGTAACGTGCCCTAATTCTCCTGCTCCACCATTAGGACCTCTGTAAATTTTTTTATTTATGATAATACCACCACCAACTCCTGTGCCAAGAGTTAACATTATAAAATTATCCAAATCTTTTCCTGCTCCATAAATTAACTCACCAACAGCAGCAGCATTAGCATCATTTTCTACAAATACCTTTTCATCTAATATTTTCTCAAGTTGCTCTTTAATTGGCACTTTTCCCCAACCAGGTAAATTAGGTGGATCACAAATTTCGCCCTTATTAGAAACAAGACCAGGTACACCTATACCAATTCCATCTAATTTGATGTCCATATTAGCAGTAATTTCTTTTACGCCTTGATGTATTTGTTGAAAAACCTTATTTACGCCTTCATCTGCACAAGTTGGTAATGATATTTTTGAAACAATTTCACCTTCTGGTGAAACCAAACCAAATTTTATAAATGTACCGCCTAAATCAATTCCGAGAGTTAATTTCCTTTTACCCATTTTCATATCTCTTTATTGATTGATAAATTTTTTCTATTATTTCGTTAGCTACTTTTAACGCTCTTAAGCCTTCTTCACCTGTTACAACAACTTCTTCTTCTTTTCGAATTGCATTAACAAATGCCTCTAATTCATATTTCATTGCATTAACTTCAATTTTGGGAGACTGTTCAAAATAAACATATTTTTTATTATTATTTAACTCAAGTTCTCCATAGCAAATTGCCTCGGGATTGGCAACTGATTGATTTTCTTGTAAGCTTATAATTTCTGAAATTCCTTGATTAAAATCAATAACAATATACGCATCTTTTTGAAAAATTCGCATTTTCCTAACTCTTTTCTGCGAAATCCTGCTTGCTGTAATATTTGCTACTGCTGCATTATCAAATTCTATTCTAGCAGTCGCTATATCTATTTGACCACTTATTATCTCCACACCACTTGCGCGAATATCAACTATCGGCCTTTTAATTAAAGAAAGTACCAAATCTATATCGTGAATCATTAAATCAAGCACAACTGAAACATCCGTTCCTCTTGGATTAAATGGCGCCAATCTTTCTGATTGTATATAAGCCGGATTTAATGGATACTTTTGCAGTGATAATAAACCCGGATTAAATCTTTCAATATGCCCAACCTGAATCTTTAACCCTAAATCTTTTGCTATTTTTACAAGTTCTTCAGCTTGTTCAATTGTTTCCGTAATCGGTTTTTCAAGAAAAATATGTTTCCCAGCGTTCAAACATTGTTTTGCAACTTCATAATGATATTTGGTATTAACAACAATTGTTACAGCATCCACATTATTCAAAAGCTCATCCATTGATTTGAACGCTTTAGTATCAAATTCCTGTTCAATTTCTTTAGCTCTTTTTTCATTTATATCATAAAATCCAACTAATTGACAATTGGAGATTTCTTTTAAATTTTTAATGTGAAATTTTCCTAAATGCCCTGCTCCAATAACACCAATTTTTACTTTTTCCATTATTCAATCTCAATCATTTTAATGTAATTTTTAGAAATTAAAACTTTTTTCTTTTCACTACTTTCTTTTTTTATCACTTCTAAAAGGATAAATTCATCAAAATCTTCAAGTAAAGTTCCACTTACAAAACCAATTTCACTCATCAATATTTGATTATCTTGATCGAAATGTGGATTTGCTATAAGTCCATAATTTTCAACAAGATATACGTTTAAGGTTTGACCTTTTAAGTCATTAAAATTAAATTTCATTTTATTTCTCCATCAATTTAGTTGCTTTTTCGACAATATTATCAACAGTTAGTCCATAATTTTTGAAAATTATATCTGCCGGCGCAGAAGCCCCAAATTTATCTATACCAATTGCTATACCTTCTGTGCCAATATATTTACACCATCCAAATGTTGTACCTGCTTCTACTGAAATACGTTTTGTTTTATTTTTTGGTAAAACTTCTTCTTTATATTCATCAGATTGCATATCAAAGATTTCAAAACTTGGCATGCTAACCAATCTTGTTTTGATATTTTTTTCAGCTAATTTCTTTTCTGCATCCACTATTAATTGAACTTCTGATCCTGTTGCAATTAAAATTATATCAAAATCCTTAACTTCTGGATTTAATACATAAGCACCTTTCAACAAACCTTCAGCAGATGCATAAACATTTCTATCAATATTTAAAACATTTTGTCTTGTCAACACAATACTAACTGGCTTTTTAGTTTCGCTTAAAGCGTATTTGTAAGCATAAATAACTTCATTTCCATCAGCTGGGCGAATTAAAATATTATTTGGTATTGCTCTAATTGACATTAAATGTTCAATTGGTTGGTGAGTTGGACCGTCTTCTCCTACTCCAATGCTATCATGAGTAAAAATAAATTTAGGTGATATGTGGGAAATGCCTGCAATTCTTAATACTGGACGTAAATAATCGCTAAATACAAAAAATGTGGCTCCAAATGGAATTAATCCACCATACATTGCAATTCCATTTAATATCGAACCCATAGCATGCTCTCTAATTCCAAAATGGAAATTGCGATTTTGATATTGTCCTGCTAAAAAACTACCAAATTCTTTCATATAAGTATTTGTTGATGGCGCTAAATCCGCTGAACCACCTATTAAATTTGGTATATATTTTGCAATATGATTTAATACTTTCCCTGATGCTGCACGTGTTGCAACTTTACTATTTGCTTCAAATTCTGGAAAATCCTTTATCCATTCATCACTAACAATATTATTAAAGAAATTTGTTAAAAGTTTAAAATCTTCAGGATACTTTTCTTTATATAATTCGTAATTTTTCAACCAATTATTATACTCTTCGATATTTTGTTTTTTTATTTCTTCGTAATGTTGTTTAACGTCATCAGGTACATAAAATGTTTTATCCGTTGGAAAACCAAAAAATTCTTTTGTTAATTTAACTTCCTCATTTCCTAAAGGAGATCCATGAACTTCGTGTGTATTCTTTTTATTGGGGCTACCATAACCTATTACAGTATTAACAATTACAATAACCGGTTTCCCTGTATTTTCTTTTGCTAATTTTAATTTTTCAAATAAATCATCAAAATTATTTACATCAGCAACTTTTAATACATTCCATCCATAAGCTTCAAATCTTTTTTCAACATCATCACTACAAGCAATATCAGTATGCCCTTCAATAGTTATTGTATTGTTGTCATAAATTAATACTAAATTATCCAATTTTAAGTGACCAGCAAGAGAACAAGCCTCATGAGAAATTCCTTCCATTAAGCAACCATCTCCTGCAAGCATATAAATTTTGTGATCAAATAACATTATATCATCTTTGTTAAATCTTGCAGCAAGATGTTTTTCAGCTATAGCCATACCAACTCCATTAGCTATACCTTGACCTAATGGACCAGTTGTTGTTTCAACTCCATCAGTAAAATTATATTCAGGATGCCCCGGTGTGTTACTTCCCCACTGCCTAAAATTTTGTAAATCTTCTATGCTTACTTTATAACCACTCAAATGCAATATTGAATACAACAGCATACTACCGTGGCCAGCCGATAAAATAAACCTATCTCTGTTTATCCATTTTGAATTTTCTGGATTATGTTTCATAATTTGTGTATATAAAAAATGTGCTATAGGTGCACAAGCCATTGGCATTCCTGGATGCCCTGAGTTTGCTTTTTGTACTCCATCTACTGCTAATAATCGTATAGTATTTACTGATAATTCATCAATACATTGCATAATTTCACCTAAAATTTTTTTTTATTAAAGTTTACAAAGTTACAACAAAAATACTATTTTTTAAAATAATTTTACATTATTTGGCAATATGTTTTTTATTCCTAATATATTATCTATTTTTGCTGTATCAAGTGTAAAAAAATATTTCGGGTAAAAATCTTTAATTTTTTTAAAATTATTTAATAACAAACTTAATCTCTTACTATTATCTATACTATCTATCATCTGAAAATATTCTAACATATTATTTTTTCTAACAACCAAAGGAATATCTCCACCTCTTATTGCTACGGAAAACACTTCTAATCCTAAACTTTTGAAATAAATTAATAAAATATGCTCCAATTTCTTTTCAACTGGCAAATTATATGTATATGCAAATATATTATCATATGGATATAATTTCACATAATTTTTTATAAGCGTTCCATCTGTTTGGTATTTTTCTACTTTATAAATGTAATTTTCATTAACTAAAAATTGAATATAATCTTGTATTGTTTCAAAATTGACATTATAACCATTTGTAATAAAAAAATCTCTTATACGTTTTATTGTTAGATATTCACCTACATTTTTTGACAAAAATTCAATAATCCACTTTAGTAAAAATCCATCTTTAATCTGGTATTTTCGTGTTATATTGAAAACTATGCGATTGAGAACATTTTCTTTTATAAAATTTATCTCTAACTCTGGCATATTAAGTATCGGCAAGCAAGATTTGCTCAGAATAAAATCTAATTTATTTTTATCTTTTCTAAAATCAACAAAACTAAGTGGATATAATTCTATTTTATGTATTCTCTCATCAAATACAATTTCTACATCAGACGTAAAGATTAGCTTAAATTTTTCGGTTGGTAGAACTTTTACAATGTTTTGATAATCTACAAGTTCACTTACATCGTCAATAAATACAAAAATCTTGCCTTTTATCTGCTTATCATTAAAATACTTATAAAAATAATCATTTAATTGAGAAGTAAAAAAAACATTGTAGTTTCTTGAAAATTTTAAAGAACAAAAGAAAATATTATCTTCGTTTATGCCCTGTTTTAAAAGATTATTTGCAATTTGATACAACAAAACTGTTTTCCCATTCCAAGGATTTCCTTTTATCCAAATTGGCAAATCATCATTAATAAACTCCGAAACTTTTTCAATATAATTTTCCCTTATATAGAAATTTTTTAATGATACATTTTTCAACGTGTTTCTAATATTATCAATCATAATTATTTATAAATTATAGTGTTATTGTTATTTATTTTAATTTTATAAATCATATCTTCAAAAATATAATTAACCTTATCGGCATATGAATAAAGTATTTCAAAATCAATTATAATTTTATCTTCAGTATAATTGGTATTCAGGATGTTACCATTTAATTGATTTATTTTATGATATATTTTACTTGTATCATCAAATGAAAATTCAACTTGAAAAGTTTTATAAGCATACTTTTCAATAATTTCTGCAGTTTGAATAACCATCTCAGATGCTTCATAATAAGCTTTACCTAATCCTCCTACACCTAATTTTACACCACCAAAATATCTAACAACAACTAAAAAAACGTTATCTAAATTATAATGTTCAATTGCGTTTAAAATTCTAATTCCAGCTGTACCATTTGGTTCTCCATCATCAGAATACTTAAATTCATTCCCAAATTTTAATGCATAACAATGGTGAGTGGCATCATAATATTCTTTTTTCAAATTGTTTAAAATTTCTTTATAGTCTTCAATATCATTTAGTGGGAAAAGATGTGCAATAAAACTAGAACCTTTTTCTTTATAAATTTCTTTATAAACTTTAGCAACTGTTAGTATTTTTTCCAATTTACAACCTTAGCAATATTTAACAACTTAAATTAATTTCAAAATACAAAATTATTCTATAGCTCGGACAGTATAAGCTTAGGCCCATGTGCGGCGCCGCCGCACATGGGCAGCGGGCCGTAGGGCCCGCAAAAACTATACCTCTTTATCCGAAAGAAAAAGGTAAAAAAAATTCAAATAAACTCAAAAAGTTTTTTATAATGAACTAATATTAAATTCTATTTTTTTGTAGATTTATTTTCTTTTTACCGATTATTATTAACTAATTATATTTTTTCTATTATTTTTTTATAAAAGTATATTTTTGTATACTAATTTTTGTTTTTTATAATCATCATATATTTTTTGTTCTAATATTTTATTGTGTAATCTCAATTTATTACCATCAAATTTTAAGATAAATAATTGATTACCTAATTTCAATCTTTTTTCATCCGTAATTCTAATAAAATTATTCTCATTTATAGTTTGGTTTATATTTGGAACTAATATTTTATTAATATATAATTTATTATTTTGCAAATTTTGAACAAATTTTATTGTTTTCAAATTAACTTCACTCAACACTAAATAATCTATTTTATTAATATTATAATATTTTAGCATGGCAACTAAATGCCGTGATAGTTTCTCAATGTTGTGTGGAGCATCTGCATAAAGTAGTTTTATCTCATTATTATGCTTATACTGTCCGAGCCAAATATAAGAGTTTTCTTTCTGAAATAAATCAATTTGGAAACTATAATTAGGTTGAAAATCGTAGAATATTGTAAATATCAACAGAATAGCAAGAGTAGCATAATAATATTTTTTTCTAAAATTTAATCTTATAAAAAATAAAATGATAATTATGTAATAAAAGATTATATTTGTTATTGTAAAATTATTTATATAAATATATGAAAATGTTAAATTCCCAAGATAATAATTTATTAAAAATACGATATTGGTTAAGCCCAAAATTAAATGAGCAATTGCGCCAATTATTAGTTTGGGTAAAAAGAATATAAAAAGCATTACCATCCCAGATGAAACAATCAGTCCAATTAATGGAACAATAATTAAGTTAGCAAATAAAGAAATAACAGAAAATTTATGAAAATAAAAGATAACAACTGGCATCACTAAAAGCTGCGCAGATATTGTTACAGCACAATAAGTTATCAAATATTTGAGAATTGTATTTTTTATATATAGTTTATAAATCCAGTTGTTGAAAATAGGCAAAAATATTGCGATTGAAAATACAGCTAAAAATGATAATTGAAAACCAGCATTTAATATTTCGAATGGATGGATAAATAATATAATAATTGCAGCAATAAATAACGCATTAAAAATATTTGTATCCCTTTTTGTAAGTTTTGCTATTAAATAAACTGTTAACATTATAACAGCTCTTTGCACAGATGGTGTATTACCAGAAACAAACATAAATAAAAATAATCCAGAAATAATTAGAATAGTTCTCAAATGTTTGTTAGCGAAAGAAAATAAAATTAAAAATATCAAATAAACATAACCTACGTGCAAACCAGAAACAGCTAAAACGTGAATAGTCCCAGTATTTATAAAACTTTCTTTAATTTCATTAGAAATTTCATTTTTATATGACAAAAATAGTGCTTTTAAGAGTTGTGAGCTTAAATCAGATAAATTTTCATCAAAATAATTGAATATTTGCACTCTTAATTGATAAATTGCATCAAAAATTAAATTTTTATCATCAGAAATAATATTAAAGGAATTTTTACCAAAATTTGAAGTAAATTCAGCAAAATAACCATTGGAATTTAAATAAAGTTGTTTATCAAATTCACCTGGATAATTTAATTTCACAAAATTATTTATTTTACCTTCAATTTTGATTTTATTGCCAATTTTTAACTCAATATCTTTATTAAGATTATAAATCTTAACTAAAAATTTTCTTTTAATATTAAAAATTTTATTATCAACAATAATTTGCTCTGAATTTATGTCAAATTGTTTAATTTTTTTTGAACTTGATAAATCGATGTTATTTACTTCACCTATAAGCGTAAGCTTATCATTTTTGAATGGTAATTTTGAAAAATTATTTATATAATATAGAATTGAATATGCAAAAGCAAGGAAAAATACTGCCATTAAAAGAAAAGAAAATGATATATATTTTTTCTTTATCCAAAGGAAAAAAACACCAATTAAAAATGCTAAAATGAAACCCAAAATTAGAATAATGTAGCTAGAATTAGTTAAAATATTTCCTAAAATAATTCCAAATATCCAAAAAATTGCAACACAAATAGCTTTGTATTTATTTAATATATCAACCATTTATCCTCTTGGATGAAATTGGTGATGAATTTGGATTAAATAGTCTTTTGAGATATGTGTGTAAATTTGAGTAGTAGAAATATCAGCATGACCGAGCATTTCTTGCACAGCTCTTAAATCGGCACCTCCTTCCAATAAATGAGTTGCAAATGTATGTCTGAATGTATGCGGATGAATATTTTTTTTTATTTTTGACTGTCTTGCATATTGATTAATAATTTTCCATAATCCCATACGTGAAAACTTACCGCCAAATTTATTCAAAAAAACAATGTTATAACTTTTATTTGGTTTATACAATAAAGGTCTAATTTCATCAAAATACCGTTTTAACCACATAATAGCACTACTACCAATTGGAACAAGTCTTTCTTTATTCCCTTTTCCTAAAACTTTTAAAATTTCTGCATCCATATACAAGTCATTTGTTTTTAAATTTATAACTTCGGATATGCGTAAACCAGAAGAATACATTACTTCAATTATAGCCCTATCACGAATACCAAACTTTGTTTCGGGAATAGTAGTTAAAATTTTATCAACTTCTTCGACAGTTAAAACTGTGGGAATATCTCTACTTAACTTTGGACCTTCAATTTTATCAAAAGGATTGGTTTTAATATATTCATTTGCTTCTAAAAAGTTGAAAAAACCACGTAAGGAAGAAATATATCTAGCAAATGATGTAACTTTAATTTTTTTTTCTCTTATCTCATATAAATTTTTATTTATAAGTTGAACATCTACTTCTGAAAGATCAGTAATATGATTTTCTATTAAATATTCTTTAAATTGCAATAAATCAGACTTATATGAATTTATAGTGTTTTGAGATAAATTTCTTTCAAACTGTAGTACGTATAAATAATCAGTCAATAGTCCATCAAAAAAAACATCTTTATTCATACTTTTAAATTAGGTTGTTGAATTTCTTTTTGATGAGGATATTCAATTCTCTTATGGTTTTGACCTACTAAACAAGAAATAAAAACTTCTTTTACAATTTTTATTTCCGAAAAAGTTAAAGGAGATTCATCTAACTGACCATCATCTATTCTTAATTTAAAGATATTTTCAACAACATTTCGAATAATTTCTTCGTTTTTTTCTTTTAATGAACGTGTAGTTGATTCACAAGCATCAGCAAGCATAAGAATAGCAGTTTCTTTAGTGTTTGGTTTAGGCCCATTGTATCTAAAATCTTCTTCATTAATAACTTTATCTGGATAAAGTTGTTTGGCTTTTTCATAGAAAAACTTCATAATCATTGTACCGTGATGCATT
>Ga0209508_1001291_pt1 | contig 20130 bp, 16 predicted proteins | sample AD_UKC129_MetaG_FD_184427 | JGI IMG/M metagenome (GOLD analysis project Ga0209508, IMG submission 184427) | Active sludge microbial communities of municipal wastewater-treating anaerobic digesters from Canada - AD_UKC129_MetaG (SPAdes) (version 2) | ecosystem: Engineered > Bioreactor > Anaerobic... | reverse complement strand
ATACCCAGAACAAAAGAATCAATGTGCTAAGTCTTGAGGACATTGCCGGAAGGCCTGTAGTGCAAGACCCAAAGTACGTTGCTGTAAATGTTTGAAATCCACCGTCCCGGTAACACTGCTGAAAGGAACTGTATTATAGACCCGGAACGCTTTGCAAAAAATCCGGCATAAAATACTGAAAAAGCCCGAAATACCAGGCTGGAGACCCGGGACATCAGGCTGTGGGTATACATGTGTCATGCTGAAAAATCAGTAACCGGACATGAAGATCCGGCATGCCCGGACCAATCTTATTAAAGGTTTTTATCGATCAGCCCGGCAAGTTCGCTTTTGGTCCTGGCACCAACGACTTTGTCGACCACCTGGCCGCCCTTGAAGAACATGATCGTCGGTATGCTCATGATCCTGTACCTGTACGAGATTTCATTCTGCTCATCAACGTTTACCTTGCCTACAACGACTTTACCCTCGTATTCCTCCGCAAGTTCCTCGATTATGGGCGCAACAGCCCTGCACGGTCCGCACCATGCCGCCCAGAAATCCACAACCACGAGTTTATCTGTGCCGTTCACTGTCTGGTCAAAATTATCCTTTGTCAAAGTTAACGCTTTCCCTTCTGCCATTTTGGTAAACCTCCTGTGAAATTGTTGCTTCGTTTCTATTATTGTTACCCTCAATTTCTGTGTTAAAACAGGTATCTGTGTCACGATACCTGTCCGGATCGATCCCATTCTATTTTTCCAGCGTTCTGAACACAAGGTTTTGTCCGTCCAGATAAACGATATACTGATCGAGCAACGTGATGAGCCGGCCTTCGTACCTGGTCAGCCTGCGGTCCTGCGGCGCCGTATCACTCCAGGGGTCAGATCCGTTGAACCGATCTTTCAGTCCGTTCAGCCAATCCGCTAATCCACTGTTCTGGCTGTATGATTCGTGCTTTCGATCGTCTGCCTCAACGCTGCTGTCAGTTCCGCCGTTATGGCCGGACTCCCCATAGTCTGAGCCGGTCGCTCTATTGGTCTGACCTGACAGCCCGCCGAACTGGTCGGATGTTACGTCCGTCCGGTCCTTACGCCCGTTTCCGCGCTTCACACATTCGACGGTCCTGGTGTCCCGGTCCACGACATAGACGGACCCGTCAGGAGTAATTATGATATCATCCGCCGAAACCGCCATATCCAGGTTTATGCTTTCCCAGTCACCTGCATCCGAACCGGCTTTACCATAACGGATCTCCGTTACATTTCCTGATTTATCTGTAATACCCGCATATATCATGTCCCTGCCGTCGATTTCCAGCAGCAGGTGGGCCGACTTTACCGGGATGTATGTGGTTTTCCCGGTTTGCCCGTTCCTGACGCGCGTTCTTTCACCGGCAGGCTGATATACCAGGTTGTCGGTGTACAGCGTCTCCTTTATCACTGTCGTAAGGTCTGTTTTGAATATGAGGCTCAGGTTGTCCATTATGTCGAACCGGTAGATCCTCGCACGCGTGTCGCTGGTCTGTATTTTGGGATAAACAATGTTGGTCATCGGCGAAAGCTCTATCCCGACGACGGCGCTTCCCCCGGGCAATCCTTTTATATCCGGGTAACTCCTGTCGAGATCGGGGATCACGTCATAGGTCGATATGCGGACGCGCCCGCTTTTGCCTTCCGGCTCCTTTATGGCATATATGAGCATTTCCCTGTCCGGGAGCCATCTGTTGAATGTGATCACTCCGCCGGCAGAGTCGAGCCTCCTGATTTCCCTGCCGCTGTCGATATCCACGACGATAAGCTTCCCGTCAAGCATATAGGCGGCATACAGGCCGTCGAAGGACACGCTGATATGGTCTGCGCCTTCAGGAAGCCTGTAGCTCCGGTTTTTGACGGCGGGAAAATCCATCTCGTACATCGTTGACTTAAAATGTCCCCTGTTGGGAAGGTAGACGTAATTCAGCCAGGAAAGGAACGCCGTCTGGAGGATGACAGATATTAGTATCCATTTGTATATAGTTTTGATCTTCTTCATCTTCTGTTTCCTCCGACTCAGCCTCTTACAGCCCGGCTGTCCGCAGGCAGCACCACGAAGGCCGACGGCACAAGCCTTTCGCCGAGTTTGTCCGAAGGCCTGTTTATCACCTTTCCGTTATAATACATCGTCGTTGATGAACCGCCGTCAAGATTTGCTGCGTTAACTGCACCATACTCGAGAAGTATGTCCTGGACTTCTCTCAGTGTTGCACCCAATGAGTCAAGCGAACGTCCGTCTATGACCAGCATCAGTACTTCGCCGGTCTTTCGCTGCCCTATAGCCGTACGTGGAGCGATGCCCCAACCGCCGTCGCCTTTTTTGATGGTCGGCTTGCCGTTGACGATGAGGGGCGGTCCAAAGCTGACGCCTTCTTTGACCCCATACTCCATCAATTGCTTTATGGTATGCTTTCCAACTATCAGCATTCCTTCTTTTGTGAATGCCACCGTCTCCTGCTTTACATCTTTTCCTTCGTATTGATCGTATATCACTTTGCCGTCGTGGATGATGAACCCCATCGGGATGCCGCCGGTGCCCGTCCATCCCCTGTCCAGGAATCCGCCGGCGTTGATGCCCGCCACTCCGCCGTTGTTTTTCGTTATCCGGCTCGTGGTCTCTCCTGATTCCGGGAACAGTGAAGAATATCCGACTATCACCCTCGTGGGGTCATGCACCACCATGAGCTTTCCCTTGAAGTCACCGCCTTCGATGTTGTAGACCTCTATGGTGCTGTCATGCTTGCCGCTAAGGTCGATCCTTTCTATCTCCTCGCCCCTTGCCGTGGGGTCATCTGCGTAGGAACCGCTCAGGATCCTTGCTATCGCTTTTTCTGAAAGGAAGAATCTTGCAATATACTGGTGGCTCAGCGTATTCCAGGATGCCCCGACAATGGTCCCCTTTACTTCCTCGAAGGGGCCGTAGAAAATGAACAGCGGCATCGTGACCAGTGCAAAAAAGAACTGGAAAAGCAAAAAGGCAAAAAGGCGCTTTTTCCCTGAACCTTGCGCCGGTTTTGCATTTTGGCGGCGGCGCGTTCCGGCTGCATATGCGCGGTTTGATCCGCCCGTCCGGCCAGTACTGCGCCTGTTCCCGTCCGCATATCTGTTTTTGTCTGTTTGAGCGTTTTTGCCCATTTTGACCCCTTTCACACCTGATGACCAAACGTTTCTATTACCGCCGGATCCGCCGGTCTGTCGCCTTGCTCTATTATTTTAAAGGAATACCGGCTCAAACGCAATCTGCGGCAGTTATTACCATGTTTTCCGGCCATGTTTATGCAGGACCACACCTGCAGCAGATACCCCGCAACGCCCTGTTACGGTTCGCGGTCCCATCGTGCAGGTGACCGGGGAAACGGCGCAGCCAAAGGTAAAGCATCCATGACTGTTCCGGTTGGCGGAAAAAACTTAACCAAAATTTAATAATAGATTTTGAAAATGTGGTATAATTAATTGAACTAAATAACCGGCGTGCCCGGCACGTCAGTTATTGCTTGAGTGATCCTGTAACAGGAGTGATCGAATGAGACCAATAGGCAGAATCACCGTGCCGACAGTGATGCCGCAAAGGCTTGCAAGGCTCAGGGACATCGCGGGCAACCTGTGGTGGACCTGGAACAGTGAAGCCGCTGAAATGTTCAAAATGGCAGACGAATCGCTCTGGGAGGAAACAGGCGGGAACCCGGCTGCCTTAATCAAAAGGATAGCAAGCGAAAGGCTGGAGCAGCTTGCAAATGACCAGTGCTTCCTTGATGTATATGACAGTGTGGTAAGCAAATTCGATGCATATATGGACCGTACCGACACATGGTTCAGCAGGACTTATCCGGACCTGAAGGACCGCATGGTGGCATATTTCTCAGCCGAATACGGCCTCAGCGAGACCCTGCCCATATATTCGGGCGGGCTCGGTGTGCTGTCCGGCGACCATTGCAAGTCAGCCAGTGATCTGGGCATCCCGTTCACGGCGGTAGGCCTGTTTTACAGGCAGGGCTATTTCAACCAGAAGATAAACCATGAGGGCATGCAGGAAACCAGTTTCAGCACCCTCAACATAAGCGAACTGCCCGTCAGCCAGGTGACCGGCGAAAATGGCGAACCTGTGATGATCAGCGTGGATCTTCCCGGGAGGACGGTCTACGCTTCGATCTGGCAGATCAGGGTCGGTACCGTGAGCATTTACCTGCTTGACTCGGATGTTCCCCTCAATAACGAACAGGACAGGCATATCACTGCGAGGCTGTACGGCGGGGATCATGATACCAGGATACAGCAGGAGATACTGCTGGGCATAGGCGGAGTCCGGGCTCTGGAAGCCCTCGGCATCACACCGGCGGTTTACCACATGAATGAAGGACATTCAGCTTTCCTGTGTTTTGAGCTTATCAGGCGGAACATGATAAAATACAATATCAGCTTCCATGAAGCCAGGGAGCTTGTTTCACCGTCGCTTGTCTTCACTATCCACACGCCGGTACCGGCAGGTATCGACGTATTCTCGCATGAAGCGATGGATATCTATTTCACCTCTTTCAGGGAATCCATGGGCATAAGCCGAGAGGAATTCCTCGCCCTGGGGCAGGATCCGGGCAACCCCTACGGTTTCAATATGGCTGTGCTTGCAATGAAAATGGCCGCCGGCAGGAACGGCGTCAGCAAACTCCACGGCGCCGTGACCAGGCGCATGTTCAGCAGCCTCTGGCCAGGCGTTCCTGAGGATGAAGTACCGGTAACACATGTTACCAACGGCATCCACACCATGACATGGCTGTCCCCCGTCCTGCGGAAGCTATTTGACAAATACCTGCCGGAAGGATGGGAAAACAGGTTATACGAGCGCAGTACGTGGGAATCTGTTGAAAATATTCCGGACGAGGAACTTTGGAAAGCTCATCTGAGTCTTAAGAAAAGCATGGCAGAGTACCTGAACGGCAGGATCCGTTCCGGCTGCTTGTCCAACAGGACGATGAATTCGTGCAGGGGTATCGATCCCGAGGCTCTTACGATAGGTTTTGCAAGAAGGTTCGCGACATACAAGCGCGCAACGCTGATTTTCAGGGACATCGAGCGTATCCGGAAGCTGCTCGGCAAGGAAGATGCCCCCGTTCAGATCATTTTTGCAGGTAAGGCCCATCCGGCAGACAAGCCGGCGCAGGACTTAATAAAATATATAAATGACATCTCAGTGCAGGAAGGCTTCAGGGGCAAGGTATTGCTCCTTGAGAACTACAATATGGCGCTGGCGCGACGGCTGATCCAGAGCGTCGACGTTTGGCTCAACAATCCCCGCATGCCCCTTGAGGCGAGCGGTACCAGCGGCCAGAAAGCCGGTCTCAACGGCGTCCTTAATTTCAGCGTTCTGGACGGCTGGTGGAGGGAAGGTTACAACGGGCAAAACGGCTGGGCTATCGGAACTGAAACCATATATCAGGATGAATACCACCAGGACAATGCAGACAGCGATTCGCTGTATGAGACTCTTGAAAACAGCATAATCCCGCTCTATTACCAGAGAGATGAAAAGGGCGTGCCAAGAGGCTGGGTCCGGATGATGAAGGAATCGATCATGTCGCTGGCGGCATATTTCAGCACCCACAGGATGCTGCAGGATTACATGGTGAAACTGTATGTTCCGGCCATGAAGAAGGTCAGTGACTTCTCGCCCGGCGGCAGTGTGGACTGCCAGATACTCATACAGCTTTCTCAGTGGAAAAAGCATGTCCGCGACAACTGGCACCTTGTGGCTGTAAGGCGCGGCGGCTGGCATACGGAAGGACCCCGCGAAGCCGGGAATGCTGCGTCGTGCAGCGGTGACAGTGCCGACTTCACTTGTGTGCCCGGCTCGAAAACCACGCTGGAAGCGATCGTGTCACTCGGCGCACTTAAACCGGAAGACGTGTGTGTCGAGTTGTTTTATGGTATCATAGGAGATGACGGCGAAATAATAAATGGCAGGCACCTGCCGATGCAATTGTGCGGAGAAGCGGAAGGCGGCACATTCAAATACTCGGCTGACCTTTATCTCACCGGCAGAGGCGAGTATGGGTACCAGTTCCGGGTGTTGCCGCATCATCCGCTGTTGACAGACAAGTTCGGGCTCGGACTCGTAAAATGGTCTGAGTGTTAAGTAAAAGAGATGAACTTTGGCACAGGACGTGACCGGGTGCTTCTGAACATATATGAACGTTTTTGCTGACTCCATGGAGGACGCAATGCAGAAGAGAGTTTTACCGATTTTTCTGGCAACAGTCCTTATATTGACATGTTCTTATGGCGTGTGCTTTGCAGGTACCGAAAACACAGCCCCTGGTACTGCAGGTTCTGGTACTGTTTTTCAAATTTCCGGCTCAGGTACGCAAAATCCGGGATCGGGAAATTCCGGCCCAGGTAATCCGGGGGGCGTAAACCCGAATACGCTGAACCCGGCCCAGGGATATGCAGCTTCCGGTTTGCAGAACCCCGTCCCCGCAAGCACGGGGGCAGGTACCGGTAACACGGCAACAGGGGATGAAATCACGGGCCGCGGTGCCGCCAGCATGGTTCCGGCCCCTGAAATCAGCGCCCCTTCCGCCCTTCTCATGGAAGCTGAGACCGGGCAGATACTGTATGAAAAAAACATCAATGCCCCGCTGCATATTTCTGCGGCCAATAAACTCATGACAATACTCGTTGCCATAGAGAACGGCAACTTATCTTCCTATGTGACAGCCAGCTCCGAGTCGGTCAACACCGAGGGATCAGTGCTGAACCTCGTGGCCGGCGAAAAATACCTGATGGGCGACCTTCTGTACGCCATCATGCTTACATCAGCCAATGACGCAACCATAGCTGTTGCCGAGCATGTTTCCTCCGGCGACATCGGAAAATTCGTCGACCTTATGAACAAAACCGCCGAAAATCTGGGAATGGCCGATACACATTTCTCCAACCCGACCGGTTTGTACGATGAAAAACAGTATACGACCGCGCGTGACATCGCGACGCTTGTAAGGTACGCCATAGCGAACCCGCAGTTCAATACGTTGTTTACCACGAAAGTTAAGCTATGGAATGACAAGAACAAATCAAGCCTGCTCACGAGTCCGTTCAGACTGTTCTGGGAATATGACGGGATACTGGGCGGCAAGACCGGTTACAACACGAGAGAAAAGCAGACCGTAATATCCACGGCATCGCGTTCGAACCTGAGACTCATCAGCATCGTGCTGGATGCCCCGGAAGCAACGATGTTCACCGATACCAAGGCGCTCCTGGACTACGGTTTCAGCAATTTCCGGAAGGGCACGCTGGTCAGCAAAAATGAAGTCATAAGAACCGTTGAGTTCGAAGGCCATGAGGTTAGGCTAATCAGCCAGAACGACATAATGTATGTGCATCCTTTGGGCGAAAGCTATATAAAGGATTTCGACGTCACGGTGGATCTCAGATCTCCGCTCAAGAGGACTGTCCCTGCAGGAAGCGCCGTCTATATCCTGAATGACGGTACCGAAGTGCGCATAAGCCTGTTTCCTGAAAGTGAGATCGTACCGGTGGAAGATAAGAAAACCAGGATCCAGAAAAACGTTATGGAGAACAAGGACATATTTATCATTGTTGCGGTGCTGGTCTCCATTGAAATACTGCTGCTGATAGCCAATATCGGCAAACTCATCGCGAAACTCATCACGCTCTCGCAGCGCCGTGACAGGAAAAGGTCATAGTGGCAGGGTACATCATAGATAAAAGCCCAGGAGTTCATAACAAAAGCCCGGTTCTGCAGCTGAAACAGACTCCGGGCTTTTTAACTGCCATTTCAGTTCGTGTCATCAATACTCATAAACGATGTTCACATATGCGGTGATCTCAAGCTGTCCTGCCTGTATGGGAGTTGATGCGCCGACTCCTTCAGCCTTCATGTCATATACGGCGTAGTTGAGCAATGGGCTGTATCCGCCGCTTTCATTGACTGTGACCGCACCCTTCAGCTTGACGCCAAGTGCATCGGCTATAGTCTTTGCTTTCCTGTCTGCCGCAAGTACGGCATTCTTAAGCGCTTCATTGTAATAATCCTCATAGTTGCTGAGGCCGAATCTGATGCTGCTGCTCGTGTTGACACCGCTTTCGGCAGCCGCATCGATCACGCTGCCGACTTTGCTGAGATCCCTCACAGTAACGTTCACGGTGTTGTTGACGGTATAACCCGTTATCATGCTCTCGCCGGTCTCCTTGTTGTAGCTGTACACAGGACTGATGGAATAGTTCGATGTCTGGATGTCTTCATCAGCGATACCCAGAGCCTTTATGGAACCTATCACTTTCTCCATCGACCCGGCATTGGCTTTCTGGGCAGCTTTAGCATCCTTGTCCTCGGTCACGACGCCGAGACTGATTGTTGCGAAGTCGGGCGAAGCTGTGACTTTCGACTGTCCTGAAACGTTAATCGTCTTCTTCTCTGCCTTCTCCTCGGCTGCTTCTGCCGGCGCATTGGCGAAAATCCCGATCGCTGCAACGAAAATCACTGCAGCGGCAAGGAGGATCACTGCAATCGATAGTTTGCCCTTTGCCGAAAATGCCTGTATCATCAAATACACCTCCAATGTTCGCAGATGCCGGTCAGAACAAGACCGTCTGCATAATTTTCCTTTACTGGATTAGACGGTCTTATACAGGCGAAAGTTCCGGACGGGCTGCAAATGACGACCATTTCCCGCACCTGTCGCCCCACCTGGCCTGCACACGGCCATCTGTCCGCAATTCGACCACTTCGCACAGTCCCGGGCAGCCACTGCATTCAAAGCTTCTTGTCTCGTAAATCCTGTTTGCCGCATCGAATCCATTGAATTTCGTCACGGAGTTTTTATCATTCATAATTTTACGCCGGGCAATAAGCGCGGCTCCAAATGCTCCCATCACATCGTATTCTCTCGGGATCGTCAGCTTCATTCCAAGCGCTTTTTCAAATGCTGCAGCAATCCCTTTGTTTGCAGCAACGCCGCCCTGGAAGACGACAGGCCCGTGTATTTCCTTGCCCTTGGCCAGATTGTTGAGGTAATTCCTCACCAACGCCTCGCACAGGCCGTTGACGATGTCTTCGATACTGTGACCGGACTGCTGTTTATGTATCATGTCCGATTCAGCAAAAACAGCGCATCTGCCGGCGATCCTGACCGGCGTGACGGACCTGAGCGCCATATCGCCGAATTCCTCGATGGGGATTCCGAGCCTGGCAGCCTGCCTGTCGAGGAAAGATCCGGTCCCGGCCGCGCAGACGGTATTCATTGCGAAATCGTAAACCACGCCGTCTTTCAGCAGTATTATTTTCGAATCCTGCCCGCCTATCTCAAGAATGGTCCTGACACCCGGGACGACCGCCTGAGCCGCGACTGCGTGGGCAGTTATTTCATTTTTTATTACATCTGCTCCCGCTATGACTGCTGCCAGTTCCCGCCCGCTGCCCGTTACACCGACACCCTTTATCGGCGCATCGCCGCATTGTTCCGCAATTATCTTCAGTCCGTCGATCAGCGACTGTATCGGCCTGCCGCCGGTGCGCCTGTAATGTTTTGCCGTTATCTGCCCGTCACTGTCGACCGTGACCAGGTTCGTGCTGACTGAGCCTACGTCGATTCCAAGATATAAGGCTTCCTTTTCTATACTTCCCACTCTCCCCTCTTTCGCGCAACCGTCCTTCTCTGTTATGCGTGTATGTTGTCATGTGCTTTTTTCCCTTTGCGCATGCCGTGCGCCTTCCGCCTTTCCAGGTTTTCTCTCCGCCCTTCCAGCATGTCGATGAATGCCTCGATCCTCGTCATGTATCCTGCTTCGCCGGTCATTTCGTCGATTATCAGTGTCAGCACCGGGATGTCCAGGTCCCTTTCAACCGACGGCAGAAGGCTTTCCGCCACGATCTCGGGCATACAGGAAAACGGGAATATCTGGATCACGCCGTCGTATCCGCTTTTTGCGTATATCGCGGCGTTGCCGACGGTTTCCTGGGCATGTCCGCCTATCATCGCACCGAGCCAGGGTTTCGCCGCTTCTGCAAATGCCATGTCCCTTGGCAAATGGAGCGGTTTTTTTAACATATGCTCGATGATCCAGTTGCTCACCGTTACTTTCCTGTCGACTTCCACACCAAGCCTGCCGAGCCTGTGCTGGATGTCAAAACTGGCAAAGTGCTCGATGCCGGTGTATATCTCCCCCACTATGCCTACTTTCAGCGGATCTGCGTCCGGGTCAAGGTGGACCGATTTAAGCATGGCCTCCGTTTCATCCAGCAGTTTCAGGATGTTTTTCGTCCCGGCAGTCCTGAGAGCTTTTTCCCTGAATCCGTTGTATATCCTGTCCGTGGCGCCGCGTTCACTTTCACGTGCCCTGGTCCGGAATGCAAGCATTTCGATCTCGTCTGAGCGTTTTGCGATTTCCACGGCCCGCAGAAGTACAGACGGCAGTTTCATCAGCTCGGATGCGCCGGGCACGACACTGCGGATCCTGGACAGCAGGTCCATTATGTCTGTGCCCTCCAGCGTGATCACTTCCATGTTGAAGCCCGCATCCTTCAGTATTTCCATGTGGAGCTGCGAATAGTACCCGAACCTGCACGGGCCGCATCCGCCGGCCATGAGGATCGTGTCGGCACCCATCTCGTATGCCTGAATGTAGTTACCGATGTTTATTTTCAGCGGCAGGCACACCATTTCAGGAGAGTACCTGGTGCCGAGTTCCAGCGCCCGTTTATTGTTGAACGGCGGGATGACATAATCGATGCCGATATCGTCAAGTATGGATTTAACGCATATATATGTATTACCCAGATGCGGAAACGTGACCTTCATTTTGCCTTCTCCATTGCAGCATATCAATAAAAGCTTCAAGCCTCGTATTGAACCCGGCCTCTCCGGTATGCTCGTCTATCGTCATGGTTATGAGCGGAATGCCAAATCTCCGCCTTACATGCCTTTCGATCAGGTCATTTACAAACGAGTCTATGCCGCAGCCAAAGCTGGACAGGAATATGAACCCGTCGACTTCACTGCTTTCAGCCATGTGGAGCGCGGCGCCGTATGCCAGCCTGCCGTGGTTCCAGAACATCGGCTTTGGCAGCGTTGACGCATGCCTGTTTATGTCGGCCTCATCCACCGTTTCTATCGTCCTGGCCTCAACCCCGTGGCGGGCCAGCTTCCTCAGCAGATCCATGCTGATGTACCTGTCGTAAACGGTGTACGCGTGCCCTATCACCCCTACACACAAACGCCTGTTCTGCAAGGACGGTTCTCCCGTCCCGGCGCAGATGCTCCCTGGTCGGGGACAGTTCTCACTTTTTTGACTTTCCGGGCAGGGACAGTTCTCACCTTTCTGACACTCAAGGCAGGAACTGTCATCTTCTCTCTGCACCGATTCTGCAAACTCGGTGAAAAACTGGTCTCTCCGGAAATTTAGCGCTGCCAGTTCAAAAGCCCTGAGGGTCCTCCGCCTGTCCACACCGAGGACCTCTCCGATTTCAACTGCCGCTTTGATGCCGCCCCTGGCAGACTTCCTCATGTTGACCTCCGTATCGATCAGCTTTGGCAGCCCTTTCAGCGTGTGCCTGATCATGTCCGGAAGGCCGCCGAATTCAGGGCATATGTATTCGTTTTTTGAGATACTTGTAAACCTTGGCACCAGTATATAATCGACCCTGTCCTTCAGATTCAGTACATGGCCGTAAAACAGCTTGATCGGCAGACAAGCCTCATCGACGCAGGATTTCACACCGTCATCCAGGATCCGTTTGTTTGTCGGATCAGATACAACGACTTCGAAGCCCAGAGTCGTAAAAAAGCTTTCCCAGAACGAAGCGAACCTGTAATAAAACAGGCTCCCCGGTATCCCTATTTTTGCACCCAAAACCCAACACTCCCGGATCGTTCGTAAGTTTTTGCTGATTTCATCTCAAACTATTATTTACATCTGGGTAGCGATTATTCAAAATGTGCACGCACGTCGCTGCGGATGCAATGACAAAAACATAGCCTTGTAACAGCATCTGCGATGGCACCTGTAAAACATCAGGAAACATTAAGTTTGGAAAAATTTGTGTTTATTTTGTTGCACAATTTTGCACATGCATCTGTAAAAGAGAGCAAAGTTTCAACCTATAAAGCAATCTAATCCATTTCAATTGTGTCCGGATAATTTTATATTTATCTTGATGGGAAAATCTTACTTTACTCACCTGGTAAGCGGCTTGTGGTTAATAACTGTCTGAAGCAGACAGTTGTTATAAGAAAAAATCATTTAAAAGGAGGAAACAGCATGAAAAAAGCACTGTCAATTCTGCTGGTGCTGGTTATGATGATCGGTGTGCTCGCAGGTTGTGGCACCAAACAGGAAAAAGGCACTCCTGCAGCATCGAATGACTCATCAGTGACTGATCCATCAACACCATCAACTCCTGCAACATCAGATACGACTGTCAAGGAGACTGTCGAAGAAGGAAAGGTCTTCAACATCTATGCATGGAACGAAGAGTTCAAGGGCTTCTTTGAGAAGTACTACAAGGTTCCTGAAGGCATCACTGTCAACTGGATAATCACCCCCAGTGACGGCGGCGCTTACCAGGAGAAGCTCGACCAGGCCCTGCTGGCTCAGGAAAGCGCTCCGGCAGACCAAAAGGTTGACCTCTTCCTGGCAGAGGCTGACTACATACTCAAGTATGTAGAATCCGACTTCACAATGGACGTTTCCACCATCGGAGTCAAGGCTGCTGATACCATGTACAAGTACACAGTCCAGGCGGCTACCGATTCCAAGGGCCGCATGAAGGGCGTTTCCTTCCAGTGCTGTCCTGCAGCTCTGATCTACCGTCGTTCGATCGCGAAGGACGTTCTCGGAACCGATGATCCCGCGAAAGTCCAGGAAGCACTGTCCAACTGGGACAAGTTCAATGAAGTTGCTGAGAAGGCTAAGGCTAAAGGATACTACATGACGGCTTCCTATGTCGAGACCTACCGCACGTTCTCTAACAACTGCTCTATGCCTTGGGTCGACAAGGACAACAAGCTGCAGTTCGACCCCATGATCAAGGCATGGATAAGCCAGGCAAAGGACTTCATCGAGAAGGGTTATACTCTGACCGCCGGTATCTGGGATGACGAAAAGAACCAGCAGATGTTCAAGGACGGCAAGACCATGTGCTTCTTCGGACCTGCATGGTACTACAACTTCTGCATGGGCAACGCCATGGATCCTGAGAAGGGCTGCTACGGCGACTGGGCTATAATCCAGGGACCTCAGCCTTACTTCTGGGGCGGCACATGGCTGCTGGCACCGAAGGGAACCGACAACCCGACGATGGTCAAGGATATAATGGAAGCCTTCACCATCAACGAAGAGATCTGCTCCAACCTGGTCCAGAACGAGATGCAGTTCTCGAACAACTCCAAGGTCAACGAGAAGTTCGCGAACGACCCGAACTACGGCAACGCATTCCTGGGCGGCCAGAACGACACCGCTGTATTCGTCGAGCTGGCGAAGAACATCAGGTTCGAGCACAAGACCCAGTATGACCAGCTGCTGAACGAACAGCTCCCGGGTACATTCCTGGATTACTTCCTTGGCAACATCACCGAGGAACAGGCTTATGCGAACTTCTATCAGTATGTGAATGAAAAGTATCCTGCGATAGTAACACCTGATGAAGCATAATTGCTCCTAACGGTACCGGCTGCGGACAGGGCTTTTGTCCCTGCCGCAGCCATTGTTTTATGGTTCCACAATAAATAGAAGCCGGAGTACCAAAGCAGTGCAAAGCTTCGGTGCTTCAGCTTTCATTCCGGCTCTGCTTCAAATGTCGGAGCCGGAACCTTTATTGTTACAGAACAATAAAAAAACAGACACGAAGAAAAACCGGTATCTTTCATGATACCGGTTTCTTTCATATCGTGTAAGCTTCGCTGCTATCTTCTTTATCAGGCCTTGCCGGCGCAGCCGAGCACGTTGATCAGCTTGTGCTTTACGAGCTCCTTGATGGCTTCCCTTGCAGGTCCAAGGTACTGCCTGGGATCGAAGTGATCGGGATGCAGTGCGAAGTATTCACGGATCGTCGCAGTCATGGCAAGCCTCAGGTCGGAGTCGATGTTGATCTTGCAGACTGCTGACTGTGCAGCTTTCCTGAGCATCTCTTCCGGAACGCCCTTTGCGCCGGGCATGTTTCCGCCGTATTTATTGACCTTTTCGACGAATTCCGGAATGACCGAGGATGCGCCGTGGAGGACGATCGGGAATCCGGGCAGCCTTCTTGCTATTTCTTCAAGTATGTCGAATCTGAGTTTCGCCTCGCCTTTGAACTTGTATGCGCCATGGCTCGTACCGATTGCGATGGCGAGTGAGTCGACGCCTGTCCGGCTGACGAATTCCTCAACTTCATCAGGATTGGTGAAAGCTGCGTCTTCTTCGGATACGTTGACAGCATCCTCTATCCCGGCCAGTCTGCCAAGTTCGCCTTCAACGACTACGCCGTGAGCATGCGCATATTCAACGACCTGTTTTGTGAGCTTGATGTTTTCCTCGAAGGGCAGGTGTGATCCATCTATCATAACGGATGTAAAACCGCCGTCGATGCATGATTTGCAGAGTTCAAAGCTGTCTCCGTGGTCAAGGTGCAGTGCAATCGGAAGTCCTGTCTCTTCGATGGCGGCTTCCACAAGTTTTACGAGATAAGTGTGCTTTGCATATTTCCTGGCACCCGACGATACCTGCAGGATCAGCGGAGCGTTAACTTCCTTCGCGGCCTCGGTTATACCCTGCACGATCTCCATATTGTTGACGTTGAAAGCTCCTATGGCATAACCGCCTTCATAGGCTTTTTTGAACATCTCAGTGGTTGTAACCAATGGCATAACTAACAACTCCTTTTCTTATATAGAATTAATATTGCTTGCTGGTCATAAAAAATATGTACTGTGTTCAAAGAGGCGGAAAAATACGCCGCCTCGTTATAAATTTGTCATATTCATTCTACCAGATTTAAGGTGAAATTCAAGTGTCAAATACTTTTTCAGGCACGAAAAAAGTTGCCGGGCACTGCAAAAAGGCAGGTTGCGTCGGTTAATTACGTGTAAACGGCCCCTGGGTACTGTGCCGGGAACCTGTCATCCCCTGGATGGCGGCATGGCTGATTCCGTCAGATAGTCCTTTTGCCGGATCCGCTCATTATCCATCTTCCGGTGGCAATAGCCTTTTGGCTGTATTACAGGCACCTGGAATTTCAGCCAGACAGCAATTTGGGAAAGTTGACTTAGACATAAACCAACCTTTTGGGGTGCCTGGCAAGTAAGTCTGCCGGTCATCAGGCACGCCGGTCTGCTGCCTGGCGTGCCTGATGACCAGAAAGGTCAGTTTATGTCATCGGGATAACACTTCATATCAACTATCGTATTTTCATTTCTCGTCTGCACCGATATCATTCTGCAGTGAACATATGGTGCCGGCGGAGCAATCTTTGCAGTATGGGCATCCGGGACACTTCACGCCCTTCCGCCTGTCGGTTATGATCTTTGCGACCGCGCCTGCGATTATTGCACCAATTACCAGGAATACAACTATGTTCTGCCACATATCATGCCGCCTCCTTTACACCGGCAGCCGCCCCCTGCTCTTTCCTGTACATGAGATATACAAGGATGCCAACATAGCAGGCAACTGCCAGAAGTCCCGGGATAACACCGTCGCCGAAGCTTCCGGTGGTAATGAGTGTACCGATCTGGTTCACGAGGTAAGCCACGGTATAACCCATTCCAAACTGGAATCCAATTGCCGCCCAAAACCACTTCCTGCTGCCCATTTCGGCATTCATGGCGCCTATCGCGGCAAAGCAGGGCGGCGTGAAGAGGTTGAACATCAGGTAGGCCAGAGCCGAAACTGAAGTCAGCCCCAGCGCCGATGCCACGTCGCCGGCACCGGATACCAGCACGAATTCCTCTGTATCGATGAAATTACTGATGCTATAGACCACGGCCAGTGTGCCCACAACGTTTTCCTTCGCAATGAAGCCTGTCAGGGCAGCCGCAGCAAGCTGCCATGCTCCAAACCCGAGCGGGATCAGCAGGAACGCGAACGGGCTTGCGATACTTGCCAGGATGCTCGTGTTTTCCATGCCTTCTTCAACGACCTGCAAACTCCATGTGAAGGTCTGCATGATGTGAACGACCGCGTTGCACACCAGGATTATGGTTCCCGCTTTGATAATGAAGTGTTTCGCCCGCGACAGCATGGAGATTGCCGCACGCTTTATGCCGGGGAACCTGTACTCCGGAAGTTCCATTATAAAGAATGTTTTAGCCGGCCCTTCCTTTGCGATATTTTTGACTATCAGCGCACCGATGATGATGATCGCAATGCCCGCGAAGTACATAAGCGGCCCGACCCAGCCGGCATCTTCGAAGAAGACTCCAGCAAACAGTGCTATAACCGGCAGTTTCGCTCCGCACGGCATGAACGGCGTCAGCATCGCCGTCGTGCGGCGCTGGCGCAGGTCACGGATCGTCCTGGTCGCCATGACGCCAGGTATCGCACATCCGGTCCCGAGGATCATGGGTATGATGGACCGGCCCGAAAGCCCGACCTTTTTCAGATAACGGTCCATGACGACCGCCACCCGCGCCATGTATCCGCAATCTTCAAGGAGCGCAAGGAGGAAAAACATTACCATGATAAGCGGAAGGAATCCCACAACGGCGCTGACGCCGCCGATGATACCGTCCAGGAGCAATGCGCTGAGCAGCGGTGAAACACCGTCACCAAGCAAACCTTCCACGCGACCCTGGAAACTATCTATAATGCCGACGAAGTAATCCGCGAGCCACGGACCCAGCCAGACCTGTGAGATCTGGAATACCAGGAACATGACCACTGCGAAGATCGGAATCCCAAGGTATTTATGGGCTATGATGCGGTCAGCGGCATCCTGCATGGTTTGTGCGGCGCTGTCCGTTTTCCTGATCTCAACTTCCGATACGAGTCTGTCCACGAAAGCGAACCTCTCACGGTCCACAGCTTCCACCGCGGCTTCGTCCGTGCTGTCCAGATCGACAGCGCCCCTGAAAGGTGCCTCCTGGCCTTTTCCGCAGACTTCGGCCGCAGCCGCGATCAGTTCACTGAGGCCTTTCTTATGTGCCGATGACGTTTCAACGACCCTGCATTTCAGCTTTTCAGCCAGTTTTTCCGTTTTGATCACTATCCCTTTTTTCTTCACAAGGTCGATCTTGTTGAGAGCAACTACAACAGGAATGCCCAGTTCAAGCAATTGTGTCGTGAAGAAAAGGCTCCTGCGCAGGCTTGTTGCGTCCACGGTATTGATGATCACATCAGGGTGTTCATTTCTGACGAAACTGCTCGTAATGCTCTCTTCCGACGTAAAAGGAGAAATTGAATACGCGCCCGGAAGGTCCACCGCACGGATATCCATTCCGGATCTGTTCAGTTCTTTTTTCACATCGCCTTCCTTTTTGGCAACGGTCACACCGGGCCAGTTGCCCACGTGCTCTATCCTTCCTGTTATGGCGTTGAACAAAGTAGTTTTCCCGCTGTTGGGGTTGCCTGCAAGTGCTATCCTCATGCTTACCCTCCTTGATATACAACCTGTTAGGTATTATGTTAGCCCAGCTAGTCATTATGTTAGCCCAGGCTAACATTTAGGGCTGATAAAAAGGCGTTGTACAGCAGCTTTGAAGCACCGTGGTTTTGCTATTACACGACTGCGTTATCGCTGTCCTGTACCGCCGTGTTGTATCACATCGCTGTATACAGCACTATATCAGGATGGCTTTTGCCAGATCCCTGTCAATGCTGTATCTCGCGTCTTTGACGTGTATGATGTAGTTGTCCGCCAATACTGAAATAACGGTCACCTTTTCTCCTTCGTAGCAGCCTAGCGTGAACAGGAAATCCTTCACGCTCCTGTCGTCCGTGTCGATGCCCCTGATGACGTAGGGACGGTTGACCTCTGCGTGTGTCAGGTTATGCTGTTTCACTGCTTTACTGTTCTTTGCCTTACGATTGAAAAAGATGTTTGCCAATGCCAGTTCCATGTTGACCTCCCGGATTTTATACGCTATATTCCGTCCTGATTTTCCGTGTCCTGTTCTGCCCTGTGCTTTCGTAATGTCCTGCAATACCCTTTCTGGTCTCGTTACGTCCTTCCGTTTTCCGTCTTCGCACCGGTCTCTTCATTTTTCAGGTATGCTTCTATAGCCTGCATCATTTTGTCGGTAATAACGTGTTCCATCCTGCATGCGTTCGTTGCAGCTTCATCCGGACTGAGTCCCAGCGACTTTTCCAGGAACCTTGCGATCGTGCAGTGCTTGTGATAGACCTTCTGTGCCATTGCCTCGCCTTTTTCAGTCAGCGTGATGTGCCCGTAGGTCTCTTTATTTATAAGCCCTTCTTCCTTCAGGCGGTTCATTGCCTTGGTCACGCTCGGTTTCGTTATTCCCAGGCGCTGCGCGATATCGGCCACATGAGCGTGATCATGGCTGTTTTCAAGTATGTATATGGTTTCCAGGTACATTTCCTTCGATCTGTTCGAATCCATCAGCCGGTTCCTTTCTCATTATCCGTCAAGTTTTACCCGGATCTTGGTTTTACATAAGTTAGCCTTAGCTAACTATCTGTTATTAGTATATTACTGCCATTTGGATCAGTTGTCAACCTTTTTTTGAATTATATAATGCCCGGCACATCACTCAGCCAGTTATTCATGACGTGCCGGCTGCGTTTGAGGCAACCCCGAAGCCCTTCCTGTACCGGTATTTTCACTTTCCGGAAAGGGCCTGATCATCGGATAACCGGCTGACTGGTGTGCCGGGCACCATTTTAAATAACATAATCATATTGCTGTTCCTGTGCGAAATCCATAAGCTTGAGTATTTCGTTCCGCAGTACCGTAAAATCGCCTGATGCACGGTTGCGGGGGTAGCTGCGCGGGACTTCGATGATCCTGCTGATGCGTCCCGGCCGCGGAGACATTATGACTATGCGCTGGCTCAGATATATTGCCTCGTCGATGTCGTGGGTGACCATGATCATGGTGTTGCCGCGCTCCTGCCAGAGCCGGATCAGTTCGTCCTGCAGGTTCATACGGGTGAAGCTGTCCAGCGCGCCGAGCGGTTCGTCCAGCAGAAGGACGTCTGGAGCAACTGCAAGTGCGCGGACAAGCGCAGCGCGCTGCCTCATTCCGCCCGACAGCTGGTGCGGGTAGTTCCCCGCAAATTCCGTAAGTCCGGCAAGTTCGAGCCATTTATCTATCTCGCACTTTTTATCATGGTACTGCCTTGACGTTTTCAGGGCAAATTCTATGTTTTGCCGCACCGTAAGCCATGCGAACAGCGAATGCTCCTGGAAAACGAGCCCGCGCTTCGGGCTCGGGCCGCATATCCTGTCGCCGTTGAAAAGCGCCTCTCCCGTCGTCGGTACTTCAAGGCCGGCTATGATGCGAAGCAGTGTGCTTTTGCCGCAGCCGCTTGCGCCGAGCAGCGCGACGAATTCTCCCGGACGTATGTCGAGGCTGATGTTGTCCAGCGCCTGGAGCGTTTCATCAGATCCCGGCCGGGCAAACACTTTTGAAAGGTTCCTTATTTCCACCCTGCCGCTCATACGTACTCCTCCTTCCAGCGCAGCGCACGCTTCTTGATAAGCGTAAGCACGAGATTCACGGCCGTAAAGGTCAGGCAGATGATTATCACCGCTGCGTACATCTTTGCAAATTCGGCCCAACCGCGCTGCCAGTTGATGTACCAGCCCAGCCCGGATTCGACGCCCAGCATCTCGGCGACCATCAGCGCAGTGCAGGCAATCCCCATTCCCTGGGTCAGGCCGTTGAAAATACTCGGCATAGCGGCCGGGATGGCTACCTTGAAGACCAGTTCGAACCTGTTTGCCCCAAATGTCCTCGCAACCTCGAAATTGCTCCTGTTTACGTTGGCTACGCCGTTGAGCGCCGCCATCGTTACAGGATACCATACGCCCAGTGCGATCATGAAAACGCTGCCCGCAAACAGTGAACTTGCTACGACCAGTATGATCGATATCCATGTGGTGGACGGGATCGGTCCGAGCAGTTTCAGCAAAGGCATGATCCAGTACCTGATCTTTTTGCTCC
>Ga0209508_1001290_pt1 | contig 20139 bp, 19 predicted proteins | sample AD_UKC129_MetaG_FD_184427 | JGI IMG/M metagenome (GOLD analysis project Ga0209508, IMG submission 184427) | Active sludge microbial communities of municipal wastewater-treating anaerobic digesters from Canada - AD_UKC129_MetaG (SPAdes) (version 2) | ecosystem: Engineered > Bioreactor > Anaerobic... | reverse complement strand
AGGTTATTCCAAGGGGTAAACAATATGAGGATCGTATCACAGAAGATCTTGCAGCCATGTATCTAACCGGTATAAGCACCCGAACCCTTTCTCTTTTAAGTAAAAGGCTCATAGGAAGATCCATTTCCCCCACAGAGGTAAGTAATGCCACTACTGAGCTGAAAAAGGCTATAGAGGCATGGCGCACCCGTGATCTTTCCCATGAGAAGATTAAATATCTGATAATAGACGGGGTAAACTTTCATATGAGGGTAAATGGTAGCATAGAAACCATACCCATACTCGTGGTTATAGGAGTGAGAGAAGACAATACCCGTTGTGTCCTTCTTATACAATCAGGTGATAAGGAATCGGCCACAATATGGAGAGAATCATTTAAAGATATGAAAACAAGAGGACTTGACGGATCGTATGTCCAACTGGGCATCATGGATGGTCTTCCCGGATTGGAGAAGGTCTTCAAAGAAGAGTTCCCCAATGCAAGGATTCAAAGATGTCAGGTTCATGTGGCAAGAAATGTTCTTGCAAAGGTGCCTCAGAAACTGAAAAAGGAAGTAGCAGATGACCTGCGTTCCATCTTCTATGCATCATCTAAGAAAAGGGCAGATGAATTGGCATTATCGTTTTTTAATAAATGGGAAAAGGAAATCCCTTCTGCTACCAGATCATTATCCAATTCCCTTGAAGCATGTCTAACCTTTTTCTCTTTTCCTGAGGAGGAATGGATATCACTTAGAACCACAAATATCATTGAGCGATTGAATAAAGAGTTTAAAAGAAGAACAAAACCAATGGAAATAGTGGCAGGAGAAAACTCATGTTATCTACTCCTTGCATTTATATCACTTAAGATGGAGATGAGTTGGAGGCATACTAAAATAGGGAAGGTGCGTCCTAATTTACCCCTTTATAAGAAATTTACACAATTATGTTGACAGTACCCAGTCATAGCATCTTAACGACCTTTAAAGCATAAATCACCCCCTATGTCTTTTTATAAACTTTTCTATCTCCACTGCAAAAAATACCAGGGAAGATAAAATAAGTGTTACTATTAGTTCATTGAAGGTGAGGGGTTCTGTCTTGAATATACGATTAAGGGTTGGGATATATATGGTTGCCATCTGGAGGAAAAATGTCAATAAAACAGCGCCAAAGAGATATTTGTTAGAGAATAACCCCATTTTGAAAAGGGATGTCTTTTCTGACCTTATGGCAAGGACATGACCTAACTGGGTAAGACAAAGCACAGTGAAAACCATGGTCTGCCAGTGTGTATGGCCTGTTTTAATGGACCAGTATTGTGTAAGAAGGACAATGACACCCATCAAAAGTCCCACCCATACGGCGTGAAACCCTAAGCCATGGGCAAATATGCTTTCCTTTGGTTTTCTTGGAGGCCTTTTCATTACATCCCCTTCTGCAGGCTCCATGGAAAGGGCAAGGGCAGGCAAGCCATCTGTTACAAGGTTTATCCAGAGTATATGTATGGGGAGTAATGGTATGGGAAGCCCAACTACAGGGGCTAAAAAGAGTGTCCATATCTCACCAGAGTTTGTTGTGAGTAGATATCTAATGAACTTTCTTATATTGTCATATATCTTCCTTCCCTCTTTTACTGCCCTGACTATTGTGGCAAAGTTATCATCAAGGAGTACCATATGTGCTGCCTCTTTTGACACATCTGTCCCGGTAATACCCATGGCAACCCCGATATCAGCCCTCTTTAATGCCGGTGCATCATTTACACCATCCCCTGTCATGGCCACAATATGCCCCTTATCCTGCAGGGCCTTTACTATCTTTAATTTCTGCTCCGGTGCAACCCTTGCATAGACCCTGATATCCTCAACCCTTTTTTCAAATTCCTCGAGTGTAAGGCTATCGAGCTGGCTACCAGTTATGACTGAATCAGAATCCTCATCCAATATGCCAATCCTTCTTGCTATTGTCTTTGCTGTTAGCTGATGGTCACCGGTGATCATAACAGGCACTATACCTGCATTCTTACACATATAAACTGCATCTTTTGCCTCTTCCCTTGGCGGATCCATCATACCAACAAGACCAAGAATTGTAAGGCCTGTTTCCACATATTCTGGTGTAAAATCGTCGGGGATTGTCTGCCATTTCTTAAAGGCAATGCATAACACCCTAAGCCCCTCTTCGGCCATGTTTTTATTGACAGACTGAAGCCTTTCAATATCTATGGGTTCTAAACCCCCTGGCGTAAGTATATTTATAGACTTCTCTATCAATACATCCATTGCCCCTTTTGTAAATGAGACATAGCCGTCTTCCCATCTATGAAAGGTGGTCATGCATTTCCTATGAGAGTCAAAGGGTATCTCAGATATCCTTGGATAGCCCCTTTCAAGCTCCTTTTTGTCAAAACTAAATTCTCTTGCAAGGTTATAAAGCGCTGTCTCTGTTGGGTCACCCATGGCATTACCATTGGCATCTGTCTGGGCGTCATTGGATAATGCAAGGGCAGTCATAAAAAGCCTTTCCGAGGCACCTGAAAGTTCTCTATTTTTTAAATCAGAGACCTTAATTAGGGTATCATCAATAAATACCTCTTCCACTGTCATCCTGTTTAGGGTGAGGGTCCCTGTCTTATCTGAACAGATATATGTAACAGAACCGAGGGTTTCCACTGCAGGGAGCTTTCTTATAAGGGCATTTAGCTTTACAAGTTTTTTAGCCCCTAAGGCAAGGGATATGGTTACTACTGCTGGCAGTGCCTCAGGAATGGCTGCTACTGCAAGTGAGATTGCAGTAAGTAACATCAACAATATGGGTTCTCCCCGTAATACCCCGAATCCAAAGACAATCACGCATATTATAAGGACTGCTATGGCCAGTTTTTTTCCAAATACTGCAAGACGCCTCTGAAGGGGTGTCTTTAGCCCCTCTTCTGCCTGGAGCATGGATGCAATCTTGCCTAATTCCGTGTCCAAACCAGTAGCTACAACAACACCTTTTCCCCTTCCATAAGTGACTATAGTGCCTTTAAAGGCCATATTTTTTCTGTCCCCTGGAGGCAATAATTTATCCTCCAGTATATCCACATGCTTTTCTACTGGCACAGATTCCCCGGTTAAGGCAGCCTCCTCAACCTTTAAGTTCACTACCTCTATGAGTCTTATATCAGCAGGGACAATACGGCCTGCCTCTAAAACCACTATATCACCTGGAACAAGTTCAGAGGCAGCCACTTCTGAATGGACGCCTTCCCTTATCACGCCTGCTGTATATGCTGCCATTTTCTTTAAGGCATCCATTGCCTTTTCAGCCCTGTATTCCTGCACAAAGCCAATGACACCGTTTATTACAATGATTACAATAATTGCGATTGTATCTGATAGCTCACCTATAAAGCCTGAGATAATGGCTGCACCAATTAAAACAAGGATCATAAAATCCTTAAACTGGTCAAGGAACATCATAAGGGGCGATCTTTTTTGCATCTCCACCAGTTCGTTTGGTCCATATTTGAGTAACCTCGATTTTGCCTCATCGTTACTTATGCCATAAAAAGAGCTTTCAAGCCTTTTTAAAATCTCATCGATAGACATGGTATGCCAGTTAAAATTGTTCATTTTGCCTCCCTTCTATAAAAAAAAGACCTTTACCAGATCATCTTCTGATAAAGGTCTTGCTCATTAGTTAATACTAACCAACATCACCGGCCGATTGTGTTCGACGTATTGACGATGATGCTGTTTAAAGCTACTCCCCTTTAATTGGTATTATTTACCAGAAATAAAAATAAAAGTCAAAAAACATTTTATGCAAAGCCCTTTCCCTTTTTTCTTTTCCATTTTATTGATTTTGTATTACAATACATCTATAATTTCCTTTCTAAAGAGGTAAGGGGCATGGAGAAACTTAAAGAATTATCTATTAAAGATTCGGTCATAAGGATTATAAAAGGTGATTTAACAGAAAGCGATGCAGATGCCATTGTAAATGCAGCAAATTCATTTCTTAAGCATGGTGGAGGGGTAGCAGGTGCAATAGTGCGTAAAGGGGGAAGCATTATTCAGGAAGAAAGTGACCGTATTGGATTCTGCCCTGTTGGTTCAGCAGTAATCACATCTGGAGGAAAATTAAAGGCAAGATATGTAATCCATACGGTGGGCCCACGATGGGGGGAAGGCGACGAAGAGAACAAATTAAGAAGCGCAATAAAAAGCACCTTATCCCTTGCAGAGGAAAAAGGTCTTAAATCCATATCAATGCCGGCAATAAGTGCAGGAATATTTGGTTTTCCAAAGGACAAATGTGCAGAAATTATTACAGAGGAGATAACAAAATTCATAAATACTAAAGAAACCACGATAAAGGAGATAAATATTTTTCTTATTGACGATGAGATAATTGGATATTTTAAACAAGAGCTGGAAAAGTATAATAGAAGGTGATGAAATAAACATTTTTTAAAATTTTCATTAAACAGGAGAAGCATATATATGGAAGAAAGGGATCGACTCCATGAGATATTGAAAACACTCTCTTACGAAGAAGGTGAATTTATTTTAAAAAGCGGTAAAAAGAGTTCTTTTTACATAGATGCAAGGGAGACGACATTAAATCCAGAGGGAATGAGTCTCGTTGGTAAAATTATGTATAAGATGGTAAAAGAAATCCCAAAAGTTGAGGCAGTAGGCGGTGTTAGTGTTGGGGCAGACCCCCTTGTATGTTCTGTTGTATTACATGCTTATTATAATAATGACAATATCTACGGCTTTTTTATAAGAAAAGAGCCCAAGGCACACGGAAGAAGTCTCTGGATTGAAGGGGCAAAAAATCTAAGATTGGGAATGAACGTGGTGATACTTGAAGATGTGGTAACAACTGGTGGTTCTTCACTAAGGGCAATAGAGATTGCACAACAGGCAGGATACAATGTAAAAGGTTTGATAGCAATCCTTGACAGGCTTGAAGGAGGAAAAGAATTAATAGAATCAAAAGGTTATGCATTTATGTCCATTTTTAATATTAACGATTTAAGATAACTTATTGTAATAAAAGTTTTTTTAAATATATGGGACTCATAAATATAGCAGACAGAGAAATCAAGCTCATTATGGTGGGTGGTAAGGGCGGTGTAGGAAAAACAACATGTGCATCTTCTATTGCATTGAAGTTTGCCTCTTTAGGGAGAAGGGTCTTATTAATATCCAGTGACCCCACACCTTCTCTCTCCGATATCTTTGAAATAAACATAGGAGATAGGGAAACAAAAATTTTAGATTCCCTTGAACTGTACGGCCTTGAGATATCGTCTGAGATAGTCCTTAAAAGGTGGAAGGAGAGGTTTGGCCCTGAAATCTATGAGGTTATTTCTTCATTTGCAAAGATAGATTATGACTTTGTTGACTATGTCGGGACTGCTCCAGGTATAGAAGAAGAATACATGCTTAATTTTATTATTGAGCTTGTGGAAAATGAAAAGTATGATTTAGTGGTTTGGGATACAGCACCAGCTGGTCATACCTTAAGATTATTGCAATTGCCCCACCTCTTTTTAAAGCACATGGAGGCAGCAACTAAATTTTATATGAATATGTATGATTACCTGGAAAAGATTAAAGGAGCGGTAACACTAAAAGGCTCAAAAAGGACACTTCTTGAGATCATAAGTAGCTGGGAATCCCTTTCAGAAAAGATAGTTGAATTTATAAGGGACAAAGACAGGACGAAATATATAATAGTAACCATACCTGAGGCCTTGGGCGTAAAGCTTACAGATAGGATCATAGAAGAGTTTAAAGAAAACAATTTATCAGTAGAAAATATTATCATAAACCATGTGGTAAGAAGTGCAGATTGTCCATTTCACGAGAAAAGGATGGCTATGCAACAATTTTATATAGAGATGATGCAGAAAAGATACAGTCATATAAATTTGGTTACATTGTATCTCTCTGCCGATGAGATTAAGGGGATAGAAAGGATTAGACAGACAGGTGAGGCTTTGTTTTCCCTTTAAAATTTAGGCTTTTCATGAGAAAATTAAAGATAACAGGCGGGATACTGAGAGGAAATGTTATAAAGATGGAAGACCATATTACGGGAAGACATACGGCTTCAAAGGTCAGGGAATCTATATTTAATATGCTGGGAGACATAAGCGGAAAAAGGGTGATAGATTTGTTTTCCGGTTCAGGTATAATTGTATTTGAGGCAATAAGCAGGGGTGCAAGTCATGGGGCATTTGTCGAAATAGACAAAAAATTGATAAAAAACATTGAAGAAAATATCAACTGTCTTGGTATAGATGGTTTATGTCGTGTTTTACATATGGATGTTTTCGTCGCAATCCCTTTTTTGCATAAGACAGAAGAGATTTATGATATCATTTTTATGGACCCTCCTTATAAGAAGGGTTATATCAGTAAAACCTTTAAGGCACTGGAAGACAGTATAATTTATCACAGGGATAGTATTTTTGTCGTGGAACATTCAAAAAGGGAGATGATAAAAAATAATTTATCTGACAGTTGGGGTATAATAAAAGAAAAAAGATATGGTGACACAATGGTTGCTTTAATAAACAAAATTGTTCATTAAGGAGAGAGCTATGAGTGAGACAATCGCCGTTTATCCTGGTTCATTTGATCCTATTACATATGGGCATCTGGACATACTTTCAAGGGGACTTGAGCTTGTAGATAAGATTATCGTTGCCGTTGCCCATAATATTGAAAAAAGTGCGCTTTTTACCGTGGAAGAAAGAAAAGAGATGATAGTAGAATCAATAAATGGAAACCCAAACGTAATAGTAGACAGCTTTGACGGGCTTCTCGTTGACTATGTTAAAAAGGTAAATGCAAGATTTGTTATAAGAGGCCTCAGGGCTATGAGTGATTTTGAATATGAATTCCAGATGGCATCTATGAACAGAAACTTGAATCAGAATATGGATACCATATTTATGATGACAAGCAAGGACTACTTTTTTATCAGTTCTCGAACAATAAAAGAAGTGGCAGGTTTTGGGGGCTGTGTATCAGGTTTTGTGCCACCTCCTGTTGAAAAGAGATTAAAAGAAAAATTTTTTAAAAAATAATGAGAAAAAAATTAACCAAGATAAGTTTAGCGATCCTTCTGGTATCCCTGGCTTTATTTTTTGCAATTAATTTATATGCAAAGGCACCATTTGAGGAAAAGGCACAGAATAAAGAAGAAAAACACATAAATATTATTTCTATTAACGGTGCCATAAACCCGCCTATTGCAGGTTTTATAAATGAATCCATTGAAAAAAGTGAAAAAGATGATTCATCGGCCCTGATAATACTTTTAGATACACCAGGTGGACTCGATACATCTATGAGGGAAATCGTAAAGTCCATTATGGATTCTAATGTTCCTGTTATTGTTTATGTGTATCCTTCTGGTGCAAGGGCAGCGTCTGCCGGAAGCATTATCCTGTTATCTGCACACATTGCAGCTATGGCTCCAGGGACAAACGTAGGTGCAGCGCATCCTGTTTCTATTGGAAAAGAAAAGGTTGATAAAGAAATGATGTCAAAGGTTGTAAAGGACGCAGAGGCCTATGCAAAAAGCATTGCCATGAAAAGGGGCAGAAATGTTGAATGGGCAGCAAAGGCTGTAAGGGAAAGCGCTTCCATAACTGCAAAGGATGCCCTTGAAAAAAGAGTTATAGATATCGTTGCAGAGGATATAGACAGGTTGATTGAAGGTATAGAAGGAAAGGAAGTGGAGACAAAAAAAGGTAAGGTAATACTGAGATTAAAAGGCAAAAAAAAGGTGCAATATGAGATGCCTTTCAAATACAGATTTTTATCATATATAAGCGACCCCAATGTGGCATATATTCTTATGATGATTGGTTTATACGGAATTTTATTCGAGATTTACAGCCCTGGGGCTATATTTCCAGGGGTAATAGGTGGCATCTCCATCATCCTTGCCTTATATGCATTTTCTACCATACCCATAAGTTATGCCGGTATTTTTCTAATTTTACTGGGTATAGTTTTTTTTATACTCGAATTAAAAATAGTAAGTCACGGTGTTTTAGGTCTTGCAGGCATAATATCTCTCGTGATAGGTTCCATTATGCTTATAGATTTACCTTATACGGCGCTTTCCATATCATGGAAAAGCATATTAACCGTTGTCATACTAACTGGTATATTTTTCTTCGGTGTGCTATCATATGCAATTAAGGCACAACTATCAAAGGTTAAGACAGGTTCAGAAGGATTAGTCGGTGAAGAAGGCGAAGCAAAAACAGATGTAAACGATGACAATGGCAAGGTATTTGTCCACGGTGAGTTATGGAATGCAAGAAGTAAAGAGCAGATAAAAAAAGGGGAAAAGGTTATAGTAGAAAAGGTGGATGGCCTTATATTAGTCGTAAAGAAAAAGGGAGGTTAAGATGATACCGTTTGTTTTTATCATTGTATTGATTGTTTTTTTTCTTGCAAGTGCCATTAAGGTTTTAAATGAATACGAAAGGGGTGTAATCTTTAGACTTGGAAGGGTGCTGGGTAGCCCAAAGGGTCCTGGTCTTATTATCCTTATTCCTATAATAGATAGGATGGTAAAGGTAAGCCTAAGAACCGTAGTTCTCGATGTGCCACCCCAGGATGTGATAACAAAAGATAATGTATCCATTAAAGTAAATGCCGTTGTTTATTTCAGGGTAGTAGATGCGTTGAAGGCAGTTGTTGAAATCGAGAATTATCTATATGCAACGAGTCAGCTTAGCCAAACCACATTAAGAAGCGTTTTGGGGCAGGCAGAACTCGATGAACTTTTATCACACAGGGAAAAGATAAACGATAGGCTCCAGGATATCCTCGATGCACATACAGAACCTTGGGGTATTAAAGTGGCAAATGTAGAGGTGAAAAATGTTGATTTGCCACAGGAGATGCAGAGGGCCTTAGCCAGACAAGCAGAGGCAGAGAGGGAAAGAAGGGCAAAGGTGATAGGTGCTGAAGGTGAATATCAGGCTGCAACAAAACTGGCAGAGGCATCTGAAATACTCTCTAAAAATCCTATGGCCTTACAGTTAAGATATCTCCAGACATTGATTGAGATTTCCACAGAAAAGAATTCTACCATCGTGTTTCCAATACCTATTGATTTGATAAAGGTCTTTACAGATAAAATAAAAAAAGATGATTAATGGAAAGGGGTCTTAAAGATTTAAATGGATAAGTTGAAGAAATTATTGATAATAATCCTTATACTGTTTTGCAGTGTATCTATTGTTCATGCAAGGTCAAAATTATCTGTGCAAAAAAAGGCACATAAACATGAAAAGACTGAAAAGGTTGAACCATATAAGGCATTTATTGTTACCGAGGCATCAACGGGAAGGATGCTGGAAGGTGAAAACATACATGAAAAGAGGCCTCCGGCGAGTGTTACAAAGTTAATGCTTGCATACATTGTAATGGATAAACTAAACAAAAAAGAGATTAATCTGACAGATAAGATAACCATCTCTAAAGAGGCCTCAAAGATAGGCGGCAGTCAGGTATATTTAAAAGAAGGAGAAGTCTTTACATTAGAAGACCTGATGAAGGCAACCCTCATAGCCTCTGGAAACGATGCAGCATATGCAGTGGCAGAATATGTAGCAGGCAGTAAGGATGAGTTTGTAAAGCTTATGAACGAAAAGGCAAAGGCCCTTGGAATGAACGATACAGAGTTTAATTCTGTCCATGGATTACCCCCTTCAAAAGGACAAAAGGAGGATTTAAGCTCATGTCATGACCTTGCAATACTTGCAAAGGAGTTGTTGAAATATCCAAAGATAATAGAATGGACATCCATAAAAAGCGAAGGGTTTAGAGATGGTAAATTCATAATGAATAATCACAATAAACTTCTGACAAAGATGCCAGGAATTGTTGATGGACTGAAGACAGGTTATTACAGAGAAACGGGTTTTAATATTGTTGCCACAGGAAAAAAGGATGAATTAAGGTTTATTGTAGTTGTAATGGGAAGCCCCTCTGCAAAGGTTCGGGATGATGTGGTTATGGAAAAGTTCAGAAAGGCATTTGCCCAATATAAAATAATAAATGTAGTAAAGAAAGGTGAGGTTATAGATAAAGATATTTTTCTTATAGATGGAAAGTACAAAAAGATAAAGGGCGTAACGAATGCAGGATTTACATATCCTGTGCCTAATGATAAGAAGGATTCCATCAAAAAAGAGATTGTAGTTCAGGATAAAGTAAAGGGAGAGGTAAAGGAAGGTCAGAAGGTAGGTGAGGTGATTATTAAAATGGATGACAGAATTCTTGCAAGGGTAGATATAGTTTCTCCTGTATATGTCCCTAAGGCAAATCTATTTACAAGATTAATAAGAAGATTGGGGTTGAATATATAATGGAAAGACAATTTTCAAATCTAAAGGGCAAGGAAATAATTGTTGGCATCACAGGGGGTATAGCAGCATACAAGACTGCAGAACTTGTAAGGGAATTGTCTAAAAGAGGGGCAAATGTGCATGTTGTTATGACAAAAAATGCAATGGAATTTGTAACACCCCTTACATTTCAGACAATATCCGGTAATCCCGTTGTTCATCAGATGTTTGAGCTTTTCTATGGGTCAAAGATCGGTCATATTGCATTATCTGATATTGCAGACCAGATGGTTATTGTTCCTGCAACAGCAAATATTATAGGAAAGATTGCCAATGGTATTGCCGATGATTTTTTAACGACCATGGTTATGGCAATTACAGTTCCCATATTGTTCGTTCCCTCTATGAATACAAAAATGTGGGAAAGCAAGGCCGTTCAATGTAATATTGAAAAGTTAAGGGAAATGGGATTTGAAATCATGGAACCTGGAACAGGGGATCTTGCCTGCGGAACTCAGGGTAAGGGAAGACTACCTACAATAGAAGAGATTCTGGAGAAGATGGAAGACATCTTTACAAGAAAGGATTTAAAAGGCGAGAAGATACTCGTAACAGCGGGTCCTACTATGGAATTTATAGACCCTGTAAGGTGTATTACGAACAGGGCCTCTGGAAAGATGGGCTATGCCATTGCGAAGATTGCAAGAAGAAGGGGTGCAGAGGTTGTTTTGATTACAGGTAAAACCTATTTGGAGCCGCCAAGGAATGATATCAAGGTCATTGAGGTAATTACAGCAAATGAAATGAGGGAGGCGGTGCTTGAACACTATAAAGACTGCTCAATAATAATAAAGACCGCTGCTGTTGCCGATTTTAGATGCAGAACCGAAAATTGTCAAAAGATTAAAAAAGAGGATAATGAAGAAACTATTATATTGGAGCTCGAAAAAAATCCTGATATTATAGCAGAACTCGGTAGAATTAAAGAAAACCGTATACTCGTAGGTTTTGCAGCGGAAACAGAGAATATTGTGGAATATGCGTATGATAAATTAAAGAGAAAAAATCTCGATTTAATTATTGCCAACGATGTGTCTAAACCTGGAATTGGTTTTGGATCTGAAATGAATGAGGTGACCATAATAGATAAAACAGGTTACGCCAGGCACATACCACAGAAGAGTAAAGATGAAATAGCTGATATAATCCTCGATTCTGTTAAGAGGATATTAAGAAAGAGAAAAAAGACTTTCTAATATTCACTATTAAAATTTTATGTTTTTTGGGATGCTAACGGGCAACAATATTTATAAAAAAACATTCTTTTTTAACTTATCAGTCCTGTTTTTGTTTTTGATAAATCCAGTTTTTGCTAATGAAGACAGGATTCCCGATGTGGTTCAGGCAGTAGGAAACGCAATCGTTAATATAAAAACAGAAGAGATAGCAAAGCCTGAAACACAAGATAAAAAAACATCTATTATTAAAAGATTCATAGAATCAGAAGAGGAAGAAGATATAAACGAGAATTACGGTTCAGGGGTGGTGATAAATCCCAATGGTATTGTTGTTACAAATGAACACCTTATTTCAAAGGCAATAAGTATAAAGGTGAAGTTCTTGAATGGAAAAGAATACGATGCGTATGTGTTAGGAAGTGACCCTGAATTAGATATTGCCCTTCTCAAGATTACAGGTGAAACGAGTTTTCCCTATCTGAAAATAAAAAAGAAGAAGGTTGTTAGGGTAGGTGAAAAAGCTATAGTTATTGGTAATCCTTATGGTCTTTCCAATTCTGTTACTGTAGGTGTAATAAGCGCCCTTGGAAGAAATCTCAGGATAGACAACAGGGTTTATGTGAATCTAATCCAGACTGATGCTGCCATAAATCCCGGTAACAGCGGTGGTGTTTTAATGGACACAGAAGGTAATCCATTGGGTATTGTAACAGCTATATACAGTGAAGGTAAGGGTATAGGCTTTGCAATACCCATTGAAGATGTAATGGATATGCTGTCTGAATTTTTGAATGCACGGTCAAAACGGCCAATTTTCGGTTTATTTTTAGAAAAGAAAAAAGATGACAGCGGCGTTTATTTTTATGTAAACAGGATAATTCCAGGAAGCCCTGCTGAGAAATCAGGTATAAGAGAAGGAGACAGGATAATAGGGATTAATAAAAAGAAGATAAGGGAAGGAATAAAACTTTATAAGACAATAAAAGAATTAGCAAAAATGGACAGTATTGAGTTAAAGATATTTAGAGACGAAAAAACTTTTATTATAGACATTGATACAAAGTCAATAAATGAATATAAGCCCTCCCCCATTGACGAAGGCTTGATTAATATACGTGTGTCTGATATAAAAGGTTATCCTAAGCTTAAATATAGAACAAGACAGAGGGATGGGGTGGTGGTGACAAAGGTATATAAAGATGGTTTAGGGGAAAGAATAGGGCTTAAGAATGGGGACATTATTATAAAAATCAATAACTTTTTAATCTCTGGAAAAGAAGAATTCAATACTTATATGCTTGAAGGATTGAAAAGAAATTATATCTTGTTTCAGGTTAAGAGAAAGGAAAGTATTTTTTATCTACCTGTCAAACTCGATGTTTTATTATAGGGGGTTTATATGGATGAGACTTTAAACTTTTCCACCTTTATATTATCTTTATCCACATCTGTTCTTGTTAATTTAGGTGAATTGCTTGATCCCATCTCCAATGAAAAGAAGGTTGATTTAACAATGGCAAAACATTCTATAGGTATCATTGAGATGTTAAAGGAAAAGACAAAGGGTAACCTTACAGAGGAAGAAAACAGATTAATAGATAATATACTCTTTGAACTTATGATAAAATACGTTGAGGCTGCAAAAAAAGGTTAATGTTTTATTTTATTGTTTTATGTTCTATAATAAGTAAAAAGGTGAAATTATGGGATATATAAGAGATGCAGTGGTAAGCGGTTCATTTTATCCCTCAAATCCCGGGTTATTAAAAAAAGAGATAGAAGACTATATTAAAAATGCAAAGGTGGAAGAAGTCACAGGCAATATCGTTGGTATGATTTCTCCCCATGCTGGTTATATGTATTCAGGGCAAGTAGCTGCCTATGGCTATAAAGGAGTATCAAAATTTAAATACAATACCGTGATAATCTTTGCACCGAGCCACAGGGTATACATTGACGGTGCATCTATTATGGATAAAGGGGCATACAGGACACCATTAGGAACTGTTGAAATAGATGAGGAAATTGCAGAAAAGATACTTAAAAAAGGAGATATAGTAAAAAATAATATTGAACCCCATAGATACGAACACTCCCTTGAAGTGCAGTTACCTTTTTTGCAGGTTGTTTTAAAGGATTTTAAACTTATACCTATTGTCATAGGTGGTGAGATTGAGTTGTGTGAGCCCATTTCTTCAATTGTTTATGAAGCAATAAAAGATAGTAAAAAGAGTTTTTTGATAGTAGGAAGCACAGACCTTTCCCATTATTATCCTTATAAAAAGGCTGTGGCACTCGATGGGATTGCAGTTAAACATTTAAATGCATTCGATATTAAAGGTGCCATTGACGATTATAAAAAGGGAAGTTTTGAGGCATGCGGGATAGCACCCATGATTACTACCATGTATTTATCGAGGATGCTTGGGGCAAGTAATGCTAAGGTTTTAAAGTATGCCAATTCAGGAGATGTTACAGGAGATAAAAGCGGTGTTGTCGGATACGTATCGGCAATTTTTTTTAAAGCTATTTAAGGGGTTTTATATTGGGTTTATCGAAAGAAGATAAAGAATTTTTAAAACAGCTTGCAAGAGATGCCATAGAAGCGAGACTTTTTAATAAGAAATTTCCAAAAAGAAAGATACCGGAAAGTTTGAAGCACAATCAAGGTGCATTTGTAACAATTAAAAAAAAGGGCGAATTAAGGGGTTGTATCGGGTATATAAAAGGTTATCTTCCTTTGTATGAAACTGTTGAACAGATGGCACAGCATGCTGCCTTTAATGATCCGAGGTTTGATGCATTAAGAAAAGAAGAATTAAAAGACATTGACATTGAGATATCTGTTCTGTCACCATTAAAAAAGATAGACAACATAGAAGAGATAGAGGTAGGTAAACACGGCATCTATATTGAGAAGGGCTTTTATTCAGGGCTTCTTCTACCACAGGTGGCAACAGAGTACCAATGGGATAGAAAAACATTTCTTGAGCACACCTGCTACAAGGCAGGACTCGATAGAGATGCATACAAAGATAAAGACACGAACATTTACATCTTTACAGCAGAGGTTTTCTAACAGGAGGAAAAAATAGATGATACATGGAGATATGTCTATTGAAGACGTTGTTAAGCAATACCCTGAAACATTATCTATTTTTAAAAATTATGGATTAGAATGTGCAGGCTGCAAGGCCGCACTTTTTAAAGATATTGCAGAAGGTGCTTTAGTCTTTGGTATTGACCTCGAGGCGCTTCTTAATGCACTCAATAAAGCTATTAAAAGAAGAAATGACATAACACATTAGAGAGACTTGTCTTTTTTAAACAGCATTAAATAAGGCTTGAAAATAAATATATTCAAAGCATAATGTGAGAAAAGGAGAGATTATAATTTGAAAAGGAAAGGTTTTTTTTTCTATTTAATAGTCCTTCTCGTGTTATCCATTGTTTTTTTCTCAGGGGGTTACGCATTATATATACTTAACGATATACCTTCTGTGAAGGCACTAAAAGACCTAAAAAACAAACCTGTATCCACTATATACGGTATAAACAGCCAGGTGGCATATCTTATTGTGCCCGACAACAGGATTTTTGTTTCTTATTCTAAAATACCAAAATACGTAAAGCAGGCCTTTTTAGCTGCCGAAGATGCAGATTTTTTTAAACACGGCCCATTGGATTTTACAAGTATATTCCGGGCATTTGTAAAGAACATCATGTATGGAAGGTTCGCCCAAGGTGGAAGCACTATAACCCAACAGGTGATAAAGACCCTTATTTTAGGACCTGAAAAAAGCATATCCAGAAAGATTAAAGAGGCCATCCTTGCGTATAAATTAGAAAAATATCTTACAAAACAGGAGATATTAAACCTCTATCTAAACAATGTTTATATGGGCCATGGAGTTTACGGTGTAGAGGCTGCCTCTCAGGTTTATTTTGGCAAACACGTTGAACAAATAACTTTACCAGAGGCTGCCATGCTTGCAGGTCTTGTCCAGGCCCCTGCACGGTATACACCTAAAAGATATCCGGCACAGGCAAGAATGAGATATGAATACGTAATCGAGCAGATGTATGAAAAGGGTTTTATAGATATTAAAAAAAGAAACGAATTACTTAAGCTCCATGTAAACGCAAGAGAAGATCACGGTGTATTTACTGACAGTTATTTTAAGGACTATATATTTCAATATGTAGAAAATAAATACGGAAAGGGTTTCTTTTCGAGAAAAGGGCTAAAGGTCTATGCCACTGTTGATCCTGCCCTTCAGAGGCTCGCAGAGGATGCGGTAAAGAGGGGTCTGGATATTTACGAACAAAGGCATGGTGAATTTACTGTTTTATACCATTTAGAAAGAAGAAAATGGGAAGATTTTTTAGAACACTATGATAAAAATTTAAAGTTAATTAAACTTGTTAAGGGCAAAACATATAATGTCCTTATATCAGAAAAACTAAAAGAAGGTTACAGTGTATTTATAGGAAAGGAAAAAGGTATACTTTTAATAGAAAGTTTTCCTTTCAAGCCAGGTGATGTTGTAAAGGGCTTATATAAAGGGATCGATAAAAAGAAACTACATTTATTTCAACCAGTTAAGACGCTCAAAGTTGAAGGGGCACTTATTTCAATGGAAACAGATACAGGTTATGTCCTTGCTATGGTAGGCGGGAGGGATTTTGAAAAAAGTCCTTACAATAGGGCTGTCTATGCAAAGATTCAATCTGGAAGTGCATTTAAGCCATTTATATACCTTACTGCAATAAAAAAAGGTTATGATTTAGATACTGAAATACCTGATGAGCCTAAATCTTATCCAGCAGGGGGTGGCAAGATATGGACACCCAAAAATTACGATGGAAGATATGATGGTTCGGTGACGATAAAGGATGCAGTGGCATATTCAAAAAATGCCGCAACAGTTCAGCTACTCGAAAAAATAGGGATAGATGCAGTTAAAGAGACATTGAAAGATATCGGCATAGATACTGATATACCTGACAATCTATCCATTGCCCTTGGCACTTCAAACCTTACACTTTTAGACCTTGTAAAAGGTTTCAGCACCTTTGCAAATGGAGGCTATAGAGTAAAGCCCATATTCATACTGAAAATAGAGGACATTGAAGGAAATGTTCTTGAAGAAAATCATGTAGAAAAGCATAGGGTCTTAGATGAAGAAATAGCCTATAAAATGAACATATTATTACAGGGACCTGTTAAATACGGGACAGCGAAAGGTGCTTCAAGCATAGGTTATCCAATAGCAGGAAAAACCGGGACAACGAGCAATTACTATGACGCATTGTTTATAGGTTATTCACCGCATATAGCAACAGGGGTATGGGTGGGCTTTGATGCAAGAACATCTCTTGGGAAGGGTGAAAGTGGTGCAAGGGTGTGCCTGCCCATATGGATGTCTTTTATGGGTTCTGCAGTAAGGCGCTATCCCCCTGATGATTTTGGCAAAAAACATGAAATAGAGCAGGGTGAACTGTAAGTTTTTTTTGTTATTGCAGGCAAAGTAGATAACATCTTTCACGATGCCTCTTTGCGGTACAAATCCACCATTAAATGTGCCTTTACTCATAATGGCATGTAACTGGAGTATGATAAAGCTATATTATTTTTTTGTTTTATTTGCTAATGAATAGGCATATATAAACTTATCCGTTAATTTTAATACCTCATGGTTGATTAAATTTAAATTTCCTATATTTAAAACACCTGTTTGATTTACTGACCAGGTTGAGGCCATTGTTTTTAACCCAGGATCAACCTCCAGAAAAACTATCTGAAGCAATTCAAATTTTATATCATAGGCAAACCAGTATTTTCCATTTTCGTGGGTGTTAATGTTTATATAAAGAATAGGGCGACCAGGGGTTTTTAGCCAGTCATTGTAGTTTAAAACCATAATACCCGATTCCTTTAATCTATTTTCGATTATTTTTGAAATATGCTCTTGATTTATGTTGAACTTACTCGCATATTTTTTAAAGCTCGGCTGCAAGTCCTCAACAACAACCCTAACACCCTTTATTTTAGCTAAAGTCTTTCCCGTTATGTCAGAATCAATTGCCAATGCACTCTTTTCTATCATGACCAAAAAAATAATGATGTTCAAAAGAATTAAAAACCCTCGACCAAGGTTTTTCACAAATCCCTCCATTTTTCTCAAGATTGAAATTTAATGTTTATAATTCTTATTAGCCCTTTATTTCTCGCTGTAACTCATTTGCCCCTTGATATTCAACTTTAAAAATTTTTTATCAGTTCCATCTTATAATAGGCCCATTTTGAATTAAGGACGCGCACAAAATTAATTGAAAAAATTTAACAAAATTAATTTTGTTCAAGAATTTTAATCGTAAATTATTCAAATAGACTTGTCAAACAAATTTTTGTATTAACCCCCTTTTAGACCGGACACACTCCTAACCAAAAAAAGTTGTTCCGAAGAGGCGGAATAACCATAGAGTTATTACAATAATTAACAGATAAGAGGAGGTAAAACTATGAGTCCGGTAGAAGTCGCTACATCGGTTTAAAGAAGAAGACGACTGGATTCACAAGCAGAATAAAGTTAAGGTAGAAGAAGTTTAAACAGCCAGATAATAGCACCTCTTCTTTGGCACAAAACTATGAGGTTCATCCCAATCAACTCTTTAAGATGGAGGCATCTTATGTATAAAAAATATGAAAGGGGGCCAAAAGCCCCCTTTTTTATGAATCAATGGATATGTCCGTGGTTCTCTTCTTTGCCATTTACCTGACAGTAGAGATTGGTATCACAAGTTTTGCTACTACATTCAATCTGGAGGGTGCTGTGTTCTATACCATTTTCTCTCAACATGACTTCAATTCTTTTTTTTGTTTCTTCAACCTCGCTTAAACTCCTATCTTTTACCAGAATATGGGCAGAGAATGCTATGTTATTATGTGCCAAAGGCCAGAGGTGGACATGATGGACATCAATTACATCGGGCATATCAATAATCTTTTTTACAAGCATCTCTACATCAAATCCCTTAGGCGTCAGATTTAGAAAAATAGAAATCGTGTCGCGCACCAAACGTATGCCTCCCCAGATAATGATGCCACCAATAAGAGCACTTGCAATGGGGTCAGCGTATGTCCAGCCTGTGAAATAGATAACTACTCCTGATATGATGACCCCAATGGATGAAAGGGTATCGCCGATGACATGGAGCCAGACACCTTTTATGTTTAAGTCCCCATGATGGTGGCCCAAGACAAATGCCATAAGGAGATTTCCAATAAGACCCAGTGATGCAATGTAAAGCATGACAGAGAGTCTTATTTGAGGCGGTGATATAAGCCTTTCGTATGACTCATAAAAAATAAAAAAAGCAATGATAAGAAGGGTTACACCATTTATGAGTGCGGCTAAAAGTCCTACCCTTCCATAACCGAATGTGGCGTTTTTATTAGATGGCCTTCTACTTATTCTGGCTGCTACAATACCTAATGCAATGGCCATGGCATCAGTAACCATATGGCCAGCATCACTTAATAAGGCAAGACTGTTGCTTAAGTATCCACCAATAAGCTCTCCCCCAAGGATTATCAGGGTCACAAAGAATGTGACAGCAAGTCTTTTTTCGTTATTTAAATGCATTTTTAAAATCTTTTTCTGACAAACTCAAAGAAAGAAAACAATCGGTTTTTATTGTCATAGAATAAATTCTGTCATTTTTTCAATTTCTGAAGGGCGTTTATAATGTCAGTTCCACCTACAAAGGTTTCTTTTTTTCCATCCTTTTCAATAACACAGGATGGCGTTGCATTTATTTTGTCTTCTTTCAAAAATTTAGTAAATAGTTCGAATGTAGGTCTTGTATCGTAGGGTTTTATTTTAATACCCTTCGAATTAAGATACTCTTCTAATTTATCTGGTTTATCTATTTTTTGATTAGATGCCTCGATAAGGACATTTCGCACTTCCAGTGCATGCTCTAAGGTCTTTTTTTCATTGAGACCGTATAAAAAATAACGGGCATACAGTGAGGATAACTTATAAAAGGGTGTGTCTATAAAGGTAAAGGTAATAATATTGTTTTTAATAAGATCAATAATAATTGGTTCAAGGGATGGTTCCATTTTTTTACAAGGTGGACAGAAATAGTCTGTGTAAAGGCGAACAATCGCATTTCCACTACCGAATTTAGAAATAGGTGACTCTTCTGCATATACAGGTGTTACAGAACCTCTAAAAACAAGGGAGAATAAAACGAGGCCGATAATCATGGATGCAAAAATCAGTTTTTTCTTTTTTAAGTTTAAATTCACAAAAAATTGTAACATAAGTATGCCTCCAAAGGCTAAGCAGTAATAACAGTAGGTATTATACCATATCTGAAATCCCACAAGATATAACTCTATACCTGCCCCACAAGACAGTAAAACCCGACTTTGACCACTTATTTCTATAACTGTATGATATTAAAGGATTTTAAAAAATAGTTAAGCACTACATTTTTTATTTCAACTTTCCTGAGAGAGAG
>Ga0209508_1001287_pt1 | contig 20194 bp, 23 predicted proteins | sample AD_UKC129_MetaG_FD_184427 | JGI IMG/M metagenome (GOLD analysis project Ga0209508, IMG submission 184427) | Active sludge microbial communities of municipal wastewater-treating anaerobic digesters from Canada - AD_UKC129_MetaG (SPAdes) (version 2) | ecosystem: Engineered > Bioreactor > Anaerobic... | reverse complement strand
CAGTTTTTACCGGAACTCATCCAACAGTGATGGAAGATAAAATTAAAGCTATGGATTGGCAGGATAAATTGCAGTATTCCGGAAAACCTAATCCTTTCAGAGAGCCGCATAAGCATGAAAGATTTGATAATAAAGTGCTCAGCTGGATAGAACAAAATCTCAATGGTGGCGAGCAGATAGGGACTTTTAGAAATTATCATCTACTAAGAAATATATAAGTCCCAATGGTAAAAATATCTGCCGTAATGATTGTGAAAAATGAGAGTGAAAATCTGAAGAGATGTCTTCCTGCACTTACTTGGACGGATGAGATAGTGGTTCTGGATACCGGTTCCGAAGATGATACCATTGAAGTAGCACAATCTTATGGCGCTAAAACCTCAAAACTTGAGTTCTGGGAAGGTTTTGGTAAAGCTAAGCAAAAAGCGGTGGAACTTGCAGAAAATGATTGGATTATTACCCTGGATGCAGATGAACTCTTATCCGAAGATTTGCAAGAGGAATTGAAAGCTTTGAAAGAGCAGGATTTTCTGAATTGTGCCTGGCGCTTGAAAAGGAAATCTTTCTATGAAGGAAAACTTATTCATTTCTGTGGCTGGCAAAATGACCGTCCTCTAAGAGTTTTTAATCGTTTAAAAGGCAATTTTAATGATTATCCCGTGCATGAAGGTGTTAAAACTGAGATGGAGAAGCGATGCTGTAAAGGGATTTTATACCACTATCCCTATAAAGATAAAGAAACTCACTTTCAGAAAATGCGTTTTTATGGAGAAATAGGAGCAAAGGAACTGGCAAAAAAGGGCAAAAAGAGCAATCCTGTAACAGCATTTTTAAGAGCTGCAGCTAAGTTTTTAAGAATGTATATCCTTCAACTTGGTTTTTTAGATGGCAGGGCAGGTTTTTTATTATGCACTCGTTCAGCCTGGGGTGTATGGTATAAGTATCACTATCTATGGAAAATAAGCCAATAAAAGTTCTGCATATTGATTCTGAAAAGCTCTGGAGAGGGGGACAACAACAGGCAGTTTATCTGTATGAAGGAATGCAAAAAAGGGGCATTCCTTGCAGTTTTGTGTGCCAACCTCAATCCAAATTAGAACAATATTTCCAAAGTCATAACTTAGATTATAAATCTATTCCCTTTTCAGGTGAAATGGATTTAATCGCAGGATATCGCTTATCAAAGTTTGTTCGGAAACATAATCACACCATACTAATTTGTCATAGTGCCCATTCTTTAAGCTGGGGTTTGATGACTAAAACTTTTTATCCTGCTTTAAAAATCATCGGAGTCCGAAGGGTGGATTTTCCTCTAAAACAGAATCCTTTTTCTCGATGGAAATATACGAATTCAAAGGTTAATAAGATAGTGGCTGTATCCCAGAAAATCAAAGAAGTGCTTATAGAAGATGAGGTTTCAGAGGATAAAATTAAAGTTATTTATAGTGGTATTGATTATAATAGATATGCGCAAGCAGAAGAAGATTCCAATTTTAGAAAGCATTTTAATATTCCCCCAGAAGCAATATTGGTAGGGACTATTGCTGCTTTTGCAGGTCATAAAGATTATCCCACTTTTTTGAATGCTGCTGCTTTAGCACTTAAAAACAGACCGGATTTATATTTTTTAGCGGTTGGTAAGGGAGAGCTGCAAAAATCTATGCAGGAACTGGCAAAAGAGCTTAATATTGCGGATAAAGTGATATTTACCGGTTTTCAGCAAGAGGTAGAAAAGATTCTTAAAACCCTGGATATCTTTGTCTTAGCTTCTAAAAAAGAAGGATTAGGAACCTCTATTCTGGAAGCTATGGCAGCAGGAATTCCTGTTATAGGGACAGCTTCAGGAGGCATTCCTGAGTTAATTAAAGACGGAGAAAATGGACTTTTAGTTCCACCCTCAAATCCAGAAAAGTTAAAAGATGCTATCTTAAAACTGGCAAATTCTCCAGAATTAAGAATACAACTCGCAGAAAGAGGGAAATCCGAAGCCCAGAAATTTGATAAAGAACTTATGGTTTCCCAATATATAAGGCTTCTACAAGAATTATGAAAGAGATAGAGCGGATTTTCTTTATTCAGACAGCCTTTTTTGGTGATGTGATTATGAGCACACCCATTCCGAGAGCATTAAAGCAATTGTATCCAAATGCCAGACTGGATATCATTCTAATTCCGGAAACCCGTATCATTTATCAGGATAATCCTTATGTGGATAATATCTATCTTTTTGATAAACGAAATCCAATCAAGAGAATCCCTTCTTTTTTAAGATTAGTGCACACCTTGCGAAAGAATCACTATGACTTGGCAGTTTCCGTGCATATATCTTTTTCTTCTTCATTGCTTATGCTTTTGAGTGGAGCTAAAATCCGTCTTGGTTATCCCAGACAGAAATTTAAGAATTTAACCATTGATCTGCCGAAAGGTGTGCCTGTAGTCAAAAGAGGATTGTTATTAATAAAAGCTTTAAGTGATAGGGAATTTGATTATCAAACAGAACTCTATATCAATCTTGCAATTCAAAACAAGGTGCAGGAATATATAAATAATAACGAGCTCAAAGCTGAAAAAATGATAGCTATCGCACCTGGTTCGGTTTGGGCAACAAAACGCTGGTTACCGGAATATTATGCAGAGGTAGTGAAAGCCGTTACGGAAGAAGGTTATCAATGTGTGATGATAGGAAGTGATGAAGAAAGGAAACTTTGTGAGGAAATCATAAAAGCTTCTGGAGTGCAAGCTTATAATAGTGCAGGGAATTTTAATATCTTGGGTTCTGCTGAACTTATAAGAAATTGTCGTCTGATTATTACTAATGATAGTGCTCCTTTGCATCTGGCAAATGCCGTTAAAACCCCGGTTTTGGCTATTTTTGGTCCTACAGTTCAAAGATTTGGTTGCTTTCCTTATAGAGAGAATGATAGAGTATTGCAGGTGGATTTAGAATGCCGTCCCTGTGGTAAACACGGACATAAAAAATGTCCAGAAGGTCATTTCCGCTGTATGAAGGACATTACTGTAGATATGGTTCTAAAAAATGCTAAAGAGATGTTAAATATAGGGGATAAAGAGGTGCAATGAAAGAGCTATATTTAATCGTTGGATATAATGATTTCTTTGGACAAACCAGAAAACCCTGGGTTAGCATTGATACCCTGTCTTTAGTTAGAGAACTGGAGAGGTTAGAGTATGCCGTGCAAATGAATGAATTTCACGAAGTAGTGAATGATAAAGTAAAGATTGAGAATAAAATAGTTTTCTACACTTTTAGTCATCGCCTTAATCTGCAACAATACATCAGAGATTGTCTTTTATATCTCTTAGCTTGTGGTGACACTCTCATCCCTTCGTATGAACTTTTTTGTTGTCACGAGAATAAGGGCTGGCAGGTTCTCCTGAGACGAGAGCTGAATATTGAAGGGTTATGGAATGCCTATTTCAGCTCTAAAAGGGAGCTAAAAAATTACGAAATAAAATATCCCGTCGTCTTGAAAACTATTACCGGCTCCAATGCCAAAGGTGTATTTCTCGCTAAAGATGAGGAGGATTTGTTAAAGAAGATTAAAAGCCTGGAGAAGCAACCGAGTATAGCGCAGAAAATGGATTTTGTCCGACGTAAGTATTTTCGTAAATATAAAAAGATACCTGGTTATCCAGATTATGATTTATTCAAAGATGCCCAACTTTATCAGGATTATATCACCCCAGAAATTCCTTTCGTACTTCAGGAATTTATTCCCAATCTTACTTATGATTATCGGGTTATTGCCTTAGGAGAAAAATACTTTGTCAGTAAAAGATTAACGCGGAAGAACGATTTCCGTGCCAGTGGTGCGAAAAGGTTTACTTTTGATTTTCCCGTTCCTGTGAAACTTCTTGATTTCGCCAGAACATTGCATCATAAGATTCACTCTCCTTATCTTTCTATAGATGTGGGAGAAAATGAAGAGGGGGACCTCTATCTATTTGAGTTTCAGGTGGAGCATTTTGGTATCAATGCCATAGTTTTGGGTAAAGGATATTATGTGGAAAAAGAGGGGAAGTGGGAATTTGTAGAGGAGAAAACCCCCTTTGAAAAAGACCTGGCTTATGGTTTAGACCTTTTTCTAAGTAGCTGAAAAATGGTATTATCAGGGATATTACTTAACCCTTTTTATTCTTTAACCTGGTCTTTATTAAATATCTTCAAGCCCAGAGAGGAGACAGTTTTTTATTGTCATACACCTGTAGATATGGAGATGTGGTTACCCGTGCAAAAGTATCTTCAAGCGCTACCTATTGTTACGGATAAAGCAAAGACTGCCAAAGCGTTGAAGAAACAAGGATTTAACTGTAAAAGAATGCCTGTCTTTCCCAAAGCAGTGATAATGTGCCGAGTGGCAGCACATAAGTTTCCCTCGGATAAGGTAATAAAGATAGGAATGAATCACGGTGCCTATCATTTTAAAAAGATGACTTCTGCTGCGAATTATAGACCTTTCACCCTTTTCTTTTTTTCCAGTAAACAGGATTTAGTGAATGCCGAAGCAGCAGGAGTGACCTGTGGAAAAGCGGTTGGTTACCCAAAATTAGACCCTTATTATGATTTTAAAAAAGTTAAATCATCTAATAAGCCAATAATAGTTTTTACTGCCACTTATGATAAAAGTGGAATGAGTGCCATTCATCTCTGGGCAGATAAACTGGGATTACTAACTGAGAAATATGATATTTATGTTACTTTACATCCGTGGATGTCCAGAAAATATGCTAAAATCATCAAGAATACGGAAGGAGTGAAACTTATAGAAGAGGAGAGTCCTTTGAAATATATTGCAGAAAGCGATGTTTGTATTGGTGATACATCATCTATTCTGGCTGAGTGTTGTGCTTTAGATAAGCCGATTATCACCTGGAAAGTGCCTACAAGCGAGAGAACTGTGCCCGAGATAGAGGAGATTTTAGCCAGATGCACTTGGCAAATTGCTACCTTTGAAGAACTGGAACCTGCCATAGAACGCTGTTTAGCTCATCCAGAAGAATTGCAAGATGAAAGGAAAGAAGCAAGTGCTATTTTCTTTGATGAACTGGATGGGAAAGCAGGTTTTAGAGTGGCAAATGAAATTTTAAAGATACTTCCGGAGCTGAAAAAATGAATTTAGTTGATGGACATTGTCATTTGGCAAGCTTAAATCAGATAATGCCAGTAGAAAGTTTGCTGAAAGAGGCAAATGAAGCAGGAATAACTAATTTTCTCTCTTCCGCTTTATCTAAAGAAGAAATTGCCTTTCATCGTTTGCACTCATTGCCAGGAGTTATTTTTAGTGCTGGTATTCATCCTCATTATGCAGAATGTGATTTAGAGCTAAAAGATATAGAAGAACTCTGTGCAGAACATTGTATTTGGGCTGTAGGAGAGATAGGTCTGGACCGTTATGGCAAGGATATAGAAAGACAAAAACAACTTCTTTCCCAGCAATTGGAGTTGGCAAATCAATATCAACTTCCCGTAGTACTGCATATAGTCGGTTATCAGCAACAGGCTTATGAATTGCTAAAACTTTATCCTTTGCTATATCTTGTGCATGGTTATGCTGGAAGTCTGGAAGGTTATCGCATACTTTCCCGTCTGAATAGCTATTTTACTATCAGTGAAAGAATTTTGCGACCAGATAAGTATAACCTCTTGCAGGAGATGGTAAAAGATAAAAGATATCTATTGGAAACCGATATAACCAAGGATTATGTCCTGCCAGGAGAGCATAACCCACTATTAAGATTAGTGGATGTATTTGAGCAGGTGCAAAAGCAATGCAGAGTAGACACTGAAGAAGTGCTCAACACTCAATTTGCAAACTTTATAGCGTTGACGCAGGGAAAATTATGAGTGAAGTAAGATTCAGTAGAACTGCACTTTTAGTTGGGTCAGAAGCAATGGCAAAGTTAAAAAATTCCCGTGTGGTGGTAATAGGTTTAGGTGGGGTGGGTTCCTATGCTGTGGAAGCATTAGCTCGTGCAGGAATCGGTCATTTCACTTTGGTAGATTTTGATGTGGTAGGAGAGAGCAATTTTAATAGGCAATTGCATGCTTTGAATCATACTCTGGGAAAACCAAAGACGGAAGTGATGAAAAAGCATATAGAGGACATCAATCCTGCAGCAGAAGTTATCACCTATCCTGTTTTTCTGGACTCTACCAATAGGGAAGAGATTCTTAAGGAGCAGGATTTTTATCTTGATGCCATTGATAGTTTAGGTCCTAAATGTGGTCTGCTGGAATATGCTGTGAAAAATAATTTTAAAATTATATCTGTGATGGGCTCAGGAAACAGACTTAATCCGGAAGAGATTCACCTTGCACCTTTAAATGAGACCGTTAATTGTCCTCTGGCAAGAAGAGTGAGAAAGTATTTAAAAAGGTGGGGAGTGGATTGTAACTTTCCTTGTGTCTATTCTTCTGAACTTCCCAAAAAGATTTTTAAGGATATTTCAAGTCCAGATGAAGACCTCATTCATAGAGGCAGAGAGCGTGGTAAAGTGGGAACGATAAGCTATATGCCAGCTATAATGGGGATGATGGCAGCAAGCTGGATTATTAGACAGATAGTAGATTAAGAATAATCATCAATTATATCATCAGCTATATGAAAACTCACAATTAATTATTATAAATATCCTAATATATTAACTTTTACACTGCTCTTTCTTATCTCATACTTACCTCTTTCTTGTTTCCCGCCTTAGTTTGGAGAAAATAGGGAGCCAAGGAAGAGCTAAGGGAGAGGATAGAAAACTTTAATAAAAAATAATAAAAATAGATAATATTTGATATGAGAACAGTGGTATTCTATAATAAAGATAATAAGTATTGAGTATCTAAGGGTTAACTTATTGGTGGATAATATATTGTCTAAACTTGAGCGATAGTTATTTAATAAAGAAAATAGAGTGGTAGGACTAATCCTTATCCTGACCTTTTCATCATATTTTCTAAGTCTCTTTTTCCCTGTGGGGAAGAAAAGCGTTTCATCATTTTCTTCATTTCATCAAATTGGCGAAGCAAGCGATTAACCTCCGTAACTGATTGACCACTTCCTTTAGCAATACGGAGACGACGACTGCCATTAATGATTTCGGGATGTTCTCTTTCTTTTTCCGTCATAGATTGGATGATAGCTTCAATATGTTTAAATGCTTTATCATCAATCTTTAAATCGGCAGGGAGTTTGTGTCCCATACCCGGGATCATTCGGATAATAGATTCCAGGGAACCCATCTTTTTGATATTTTGCAACTGTTTCAGGAAATCATTTAAAGTGAACTGGTTTTTCAACATCTTTTTGGCAAGTTTTTCACTTTCCTTTTCGTCAATAGCCTGTTCCGCTTTTTCAATCAGAGTGAGAACATCACCCATACCGAGAATTCGTGATGCCATTCTATCTGGATAGAATACTTCCAGGTCACTAATTTTTTCACCTATTCCGACAAAAGCGATAGGTCTATCCGTCACTGCTTTAATAGATAGAGCAGCACCACCGCGTGCATCTCCATCCAGTTTAGTAAGAATAACGGCATCAAAAGTGAGCTTATCGTAAAATTCTTTAGCGACATTAACTGCTTCCTGTCCTGTAGTTGCATCTGCTACAAAAAGGATATAATCAGGTTTAATCTGAGCTTTCAGGTGAACCAGTTCATCCATCATAGGTTCATCAATCTGCAAACGACCTGCAGTATCAAAAATGAGAAGATTAATCAATTGTTGTGAAGCGAGATTTAAAGCTTTTTCAGCGATTTTATAAACATCTTTGGTATCTTCCGAAACGACCGGGATATCAATCTGTTTACCGAGAATTTTGAGTTGTTCAATAGCGGCAGGACGATAAACATCACAAGCCACCATCATTGGTTTAATTCCTTTTTTCCGATAATAAAGGGCTAATTTAGCACAAACAGTGGTTTTACCTGAGCCCTGCAAACCTACCAGCATCACTTTAGTAAGTTTATTGTTGTAGACTTTAAGTTCAAATCCCTCCGTGTCCATTAAAGCTACCAGCTGGTCATAAACTATCTTTACAACTTGCTGTCCGGGAGTAAGAGATTTCATCACTTCTTCTCCGATAGCTCTTTTTTCCACTTCAGAGATGAAGTTTTTGACAATGCGATAGTTTACATCAGCTTCCAGAAGGGCAATACGAATCTCCCGCAAAGCATCTTTTATGTTTTGTTCAGTGAGATATCCTTTGCCTCTTAGGTTACGGAAAACTTTATCTAATCTATCAGTTAATGAATCAAACATAATTTACCTTTATAATAATCTTTCCCTCCGGGTTAATATCTGAACCAGCTATTATGGATGGGGAAAGAATTTAAAAATTAGATTAATTAACTACCTCTCAAGGAACGAATAGCGGCAGAATAATCGGTGCTGCCAAATATATAGGAAGCAGAAACCAGGATATCTGCTCCAGCAGCAATCACTAAGGAGGCATTAGTTTCATTGATTCCGCCATCCACCTCAATTAAGGTGTTCAAAGAATTCTTGGTTATAATATCTTTTAGCTGAATGATTTTTTCCAGAACAGAAGGAATAAATTCCTGTCCTGAAAACCCTGGGTTAACACTCATCAAAAGAACAAAATCTAAATCGGGCAAAATACAATCTAAGGTAGAAAGAGGTGTGGCAGGATTGAGTGCTATTCCAGCTTTCATTCCCAGACTTTTAATTTGTTGCACTACCCTATGAGAGTGATATACACATTCTTGATGGAAACTGAACCAGTTAACTCCTATACTGGCAAAAGGTGCAACATAATTTTCAGGATTAGTAACCATCAGATGAGCGTCCAATGGGATTTTGGTTAATTGACGGATTTTTAATACAATAGGTTGTCCAAAAGTTAGATTAGGAACATAATGTCCATCCATAATATCCAGATGAAACATATTGGCATCACTGGCACGAGAAAGTTCTCGTTCCAAATGAGCGAAATCACAGGAAAGAACAGAAGCAGCGATTTGTATAGCTTTCATAGTTTTTTAAGTCTTGATTAAAAATATAATATCCTTAATCTCTTCTCCGGTTTTGTCGTTAAGTTGTTTTAAAATATAAAGTTTACGCAGGACAAGTTCTTGTAACCAGGAATTATTTTCTACTGCTACATATAAAATAGAATCCTTTAAATGGAAAGGATGAGACCTGGCAGCTAAAAGAGGTCCCACAATCTCCTTCCAGTTTTGATAAAGGTTAACAAAGGATTTATATTTATCTCCGGCAATTTTAGTAATTACCTCTTTCTTTATATTAGAAAGAGATGTAAACGCCATAGTATTCCTTCTAATCTCTAAGCCAGGTTCCCTGAGAATTATTTCTTTACAACAAGCTGATTAAAGGCAAAATATACCAGAACTGCTGTAATAATAGCAATAATATAAATTCCAGCACAAGCCGTTGTAGTGGTAGATGTAAATAATAGAATTATACCAGGTAATAATGCTGCCAGAATAATAGCCAGATAACCGAGAATCAGATTGGTAGACTTATTTCCAATGATATTTATTAAATACAATCCCAGACAAATCAGAACCACAAATGCCAGAGTGCCAATAAGAGAAAGAACGATAGATAAGGCGAGAGATGCTTTAGCTATAGGGACAATGTTAGTAAAAGAAATGACTATAACAGGCAAGAGAATAGATATAATAGCCAGAATTATGCCTGTAACTTTTGTGTTCTTAGGAGTGGAAGTGATAATTTCAAAATGGCGTTGATGCTGACGAACACTAAGATAGATAAGGGAAAAGATGCCACCAATAACTAAGAACCATCCGATAAAACCAAGTATTCCGTGCCTTAATAAACCTAAAATGGAGATGAGAGCAACGAAAAGGACTACGGTTAATAATTGAGTGATAGGTTTGGTTCCTGTTCCAGCTTTCCCTAAGCGTTGGTTTTCCTCTGAACGCTTGGTTAAATAATAAACTAAGGCAAAAATAGCAGCAAAGAGCAGGATGAAATAGGGAATATTTTTTGGATTACCAATACTTAACATAGATACACCAGCAAGCATAGCAACAAAGGCTAAAATGCGTGAGATTTGATACATATATTTTTTCATAGGTAACACCCCGTATATATTAATCTGTGGTTATTTCACTTTCTGCTTCATCAGAAGTTTCCGGAGCGGAATTATCAATCTTGGGTTCTATATTCTTCTGACCAGTACCTTCTTTATCGACCACGACCTTCAATTCTGAAAATATATCTTTGTATAGATGAATTTTAACCAAACTTTCTCCCAGGGACTTAATATGTCTGTCCATTTTGACCATTGCACATTTAATATTAATTCCATGTTTAGCGAGTTCGTTACAGATATCCATTTCCGAAACCGAACCATAAAGATTATTTTGTTCGTCGGTTTTACGTTCAAAATGCAGAGTCATATTTCTTAGCTGCTCGTCAAGTTTTTTCATTGCATCAATCATTTTTTCTTCTTCTTCAGCAGCTTTAGTTTGGATAGAATTCCAGTTTTTTAGATTTTGGGGGGTAGCATAAATAGCCAGTTTTCTTGGGATAAGGTAATTACGAGCATAGCCTCGTTTAACATTAACCACATCCCCCTTGTTTCCTAACTTTTCTATGGGGTTTAAAAGAATAACTTTCATGATAAATTTCCTTTAATATTTAATTTTCTAAAATCAAGCCAGATATCGGCAAAACCTATTAGAGCCATTATGGGTAAATTTAAAAGTACTAAGATAGTAACCAGGATATTAATCAGAATATTCGGTTTTCGCTTGGAGATTAAATTAATAATCACGCCAATTCCTTCTACCATAGGTAACACACATAAGGCTAATAATACATTAATAAAAACACTATGCAACTGAGGGAAAAAATATAGGGGCAGGACAGCTATTATAAATAGATTGTAATACGCTGGAAGTTTAAAATCTCTTAGCTCGGAATGAGTTCCGCCTAAATGGAGAAATATTAGATGTCCTGCACTTAAGGCTAAAACTTGAGATACAGTCCAGCTTGCAGGTAACAGGATTTGCAGCATAGGTTTCATCTGAGTTATATTTCCATTTTGCATAGCTTGAGGCATAATTTTTTCCATTTCAGCGAAAGACTGATCCAGTGCATTTAGTAATAAATTACCAAAGAGGTAATATCTCATCACTCCATAAACCGTAATGAATAAAGCAGCGTTGATTAAAGCCGTAATGGGATTACCTCTTTTGATAAGAGCATATAAATATAGTATAACAACTAACCCTGCGCCAAATATAGCATCAACAGGATATATAAGAGTTGAAGGATTTTTAAAAGTGAAAATAGCCATAACTATTGGGAAAACAAGAAACATTAAAGCACGATTAACAGGTTTTCCGGTCAACAAACGAAAGAAGCTATGGCTATAAATCATCATTACTAATAATCCGATAAAAGGATTAAATGTGGCTAATGCACCTAATAGTAAAGAAATAAATGGCACTATTCAGCGACATATGGCAATAATGCCATTTGACGAGCACGTTTAATCTCTTTACTCAGTTTTCTCTGGTGTTTAGCACAGGTGCCAGTTAAACGAGAAGATTCAATCTTGCCTACATCAGAGATAAACTGACTTAGCAGTTCCACATTTTTATAATCAATAACGAGGTCTTTATTCGCACAGAAGCGGCAGTATTTTTTGTGAGCAGGTTTCTTTTTTCTATCCGTAGTATTCATATTATAACTCCAGTATTAAAATGGGACATCATCGTCCGTAACGGGTTCTGCAGGATGGTTAGGTTCATCTTCGGGAAGAGGCACTTCTTCTTCTACACCCTCGGCTTCTGTACGTGGTGCCCATTCTAAGGATTGGATATGATCTGCAATAATTTCAAATACTTTACGATTAATGTTATTTGAATCTACATAGCTTCTTGTATCAATCTTTCCTTCTACCAAAACAGCAGTTCCCTTATGCGCAATTTTACAAATATTTTCAGCTTGATTGCTCCAGGCTACAACATCAATGTAGATAGGTACGGATTGCCACTGGTCCATTTCATCTTTGTACCTACGATCCGTTGCAACAGTAAATCTTACAACAGGAGTTCCCTTAGGAGTATATCTTAACTCCGGTTCCTGGGTAATTCTTCCAGCAATAAATACCTTATTCAGGCGCGGTAACCTTAAGTCTGCCATTGTTCCTCCTATTTATCTCTAACAATAAACATATGACGGAGCACATGCTCATTAATGTTGAGTTGATTTTTAATGGGTTTTACCGCACTGGGTTCCATAGAGAAGTAATTAACGAAATAATAAGCTTCTTGCATCTTATTAATGGGATAGGCAAGTTTTCGTAAACCCCAGGGGTCAGTTTTAATGATTTCTCCATTTCCTTGTTCTTTAACCATATTAAGGATACTTTCATTCAACTTATTTGCTTCTTCTTCGGTTAGTTTTGGTGAAATTATCACCATTAGTTCATAGTTTTTCATTCATTTCTCCTTTGGACTATCGTTTCCGTGAACATTATTTACGGAAAAGGTTTTTTTCCAGATGCTATATGCATCTAAGACTGCATAAAAATCTTTATCAATATAAATGTCAATGAAATCACAGGCTAATTCAATAACAGGCATTAAAGCACTTAATTCTTCCTGGGTAAATTTATCCAGGACATAATCTCGTGGATTTTCTTCACTCCTTCCAATACCTATACGGATACGCTTAAGATTTTCAGGCGGGAATATTTCCAGCAGAGATTTTATTCCATTATGACCACCATCACCCCCTCCAGTTCTTACTCTAAGCGAGGCTAAAGGGAGTTCTATATCATCATAAATAATGAGAGCTTCAGAGCAATTCCATTTTAAAGATGCTTCTTTCAAAGCAAGTCCCGAGCGATTCATAAAGGTTTTAGGTTTGATGAGAGAAGCATTTTTATATTGAATGAAGTAGTATAGCTGGTTTGATCTAAAAGTTAGATTATGTTTTTTAGCCCAGGTATCCAGGCACATAAAACCGATATTATGTCTGGTTCCTTCATAATCTTTACCTATATTTCCCAAACCAAGAACGAGTTTCATTACTCGGTTTTTTCTTCAGTACTAACTTCCTCAGCTTCTTTTGGAGCTTCAGCTTCCTCAACTCTCTGAGCCAGGACTACTAATAATGCTGTATCTGGACTATCTTTATATTGCCAATTACCTTGAGGAAGGTCTTTAATATGAAGAGAATCACCAATTTGCATTCCAGAGATATCAATAGTTATTTCTTCAGGAGCATCCTCAGCCTTGCAGGAAATCTTAACAGTTCTTTGCAAGGTTTCCAGGAAACCTCCAGTTTTAACACCTATGGGCTCACCCACAAATTGCAAAGGTATTTCAAATTCCATCATAGCAGTAGCTTCTACCAGCATAAAATCCAGATGTAGAAAATCTCTGGAAACAGGATGAATCTGCTTATCCTTCAAGATAGTATGGTATTTTTGTCCATCTAAGATAATTTCATAGAAGGATAGTTCCTGAAAACTTTTCTTATAGCATTTTAGAAACTCATTTCTTTTTACTGCAATTGGTGTGCTTTCTAAAGCTTTACCGTAAATAACTGCTGGAATAAGACCTTGCTCTCGTAGAGCAGTCAATTCACTATGTTTAGTGTTAGTTCTTTTTTGGGCTTCAATGGTAAATATCACTTTTCTACCTCCAATCTCAAATCCTAAGTAAATAGAACGCTAAGAGATTCTTCTGTATGTATTTTTTTTATCGCCATAGCCAGCATCTCAGCTATGGACAATTGAACTATTTTAGAGCAAGATGCAGCTTCTTCAGATAGGGGGATGGTGTTTGTAATAAATAATTTCTCAATATTAGAATTGTTTATATTCTGAACTGCAGAACAGGAAAGAACTCCATGTGTGCAAGCTGCATAAATATTTTTAACATTTTTCGTACTCAGCACATTTGCAATCTTTATCAAACTGCTTCCTGTATCTATTATATCATCATATAAAATCGCTGTTTTATCTTCTACATCACCGATAATATTTAATAATTCCGTCTTATCGTCATTAGCCTGGCGTCTTTTATCTCCTATGGCTAAACCACAATTTAACCTTTTAGCCAGAGCACGAGCTCTATTAGCACCACCTGAATCAGGAGAAATTACTACTGGATTATCCAGATTCATCTCATTAAAATATCTGGCAAAAATAGGAATAGCATATAAATGGTCTACTGGTATACTAAAAAACCCCTGAATCTGTTCGGCATGCAAATCAACTGCGACCACTCTATTTGCACCAGCAACGGACAATAAATCAGCTACTAATTTAGCTGTTATAGGCACCCGGGGCTGGTCTTTCTTGTCTGAACGAGCATAGGCATAATAAGGAATAACGCAATTGATACGTTGAGCAGAAGCTCGTTTGAGAGCATCTATCATTATTAAAAGGTCAATTAAATTATCATTTACCGGCCTGCAGGTCGGCTGTATAATGAATACATCTGTGCCACGAACACTTTCATTAATTTTAACGAAAGATTCGTCATTAGAGAACTTAAAAAGGTCTATATCGGATAACGGTACACCTACATAATTAGCAACTTCTTCAGCCAGAGGTTTATTTGCGTGACCACTAATTAATTTAAGCTTGGAATACATTTTGATATTCTTCCCTTGTTATCGTTCTTACGAGTTTTGTCCAGTATCCTTTTTCTTTAAAATATGCTTCGCATTTATGCATTTTAAACTTATCTTCAAAAACACCAAAACAGGTGGGACCACTACCACTCATAAGGGCAGTGCTCGCACCCAATTTTATTAAATCATTCAATATTTCATTCACTAAAGGATAATCAATTCGCACCTGAGCTTCCAGTCGGTTAAAAAACCATTTTACATCCTGCGAGATTCTACAATGTCGTCTTTCATTTTCCGTTGGAATAGAAGCTATTTGATAAGCTTCAGAGCTGGAAATCATTATATTGGGGTTAACCAATAAAATGTTATCCAGATTGAAATCCTCTATAGGTTGAATAATCTCGCCACGATTAGTTGCAAGTGCAGTACCGCCATAGAGAAAATAGGGAATATCACTTCCAAATGAAGCAGCAATTGTATTTAGCTCGTCAATACTTAATCCGAGCTCCCATAAAGAGTTAAGAGCTAATAAGGTGGTTGCTGCATTGCTGCTACCTCCACCTAATCCGGCTGCTATAGGTATCCTTTTTATCAATTGAATCTCAATTCCCCAATCAGGTTTATATTGATTATATAAGTAATCAGCGACTTTATATATAAGATTATTTTCGCTTATATTATCATTTAAGTAAATCCATTTTTTCAAATCTTTCTTTTTTGTCAAAGTATATTTTATAGTGTCAAAAAGTGAGACACTGCAGAGCAGTGTCTCAATCTGATGGAAATTATCAGGTAAGTGACCTAATATTTCAAGGAATAGATTTATTTTTGCGTATGAAGGATAGATTAGCCTTCTTATGTTTTTTAGGTTGCTGTTCACCATAATAGTAATAATAATAGTAATAATAATAGTAGTAGTTAGATTTACTATAATACTTTTGGACATAAACGCCGTTCACAATAATACCATCTATTGTGGCATTAACATTTTCCATCATATCCCTTGCACGCTTAACAATGCCCTTTTCTGTAGTTCCACAACGAACAACTAAGAAAGTAAGATCGACCTTTTTAGTCAGAATTAAAGCATCTGTCACGGCAATAATAGGTGGTGTATCAAAGAGAATATAATCATATTGAGATTTTAATTCTTCAATTATTTTATCCATCCTGGGAGATGAAATTAACTCAGAAGGATTTGGAGGAATAAAACCACTGGTAATGATATCCAGATTGGGTATACCTGAAGCCTTAATTATTTGTTTTAACGGAACATCCTGGTCAATTAGATAGTCACTGATACCATTTTCTTTTTCCAAGGCGAATTTATTATGAAGCATAGGACGTCGCATATCCATATCAACTAAGATAACTTTAGCGTTCATCTGGGAAAAAGTTATAGCAAGATTGGAAATAGTAGTAGATTTACCTTCTTTAGGACCTGCAGAAGTAATTAACATTGAGGTGCTACCTTCGGTTTTTTTAGAAAGTATATTCGTTCTTAAGGTTCTATAAGCTTCTGAGATAGGTGATTTTGGAGCATAATGAGAGACCAATTGCATCATAACATAATGTAAAGATTTACTCAGTTGCTCTTTATTTTCTCCCTCACTTTGTTCTATCATTTGGTTGAATTCTATAATCCGAGATTCAGATTCTTGAATTAGAGGGATAGTTCCCATAATAGGCAGACGCACATAGCTTTCAATATCTTCAAGAGTACGCAATTTAGTATCCATAGAATGGACAATTAAAGCTGTCGCGATACCCAATCCTAAGCCAAGCAGGATACCTACCAGTAAGTTCATAGAGATATTTGGTTTAATTGGTTTATCTGGTCTGCTGGCATAGTCAATGACCCGGATATTTCCAATTTTAGCCTGTTCCGCAATACGTGCATCCTCGTACTTTTCCATCATTATGCCGTAAATTTTTTCATCCAGTGCCATACTTCTCGTTAAACGTGCCAGTTGAAGTTCTTTATCAGGCAAAGTGATAATTCTATCTTCAAAGATAGCTTTTGTCTGTTCCAGTCCTTGAGCCTGTGTACGAGCTATTTCCAGGTCAACTTCTGCTTGAACTATCTTAGTAAGAATATGGTTTCTGAAAGAGAGGGGGTCATAATTTAAATTTAAGCTGATATACTTTTTAATTTCAGCATCCAGAGTAGCTTTTGTTTTTGCAAGTTCCTCTTGAAGAAGTTTTATTTGAGGATGGTCGGAAGAATAATTTTCGTTAGTACGCAGTTTTGCTATAGTTGCCTGAGTATTGGTGATATCTTTACGTAACTGCTCTATATAAGGTGCTCTTAGGACATTATCAACTTCCACCATTAAAGAATCCTGGTCTTTTAACTGTTTCTTTAGAACTTCCAGAGTCCTGGCTTTAACTGCCTGGTCTGTTAATGCCGATTCATATTGAGATTCAACATCTGCAGATTGCTCAATCCATTTTTTGGTAGTTTCCGTGAGTTCTACTATCTTATTTTCATTTTTAAAAGCTCTTAAATCCTCTTCTGAAGCCTGTAATCTACGAGAAATCAGGTCAAGTTGCTCTCCCAGAAATTCTCTAACTGTAGTATATTCTAATCTTGCTATTTGAGTATTTTGCTGAACCACAGCATCAGCTATAGCATTAACAGTTGCCATAGCTTCTCCTGGATTAGTAGATTCAAAAGAAAGATTTAAAACATCAGTTTCCCTTAATGCTTCTATTTTAACTTCACCTAAATGATCAATAGGATTTTCGGTTGAACTAATTGGATAAGCTTCCCATTCCGGATTCTTTTTCATAATTTCCCAGGCTGCAGATAAAAGAGGTTTACTCTTGATAAGTTGTATCTGATTATTGATGTAGTTTTTTCCACTACCCTGACCGGTTAGCATTAAAATATCTGCACCTGTAGATTTATTTTCCATTAAAATTTTAGAAGTGGCAGAGTAAATACGAGGTTGCTGGTAAGTATAAAGAATAGTGCCGATTATAACGACGACAAATATAATAACTACTAAATAGCGGAATTGATAAATAATGCGTAAATATTCTTTGAGATTTATCTCTTCTACTTGAGGTGTTTGAGGATTTTGCATAGGTTGTTGTTCCATCTTATCACCTACTTAATATTGGCTATTAAATTATAAACACTGAGTGCGATAGCAACTTTTGAAAGAAAATCAGCTATTCTATCAAAAGCATAAAAGATAGTGCCAGAGACCACAACTGTATCTCCAGGTTGTAAACGAAGGTCATAAACAGTATGTTCTATTTCTTCTCCTGTAAATTCATCAATAACTTTCGTTTTTATGGTCTTTGTGGCAAGATATTTATTATCAGCTGTATCCATATATTTTTTGAAATCCAGCCAGATAACTTCTGGTTCCGATTCTGCATCTAAAGTAGGATTAACGGGTCTAATAATACGGATTTTAGAAAGTTTTGCATCTTCTGCTGGACCTCCAGCTAAAGCTAACAAAGTAGGAAAATCTGTATCATCGGGGACTAGATATAAACCTGGTTTATTGACCCTACCGAGAATATAAACATTCATTTTCAATTTTTGTGCTCCTGCTCCGGTTCCCTCATAGGAATAAGCAGAGGTGCTGGTTGAAGTAACCACTACATTTCCTGCTTGAGCAAAAGCTAATACTGTAAAGCTGGTGATTATGATAAAGAGCAGTATTTTCTTCAATTTAGCCTCATTTATTAGAATTTAATTAATTTTCTTAATTTATAGATTTATGTCAAGATAAAACATTAATTTCATTGTAGACCTAATTATATTCTTTGAAATTTGAATAGTACAGTTCATATCTGTTATATCTGACCAATATGGATAATTCTTTCATTTGATTCTGAACCCATAAAGGCATCTTTGTCTGCATCATATTCAAATGAATCTACTCGCCATCTCAAACTTTGTCCTGCATATTGCTGAGCAGTATTGACGGGGAAATCTATAACCTCAAACTCCTCATTTTCTAAGTTTGTAGTGATATCCTTATGCCAGACATAATTGTAATTCTCGTCAAAGAAAATAATTCTAAATTTGCCCACACTACCAATACGATGCCATTTGAAACTCATATTTAAAGGAGATATTACAGAATTATCTGCTGGAGAAATAAGGATGCTTTTAGGTAATAGAGCATAAGAAGTGGTATCAGAACGAGATGTATTCCCAGCTAAATCTACCAGGTCTATAAAGTAGTAATACCACACTCGTTCCATTATATTGGTGTCTGTATCCAGATAGTAATGTGCGGAAGCAGATATTGAATCCACAAATACAGGTTCAGGGTTAAAATCATTAAAACGATAAATCCTTATATGGCTCAAATCAGTATCTTTGAAAGGATTCCAGAGCACTCTTATCCAATCGCCATCGGGAACTGCGTCAATTCCATTGTTGTCCTCATTAAGAACAATCAGTTGTCCTCCATATTCTACGGGTGGATCTCCAGTGTCGCCTAAATGAGGAGTTAAAACTGGCGGGATAGGAGGGATTTTATCTTTTTCATTTTCATCTCTACCAGAACATCCGGTTAAGATGATAGCCAACGCTATAATAAATAAAAACATATATTTTTTCATTTTATCTCCACTAAAAGCTAACTCTCAAACCAATTCTATTGGTTATACCTACTGGATTTGTGACCAATGCATAGTCAAGATTAACTCCATAGACATTAATGGTTGCACCACAGGTGAAATTGGTATCATAGTAACCCAATCTTAAGCTTCCCAAATTTTTATAAGAAAATTGGGCACCATAATGGTTGCATCCATTGTAGACATAATCATAATCATATGCCAGAATAACCTCTGAATCAATCTTAGGAATAGGCTGAGTTATGGCAAGTCCTAATTTAGTATTGAATAAAACTTCATCGCTATGTCCAGTTTGTGAAGGGGTATCCCAGTTGATTTGAGTTCCAGCAATATCCTGGAAATTAACTCCTATATCTAAAGTTCCTAAGGCGTCCCAATCAAAGAGTATTGCCATATCGGTTTTAAGTTTCATACCAAAATCAATTCCCGTGCCTGAACCAACATTATCCATTATTTTTCTATTTATGAACTTAATGTTTCCACCCGCACAGAAATCAATAGGAATAGCGAAAAAGAGCCATCCTAAATTTAAATCATAATGAATATGTTTGGCAAAGGCAAATTGGTAGAGGTCATCAGTACTTTTAAATTTTCCATCAGGAATTCCGGTTAATTGATAGGCACTATTATTTATCCTCTGGTCTACATTAGTCCCGATTAAATAAGATTCTTTGAAGAGGGGTATATCATTTATGGTCAAGCGAGTGATATTTATTCCAATAGTCACATCACTTGGCAAGGGTTGGCAAAAAGTAATATGGTCATAAGAGGCTAAACCATTATACAAGAAAGCATGCATAGCAGTAACCTCAGATTTTTTTATTTGTGATATACCCGAAGGATTCCAGTAGATTGCAGAGCCATCATCTGCCAAAGAGACAAAAGCACCTCCCATTCCTAAGGGACGCACACCCGAACCTATCATCATAAAATCACCAGCATAGCGACCAGCGTTTAAAGGTAAAG
>Ga0209508_1001269_pt1 | contig 20473 bp, 16 predicted proteins | sample AD_UKC129_MetaG_FD_184427 | JGI IMG/M metagenome (GOLD analysis project Ga0209508, IMG submission 184427) | Active sludge microbial communities of municipal wastewater-treating anaerobic digesters from Canada - AD_UKC129_MetaG (SPAdes) (version 2) | ecosystem: Engineered > Bioreactor > Anaerobic... | reverse complement strand
AGAAGCAGTAAACTTTTTAAAAAAACTTTCTCCTTCCCGTTTTACTCTTTTTCCGTAGACTACTTCATATCCTTCTCTCCATTTTTCTATCATGGTTAAAATAACCTCTGGTGGGTCTTGCAAATCGGCATCAATTACGATTACTGCCTGCCCTTTTGCATAGTCCAACCCTGCGGTGATGGCTACTTGATGGCCAAAATTACGGGAGAAATTGATTAGCTTAACCGCTTCATCTCCTCGGGCAAAGCTTTCTAAAATCTCTTGGCTTTTATCTCGGCTTCCATCATTAACGAAGATGAGCTCATAACTACCCGGGGCAGAGCTCATCACCTCCTTCATCCTTCTGTAAGTCTCGGGAAGAACTTCCTCCTCATTATAAACAGGAATGACCACTGAAAAATCAACTCTATCTTCCATATCCATCTCCTTGGTTTTTATTTTAGCTCTATTCTACTCTTTAAGGTGTTATTTCGCATTACTTTCTCAATGTCTGTGATTTTCATAAATTGGTCACAAATTGCTCACCAAAAAGCCCCAAAAGCGTCTTATAATTTCCCCGGAAAAAGGAACTTAAAAACAAAAGGTTGGTATTTTAGGTATAGGTTAGTTTAACAAAGTTTGACTTTCTCTATTTGACCACCAAGCTATAATAGACAATAATGTAGAAAAGGAGCAAAATATAAGTGAAAAAACGTAACAAAGTTATTCTTCCTCTCATTTTAGCAATAGGAGGAATTCTGGCTGTCTTTTTCTTTTCTCCCCGTTTTTCCTCTTCAGGACAACAAACTACCAGTACAGCCAATATGCCTACTGCTAAAGCAACCAGAGGCACCATTCAGCAAACCGTATCGGAGCTGGGGACTCTTGAACCCCAGAACCGAATAGAATTAAAAGCAGATGTGAGCGGAGAAGTGGTAAAGATTTTTGCCCAGGCGGGAGAAAAAGTGCAAAAAGACCAGCCGCTACTTCAATTAGATACTACCAAACTGGAAACCTCTCTTCGAAAAGCAAAGGCGCAATTGAAGAGTGCTCAGGCTGACCTTAAAAAACTCTTAGCTCAACCTAAAGAAGTCGAGCTAAGACAGGCCGAAGCCCAGCTAAAAGAAGCTCAAATCGCCTATCAGTCGGCGAAAAAAACCCTGGCTCAAAATCAAGAACTATTTAAAAGCGGTGGTATTTCTCAAGAAACCTTAGAGCAAAGCGAAGACCAGGTAACATTAAAAGAAGCACTTTATCTCTCCGCTCAAGCTCAATTTGAAGATGTCAAAGATGGAGCTGCCCCGGAAGATATAGAAAAGTTGCAAGCCCAAATTGAGCAAATAGAGGCTGATATAGAATCCATTGAAAATGATTTAGAAAAATGTACCTTTAAGTCTCCCATCGATGGCACTCTTCTTGTGGTAGATCCTGAAGAAGGAGATTCAGTCCTCTCTGAAGAGAGAGTAGTCGCCATAGGAGACCTCTCCACCATGAAAGTAAAAATATTAATAAATGAAATCGATGTCCCAGAGGTGGAAAAAGGCCAGAAGGCCGTGGTTACTCTCGATGCTTTCCCCAACCAGCAATTTGAGGGAAAAGTAACCACCATTGCTCCAGAAGGAAAAATAGTAGAAAATATAGTGGTTTTTGAAACCACCATAGAGTTACCCAACCCCGACAATATTCTCCTATCTGGAATGACCGCTGAGGCAGAAATTATCATCAAAAGTAAGGATAATGCTATTATCATCCCTCTTGAAGCTCTGGAAGAAAGAGGAGGAAAAGCCCAAGTATTAGTAAAAGGTCCTGATGGACAACCTGTACAAAAAGAAGTAAAAACAGGCTTGAGAAGCGATACCCAGGTGGAAATTGAAGAAGGACTACAGGAAGGCGAAGAAGTTTTTCTAATCCTTTCTTCCACTTCTTTTCAATCTAATTTTGGTCCTCCTATGGGCATGCCCGGGGGAAGGTAGAATTAGAGGTGAAAACAATGAATCAACCAGTAATAAAAGTAGAAGACCTCTGGAAAATTTACCAGTTAGGAGAAGTGCAAGTTGAAGCTCTCCGGGGAGTGTCTTTTGAAATAGAAGAAGGAGAATTCGTCGCCATCATGGGACCTTCCGGTTCGGGAAAATCTACCCTGATGAATATTTTAGGCTGTCTAGACCGTCCCACTCGGGGTCGTTATTTTCTCGATGGACAAGAGGTGTCACAGCTCAATGAAAATCAGCTGGCCCAGATTCGAAACAAAAAAATAGGTTTCATTTTTCAGAGCTTCAATCTTCTTCCTCGGTTAACTGCTTTACAAAATGTGGAACTTCCTTTAATTTATGCGGGAATTCCTTCTCAAAAAAGAAAAGAGCAAGCTATAAAATCCTTGGAAGCAGTAGGTTTAGGAGACAGGATTCATCACTACCCCAATCAACTCTCTGGAGGACAGCAGCAACGAGTGGCCATTGCCCGAGCTTTAGTTAACGACCCCTCCATTATTCTCGCCGATGAGCCCACAGGAAACCTGGACACTCGCTCGAGTGAAGAGATAATGCATATTCTCCAGGAACTCAATCAAGAAGGCAAAACCATAGTTTTAGTTACTCATGAACGGGATATCGCCTCTCACACCCACCGGATTCTCCATTTTAGAGACGGGCAATTAGTAGATAATGAAACTATAGAGCAACCTGTGGAGGCCTTAGAGGTTCTAAAAGAATTGGTGGAGGAAGAAGTAGTTGAATCTGTCTGAGACTTTGCAAAGTGCCATTGCCAGTATCCTATCCAATAAGCTTCGTTCTTTCCTTACTATGTTAGGAATCATCATCGGAGTAGCCGCTGTAGTAGCTATGACCAGTTTAGGAGAAGGAACAACCGAAGAAATAGTAGGTCAGATTGGAAGTTTAGGTTCCAACCAAATTACCGTCATTCCCGGGAGAAGCCGAGGTATACCAGGAATGCCAGTCGCTTCTCGAGGAGGAAATATGCTTGAATGGGAGCACTATTTACAGCTTCAGGACTTTGGCTTTCCAGGAATCAAAAATATAATAGCGGAAAATACCACCTCACTCACTGTAACTCACGGTAGAGAAAGTATGAGAGGGAGAGTGGTAGGTACTACTCCTCAATATCCCGAAGTTCGCAATTTTAAAGTAGATATGGGACGCTTTTTCAACCAGAAGGAATTAGACAACGCAGAAAGAGTAGCAGTGTTAGGAAGAACAGTAGCTCAAGACCTATTTTCCTCTCCAGAAGAAGCTCTGGGGAAAAAAATCCGGGTGGGAAGAATAACAGCTACAGTTATCGGAGTGATGGAGGAAAAAAGCACTGGTATCCAGGACTTAGGAGAACAGGTGTTCATTCCCATAACCACTATGCAAAAAAGGTTAACTGGCAGTAAATATATTCAGAGTATGACCATCCAGACAGAAACAGAAGAAGACCTGGATTTCGTAGCTCAGTTCTTAGAAACTTTTTTCACCAATCGGCTGAAAGACCCGGAAAAATTCTCTATCATCAATCAGCAAGATATTTTAGACACTATAAATCAGGTTACTGGAACCATGACTTTATTTTTAACCGCTATCACCGGGATCTCTCTTCTCGTGGGAGGTATCGGAATTATGAATATCATGCTGGTGTCGGTTACCGAGCGCACCCGGGAGATTGGGTTGCGGAAAGCCATAGGAGCCCGACCTTTTGATATCTTAGCTCAATTTGTAATTGAATCTGCTCTTTTGAGCGCCATAGGAGGGCTAATAGGAATAGTTATGGGAATTGTGGGTTCCCAGGTGATTTCTAAGTTTACTTCTTACCCCGCTATTATATCTGTGGAAGCGATAATTATCGCCTTTTCTATTTCGGTGGGAATAGGTCTTTTCTTTGGAATTTACCCCGCCCGTCGGGCAAGCCAGCTAGACCCTATTACCGCCCTTCGCTACGAATGATTTACCATACTGAAGGGGAGCTGATGGAATTATGAAAAAATCTAAAACTTCTCTTTTTCCTCGGGGAGCAAATCTGGTGGTTTTTCTCTGGCTCTTTAGCTGTTTTTCTGGAGGACTATCTCAGGCCGGGGAAATAGAAACCATAAACCTCTCTTATGTGGTAGAAAAGGTTTTAGCTAATTCTCCAGAGGTGTTAAATGCTCGAGATGCAGTAGAAACTGCTAAGCTAAACCTGTCTTCTTCTGCTTCTCAGGGTTTATCCCCGGAGGTTACCTTATCGGGTAACTGGCCTATCATAAACGGGGAAGATACGAGCGATATGACCTGGGGGATAAATATTAAAGATGCCGTTTATCTTTTTGATAAATCCCCCACTGAAAAAACCGCTCAGATTCTTTTACAGGAAGCCGAAAGCCAACTTCTCCTTGAAGAAGAAGCGGCTAAAGTTCAAGCTGTTACTTATTATTTAAACATTCTAAACGGGGAAAAAGATTATAACATAGCTCAAAAAACCCTGGAATTGTATCAAATTCTCTTTGAAGACCAAAAAAAGAAATGGGAAGAAGGAAATGCTTCTTCTATCGATTTGCTTAAAGCCCAGGAAAATCTGGAAAACTCAAAATTTTTGCTACAAGAAAAAGAGCGAGAACTCAAATTAGCCCGTGAAAATTTAAATCAACTAATGGGTGTCCCCCTCGATACTTTCTTTTCCTTAGCCCCTCTTTCCTCCCCTGCTTCCCTCGGGAGATTGGATTACTCCTCATTATCCCTCCTGCTTCAGGAAAGGAGCTCGGAAAAAGAAGCTCTGCAGAGAGAAAAAGAGAGAAAAGAAATACAAAGGAAAGAAACCAAAAAAGCTACCCAACCTCAAATATCTCTAGCAGGAGAATACAAAGGGGAAGACTTTCTAACCCGGCTTTCCCTTGACCGAGAGGGAATTTTCTCTTACGAGATTCAGGGAGGAAGCTCCTCATACCTGAGTAGCGGTAGTTATTTTTCCTCTTCTGAAGGCTGGGGAGTGGGTCTGGAAATTAGCTGGAAAATCTGGGACGGGAAAGTTACCAGCAATCAACTGAAAGCAACAGAAATAGAAATCGACCAGATAGAAAGGGAAGTGGAGGCGCTTCCTCAAACTCTTAGCCTCAGAGTTGAAGAAGCTGTGAACCAGCTTCTTCAAGCCCAGAGTAATCGAGAACTAACCTCGTTGGTTCAGAAAAGCGCCCAGGACACCTACAGGGTTATGGAAGAACAGCTAAAGATAGGGTTCATCACCGACCGTGAACTTCTGCAAAGCGAGCTTCAATACCAGCAAGCAGAAGCCAACTACCAGAAAGCAGAAAATAATTTCTGGCAAGCTATCTTAAACCTCTTGAAAACCCTGGAGGAACCAATCCAGATAGAGGAAAACCAAATAGTAATTCCTTCTTTTCTATCTTAAAAATAACTGGTTTAATCATATTATCATTTAGGGGGTGGGAATTTGAAAGCGAGAGAAAAGACTTTTACTGTGGCACTGGTAATTTGCCTAATAGGTTTTTTGCTTGTCCCGGGGGGAGAAACACAAGAGATTGTTGCTCTTTCTCTACAGGAAGCAGTAAAGTTAGGATTAGAAAAGAGCAACGAAGCCCGGTTAGCCAAAGAGAAATTGGAGGAGGCACGAGTCACTTTTGAAGAAGGGAAAGCTACCCTTCTACTTTCTCCTTCTATTATCCAGGAGCTATCTCTTCAAAACACCTGGAAAATAGCCCAGAGAAATTATGAAATGACCCTGACTCAACACGCTCTATCTGTGGAGCAAGGATACTATAATGTTCTTAAAGCTCAGCAAAGTTTAGATTTAGCTCAAAACAATCTAAAGAGAGCAGAAAGCCAATACCAGAATATCCAGACCAAGTATTCTCTGGGAATGGTAGCAGAAATTGATTTGCTATCAGCTGAGCTGGAGCTAAATCGAGCTGAAAATGAAATTCAGAAATCCCGAAGAGCTCTTGCTTTAGCTCAGTTTCAGTTTAATCAGCTAATAGGAAACCGAGAAAATCAAAATTACCAACTTTCCGACAAATTGGATTTTCAACCCTTAGAGGTGAACCTGGAAGAAAGCCTGAAATATGCCCTTGCTCATCGGTTAGAAATAGAACAAGCCCAGGACAACGTCAGCTTAAAAGAAAAAGAGGTAGAAGTAAATAGCAATCCCTACACTCCGCCTCTTACTCTCCAGAAATCAAAAGTCCAGCTTTCTCAAGCACAAATAAATCTGGAAAACACCCAGAATTCGGTAATTTTAGAAGTACGTCAAAACTACTCCACCCTGAAAGACGCAGAAGAGTTAGTTCCCCTACAGGATCAAAACTCTAAAATTGCCCAGGAAAAACTGCGCATCGCCCAGGCTCAATTTGATGCTGGCTTAATAACTACCGTGGACCTTTTAGACAAGCAATACGCTACTTATGAAGCCGAAACTGCTTACCTCCAGGCCGTATTCGATTATCGGGTGGCTCAAGCTACCTTCTTTACCTCTTTAGGAATGAGCTTAGAAGAAAGACCTAAAACCTGGCAAAAGGAGAGCACAGAACAACCTGAGACACAAAATCAAGAAGGTTAAAAGCAAAAACTACTGACTACTGAGGGGGAAACCATCCCCCTCAGTAAGGGCATAGAGCTGGCAATCCAGGGTTACCACACATGCAAAAAGACGAGCTTGCAAAGGCAACTTAGAGATTGTCAGCCAACGCATGTACGTGCGACTCTTACGATGATTATCTTTTTCTCCCACTTTAGAAACTTTACTCTGCCATTGTTTTATCCTCTCTTCTAAAGAGAAAAGCTCATTTATCACCTCTTACTGGGCGCTACAGATGACAAAATAAATAAACTCAGAAGAATGGTATTGGCAATATCTGCCGCTTTTCGAGAATTGTTATCTTTTGCTATTATCTTCAAAAATTTAGTATTTTTAACTACCTCTCTATTTAGCGCTTTCTGAAGGGAAAAGGGTCATGTCTTTGAGGATCCAGTTGAAGTTTCTCAATAACTTGGCTCAAAAAATAGGGATTTACTATCTGAAGGCGATAAGCCTCTTGCTGAGCACTTCCGCCTCATAAACCGGAGGAATGGCAAAGAAACTAAGGTATACGATATAGATGGACACATCAAAAGTTAGAGGTTATACTATAATTGTCTTAAAACCGCAAGCTGAGAGGACAGTTTCAATGCGGAATAGAAATGTCTCAGCCTGAGCTTGAGAGTTTCATTCAGTTCAGTAATGAGGTAACCATTATTACTCATATCATTTATCCTTCTTTTCCTTTTACTCTTTTTCCTTATTTGGAAACCTACCACCCTTTTTTAGATCGCTCTTTTTTCTGGAGCAAAGGCAGATGGTGGATAGCACTGGGCGAGAGAAAGGTGGAGATAGCTCAAGTAGCAGAAAAGGGAGATGGAAGAAATCCCTTTCTTGAGATAACTGTAGAGAGCGAAGAAACCGTAGAGGAAGTTTCTTCCATATTAGGTGTCAACGAAGACCCTCTTCCTTTTTATCAGTTAGGGGAAAAAGATCCGGTTATGAATGAAATCATAGAAGAATTTTATGGAGCACGGATTCCTCGCTCTCGAAGCTTATTTGAAGCAGCAGTAACTACTATTCTGGAGCAGCAAATTTCTATGAAAGTGGCCTCGGTTTTACGGAAGCGGTTCGTGGAAGAGTGGGGTCGAGGTCCCCTTTACAGAGAAGGAGAGGCGATTTTTGCTTTTCCAGCTTCCCGGGATATAGTTAAAACATCTCCTGAGGAGCTAAGAAAGATAGGAATGTCCGGTGCTAAAGCCCGAGCGATTCACCGATTGACTGAGATGATAGAAGAAAAGGAAATAGACCCGGAATTCTTGAAGACATTACCCTCCTCTCAGGTAGTTGATTTTTTAACTCATCTTCCGGGAATAGGAGCATGGAGCGCTCAGTTTATAGTGGCCCGGTGGATGCCGACTAATGACTGTTTTGCCCCCGGCGACCTGGGCCTGAGAAAGGCGATAGGTTTTTTCTACCAGGGAAGCGAGCATCCAGTCTCTACCGCAGATGCCCAGGAAATACTGAGGCGTTTTTCTCCCTATGAGCGCTGGGCAGGATGGTATCTCCTCATGGCCATAGAAAAAGAGAAAGGTTCTCCTTCCCGAGATAGCTCCTTTCAGATCATAGAAAAAATATGATGAACATATGAAAAGTGGCTTGAAAGATTTATTTCTCCATGCTAAATCTGGGGCAGAAAACTGGGGATGGCGAGTATTTACTGACCTTCTACCGGCATATTTTACCGAGGAACACTTTGAAAATCTTTATCGCCGAAAGCAAGACCCCTGGAATTATGAACACTCTGGCTTTGAGAGAGAAAAATACCTCAAAACTCTCCAGGCGATACCGGGGGAAGTGGAAACTATCTGGGAAATAGGATGTGGCGAGGGAGTTTTTACCCGGCTGCTTCTCGAAGAAGGAAAAAGAGTCGGGGGAGTAGATATTTCCTCTACTGCTCTTTCTCGAGCAAAAGAAAGGTTAAAAGATTTTGGCGATAAGGTATGCCTTCAAAAGCTCGATATTGTAAGAGAAGATATAGAGGGAAATTTTGACCTCATTCTTGCTTCAGAAATCTTATATTACTTAGGAGGAAAAGATATCCTTCAATCTCTGGAGGAAAAGTTTTTCCGTCATCTGCGACCCTATGGTTATCTTCTTCTCTGCCATTTTTATCCCTCGGGGAAAATTATCCACAATTTTTATGAAGAGAATCACCGATTCTACAAGGTGTTTGAAGAAATTACTTACCATCCCCACCGAGACTACATTATTACTCTCCTAAAGAGGAACGGATGACAATGCCATCATTTTTCTAGAATTACCATGCTCCAAGGGAGACGATCAAGTGCTAACTGAGGAGCAGAAGATCCAACGCTTAAAAAGAGAGCATCGGGAAAAGGAAGATGCTCAAAATCGAAGGTAAGGGTAACCACCCCGCTACCCCTCAAAACCACTGGAGAGTTAGAAAAATAATCTCCCTGAAGACGCACTACTTTCTTTCTATCAAAAAGCATATAGCTTTCCTGGAAAGCCACTTCACCCTCACTGTATCCAATGAGATAAAAACGATAGCGTGCCTGAGGCGGAATACCCGAATCATGATGAAGTTTCAAAGAGACAGTGCTTCCTTCAAGCATTACATCTAATCCTCGGATGTCTCCTCCATTAATGATTCTGGGAAGAGTAAATTCCCCCTTTTCATCAGGAATAAAAACACTTTCCCCTTCTCTCAGATAATAGCTATTATCGATAGCATAGACCTCATTAGCTTTTACGAATGCCAGTAAGAATTCCCGAACTGCTTGCTGGCTCCGATATTGGTCAAGAGCTTTCTTTTTGTTGGCAATTTCTGTTTCATCTAATTCAAAGCCAACCCACTGGTGAGTGGACATAAGCTGAGAAGGAGGGGTGAAGCGAAGATGGGGTGTATATCCCCAAAGAGGTGGCCACTTTATCCGACCAAAATGAACCAGATAAAGATAAACTTTAGCGTCATCTATCCAGTCGGAACCTTTTTGACGCAACCGCTCTAAGGCTTCTTTTACAAAATTATAAGTTGCCCAGTGGTCAGAATGAAGGTCAGAAGGATGAGGCAGGTAAATAATCTGGGGATGGAAAACCTCTAAAATGCTCTGAATATCCTGAATTACTTGCTCTCCATAATAAGGAGCAGAAAGAGTGTATCCGGATAGATAAGGCGATTTATCAGTTTTAGTATAAGGAGAACGATAGGCTTGGTCATCGCTTCGGTACATCCACCACATTTTTTCCATTCCCCGGTCTGGATAACCCAAAAAAATGACATTTTCCTTTTCCAGACCCAAAATGGCTGTTGCCTCCAGAGCTTCTTTTTGCCGGAGATACCCCAATTCCACTCCTCGGGGCAAATCTTCTGAGAGACCAGTCATTTCGTAATCATTCCCGAAACTATCGCCAGAAGTCACAAAAACTACTTTGACTATTTTCCCCTCACTCAGGGATTTCTGGATAGCTCCCCCGCAACTCAGGGTTTCATCATCAGGATGAGGAGCAAAGATAAGAACTCGCTCTGAATCATCAATTAATGGTTCAATAAGCTTGGTATAAACTTTGGAATAAACGTGAAAAAGAGGAGCAAATATCGAGTTAAAAGGAAGAATCTTAATTAGAAAGAAGCAACCGATCAAGATTCCAAGCACAGAGAGGGCAATTTTTGCCCATCGCCCTCTCTGGCTTTTTGCTCTTTTCCTCATAAATTACCAGTGTCAGTGTTTAGCATGGGAAAATTATAACACTTTAAAAAGTGAGATATGGCAAATTATTTGTTAGTATGCAGCTTAAAAAAATGAGCCGCTCTTCAATCTTACAAATAGCCCTCTACACTGCTGGCTCTTTGAGAGCGTATCCTTCCTTCCAGATTTGGCAATAAAATTTATCTAATAGGGTAAAACTTGCTATGAAGGGATACAATCCAAAGGCCGAAATCAGAAGCTAACACAGATAGGCTAAAAGCGTTATTAAAACACAAAAACATCCAACCAACACAAAAAGCGCGGGAATTTCGGCTTTTTAGATTATCTGGGATGTGACTCAATCTTTCCTGAAACTATCAGAGGAGGAAATAGGCTCATGAAAATGAATATCAGGTCTAAACTGACCATCATAAGCTTGATACCACTTGCACTGTTTATACTGTTAATTTTCGCTTACATAACGCCTTCTTTGAGAGACGTAGCCGAGAATGTGATGGAACACAGTTTATTAATGAAGCTGCAAGGCGATATGCATTCGGTGCATTTATTTGCCGAAAAACACTTTGGAGAGATAAAAATGGTGGATGGTGCTCTGGTGGATAAAGACGGCGTACCTCTCGAAGGCAGACACGATATGGTCGATGAGATAACCGATAAACTTGGTGTTGTAGCAACCGTGTTTGTGAGAGAAGGAAATGACTTCAGAAGAATCACCACCAGCATCAAGACTGCAGATGGCAATCGGGCAGTGGGAACCATGCTGGGCACTGATAGCGCAGCATATGAACCAGTAATGGCGAAAAATTTGTATATAGGCAAAGCAGAAATTTTAGGAGCGAACTATTACACTGCCTATGACCCCATCGTGGATAAGGGGGAAGTAGTGGGAATTCTCTTTATCGGTGTACCGACTGACGAGGCAGAAAGTATCGTCTCAAGCGGGATATCCGGTACCTCCCGGATGATAATCATCTTCTCTGTAGCAGCACTGATTGCGAGTATCATTATCATTTTCCTCCTGGGTAGCTCTATTTCCCATCCTGTTCAAGTAGCCACAAAACAAGCTGAACTTCTGAGAGAAGGAAACCTCTCGGTGGAAATTCCAGCCCACCTTCTGAAGCGCAAAGACGAGCTGGGTCTCTTAGGTAGAGCTTTAAAAAACATGGCTGAGAAATGGCGGGAAGTGGTACAAAATGTCATCGGTGTTTCTTCTAAACTGGCTTCTTCTTCCGGAGAGCTCTCTTCCTCGGTAGAAGAGGTTTCCAAAGCCACTCAGGAGATTGCGAGAACTATGACTCAGGTGGCGGAGGGCTCCGTTCGCCAGGAAGAAGATCTACAACATTTAAGTGGAACTGTAGAGGGAATCAACAAGATGGCTCAAAACATCCGGGAGAAAACCCAGGAAAACGTGGAGCGCCTCGACACAGTGATGAAAGAGCGACTGAACGAAAACGCCACAGCATTAAAGCACATTCAAGAAGAAATTAAAAAAGCAACTCAATCAGGAGCTCAAGCTGGAGAAGAAGCCCAAAAAGGACAAGAACTTCTTGGCCTCCTCATGGAGGGAATTACTGCCATCTCCCGGGTAACCCAGGAAGTAGCAGAAAGTATCGCTGCCTTAGAAGGAAGATCTGAAGAAATCGGCAAAATCGTGGATGTAATTACGGAAATCACCGAACAGACCAATCTCCTGGCTTTAAATGCAGCGATTGAAGCCGCTCGAGCAGGAGAAGCAGGACGGGGATTTGCCGTAGTAGCAAATGAGGTGCGAGATTTAGCTGAAGATTCAGCTCAGGCAGCGCAGCAGATTGCCGGGCTCGTCGGAGAGATTCAAAGAGATACTCAACTGGCAGTCAAAAATATGGAGAGAGCTCAAGAAGAGGTAAAAGAAGGAACCGGTAAAGGGGAAACCGTAGCCCGGAGTTTTTCCCAGATTCTTAAGACCATTCAGGGAGTTGTCGAGAATATCAATCACATTGCCTCTTCTTCTCAGATTCTTGAGAAAGCACAAAAAGACCTTTTATCTACTCAAGAAGAAACCAATATCGCTACCAGTGAAGTGGCTAAAGCAGTAGAAGAAATCAGCTATTCCATTGGAGAAGCAACTGAACGGGTAAACTCTATAGTTGCCGTAGCAGAAGAAAATGCTGCTTCTTCAGAAGAGATTTCCGCTTCTACTGAAGAGCAAAGCGCATCGCTTGAGGAGATTACCTCAGCTGTGGAATCCTTAGCCCACATGGCGCAAGAACTCCAGATAATGGTGAGCCATTTCCAGGTATGAGAGCCCGACATGAAAAAATGAAAAAAGCCGGTTAGCTCAATTGAATCAGCACCAGCCCATCTCCCATGAAGGAGTCTCCAGAGTCTCTTGGGAAACCTATGGTTCTTATGGAGAATGTTTTCATGCCCTCTAATTATCACCATCTCCGGGAGTTAACCAAGATTTGCGAGAAGAGAAGCCTCATGGGCTGAAAAGATGAAAGAATTACTACTGAGAAAGCTAAAGATAGCAGTAAACATGCTCTGAAGCCAGAGACAATAAGTTCAAGTTCCTATCATCACCACTACGAGAGGTAGACCCGAACGGGGTAAAAAGAAACAGGGTAAGAATATACTTATTACCCAAAAGGCAACCACTATTTCCCCCTTCATTTCGGATTCTGAGTCAAGAGTTTCCAGCTGAGGTCATAGTTTTATAATAAGCCGCTGTAAAGGGATTTTATGCAAGTTAGCGAAAATATTTGTTTGACAAAAGCCAAACAGGGAGTTATAAATTATAAAATATGGTATTATATACACGATATAACATCATAACTGGAAGTAAATGGTGCTTTTTAAATTTGTTTTAGAAAAGGAGGTGACAAAAAGAATAGCAAATCGATTCAGAGGTTTTCTCAGTAAGCCTGACTTATAATTAAAAGAAAGAGGTGATTTTAAGCATGTCGAAAAGAATATCCAAGTTACTGGTGATAAGTGTTATTTGCGTGTTATTTTTAAGCCTTGGTAGCCAGGTTTTTGCTCAAAAACTTCCGGTGGTAGGAATTTCTACTGGTTCGTCAGGAACTTCTTGGCGAGACATCATGATAGCTGCTATGCAGGAAGTCGGCGATGAGTACAAGGCTGCAGGCAAAATTGCTGATTACAAGATAGTAAATAATATTGTTAACGGTGACGCCACAGAGCAGGCTAACATCCTTCGCGATTTTATATCCCAGGGAATGGATATAATTATGGTGAACCCCAACTCTCCCGATGCATTAAATGGAGTAATAAAAGAAGCCCAGGAAGAAGGTATTCTGGTTGTTTCTTTTGATGCCACGGTAACCGCTCCTGATGTTGTCAACATAACCCTGGACCATTATGCCTGGAATAAGAAAAATGTGGAATTCATTGCCTCCACTCTCCAGAAAGGGAACGCCGTTCAAATCTATGGTTTAGAAGGACATCCGGCAAACAATGAACGAATTAGAGCAACCTATGAGGTGCTTGCGAACTACCCTGATATCAAGTTGATTGCTGATACCTCAGGATACTGGGACCAGACCAAGGCTAAAGAAGTAGCCACCCAGATCATCGCTTCTGGCCAACAAATTGACGCGGTAATCACTCAAGATGGTATGGCATTTGGAATTCTTTCTGCCTTCCTAGATGCCAATAAGCTCCCTAAAGTTATGTATGGAGACCCAGGCACTGCTTTCTTTAAAGAATGGAAAAAATTAAGAGACCAGGGAGCCGATTTCAAGGCTTGCACTCAGCCCAATCCTCCCGGAATTGGTGGAACTGCTTTTCGCATAGCTCTGCAGCTTTATAACGGGAAAAATTTCAAGCCGGACATCTTGAAAGATAATACTTTCTATTATCAGGTTAGCATGTTCGTCACCGATGAAAACTTTGATGAGGCGTGGGAACTCCTGAAAGACAAACCAGACGACTATCTGTTAAGCGAAATTATGTCTGAAGAGGAAGTAGCAGCACTATTTGAATAAACGAGACAAATTTACTCCTAATTCGAAGGGGTAAAGTGAGCTTCTATCCCTTCGAATTAGGAGTAAAGTAAGGAATCTGTTCAACTTTGTATTTACTATGGTGAGAGCTAACCGGTATGAATAGGAGACCAAAGAATATTAAAATGCAGAGAGACTGCCCTGCCAGCCCGAGGAAAAGGCACAAGTTCCAATGCTTTTTCTCTACTTTTTTTCTAAAATGCCAGGTCCTCTGGCGTGCCACACCCCAGGTGGAATCCACGTGAAAAAAAAGAGACTATCCTCTCAAGCAGGGGAAACAAAAAACGTAGAGAATGGCTAATTTTGGAGAGTGAGGGATAAAGTGTGATAGTCTTAGAAGCGATAGGAATTAAAAAGAATTTTGGAGGAGTAGTTGCTCTATCCAATGCCAATTTGCGCTGTTACCAGGGGAGAATCACCGGTCTTCTGGGAGCCAATGGTTCGGGTAAAAGCACTATGTCCAAAATTATCTGCGGTGTTTATCAAGCCGATGGGGGAGAGATAAAATATAAAGGTAGAACGGTGAGATACCGGAGTCCGAGCGAAGCTCGAAAAGATGGAATTGCCATGGTGTTTCAAAATCTCAGTCTGGTGGCAGATTTGACTGTCTGGCAAAATATCGTCCTGGGAAAAGAAGAAAGCAATGGTATATTTTTAAACAATGATAGTGCCAAAGAATTATCCAGAAAGATATTGGCTCAACTTCTTCCTGACCTAGACATCAACAAAAAAGTTTCCCAATTAAATCCAGGAGAAATGCAGATTGTAGAAATAGCCAAGGCTATTTCTCAAAATCCTCAACTCCTTATCCTAGATGAGCCCACCGCTGCCTTAGAGCAAGCCCAGGTTAAAAATCTTTTTGACTGCATGAGAGCTCTCGCTAAGGAAGGAGTAGCTATGATTTTTACTTCCCATCGCCTCTGGGAAGTAATGGAAATTTGCGACGATGTCACCATTTTCAGAAATGGTGAAAATGTAGCCACTATTGATTTTGAAAAAGATGAAAAAGATCCGGAAAAAATTATAAGCTATATTACTGGAGATACTCAAAAAACAAAAGTGGAGAAGAAGCACGTGGCGGTAACTGATGAAACAATTTTGAGTATAAAAAATTTAAATTATGGCAAGTCCCTGAAAAATGTGTCATTCGACCTGAAAAAAGGAGAAATACTGGGCATAGGAGGGCTTGCAGGACAAGGACAGCTTGAGTTGATGCACGCTTTAGCTGGTGCTTTCCATAGTCTTCATTGCGACGCTGAGCTAAGAGGAAAGAAAATCAAACTAAATAGACCATTAAATGCCATAAAAGAGGGAATAGTGTTTGTCCCCGGAGATAAACAATTGGAAGGTCTTTTTTTGAAGCGCTCGGTATTATTTAATATGATTTTTCCTAAAATGGGTCTTCCTGGTCATCCTTCTTTTATCCCTTATGATGAATATCGGAGGGAATGCGAGGAGATAGTGGAGGTCCTTTCTATAAAAACGCCCACTGTTGATGTACCAGTAGAGAACTTATCAGGCGGAAATCAACAGAAAGTCGTGGTGGGAAAGTGGTTGCCCTTTGACATCAATGTTCTTTTGCTGGCTGATCCAGCAAAGGGGATTGATGTCGGAGCAAAAAGAGACTTGTATCAGTATATCGTGAATCAAGTGCAAGAAAAGAATACGAGTGTCATTCTTTATGCCAGCGATAATGAAGAGCTTGTAGAATACTGTGACAGGGTTCTCATCATGTACGAAGGGCAGATCGTTGCAAGTTTAGAAGGCGGAGATATAAACCAAGACACAATTATCGCCTGTTCTATGCGATTGAGATAAGGTGTGGTGAATAATGAATAAAAACAATCAAAATTCCTCAAGACCTGCTTTATCAAATTATGTTTTTCGTCCTGAATTTTCCAGCTTATTGATATTGATAGTCATGTTTACCATTACTGCCATTTTACAGGAAAATTTCTTTACCCTTAAATCCATAGTCAGAAACATAAACGCCTTTGCTCCATTGATACTTCTAGCGATGGGCGCTGCAGTAGTCATTATATCTGGTGGAATAGACCTTTCTGCTGGGTCGGCACTTTCTCTTTTTACCTGCGTGCTAACGACAGTTATGAAGAAATCTGATCCTATAACTGGAGTCTATGCTATCCTTGTCACTCTTGCCGTAGCAATTTTAGTGGGTGTAGTTAATGGCTTTGGTATTGGCTACTTGAGAATTCCCCCCGTTATTGTTACCTTTGCTACCTCTTACATATGGTTGGGAATTGGCCTTTTCTTGCGACCCACCCCGGGGGGAGAATCGGTTGAGTGGTTCAGGATATTCTATAACCCGGGAATGATAGAAGGAATTCATCCCTATATTAAGCAATTTGGCCGTGTTATCCCTCCTGCTTTGATTTTAATCTTAGCGGCCTGTCTTATATGGTTTATCGTTAGCAAAACCAGGATAGGAAGACATATCTACGCGGTGGGAAGCAATAGCGAGAGCGCTTATGCCAGTGGTATTAATACGGCAAAGGTGCAAATGCAAGCTTGCATTATCAATTCGATATTTATCTTTTTAGCTGCTCTGTTTTTTGTAGGACAAAATCAGTCCGGAGACGCAAGAATGGGTGACCCCCTGACCTTGAGGGCAATAGCCTCAGCAATTGTGGGAGGTGTAGCCATCAGCGGAGGAAAAGGAAGCGTTTACTTCGCCCTGGTAGGAGCTCTAATTCTTAATTTTGTGAACAAAATTATCTTCTTTGCTGATATTTCTACCGCCTACCAGACTCTGGTGTCAGGATTAATCGTGATTATTGCCATTGCTGCTCCCGTAGCCTATACCCTGTATAGTAAAGAATAATTTAAAGGAGAATAACGGTATGAATCTGGGTATATCAATGTTTTTTGAAAGATATAAAAAAATAATCGTGGCTTTTATCTTGATTGTGCTCCTTTTTGCATTGGGTGGAATAATAGTGCCCAACTTCTTGACCGTAGAACAAGTTTTGTTTACCTTAAAGCTGGCTTCATTCACCGCCCTGTTTGCCCTGTGTCAAATGATTGTAATTGCTGCTGGAGGTAGTGGTTTAGACTTATCTGTGGGGTATGCTGCTACTCTTACTGCTGTTCTCACCGCCAGCGTTATGGATGGCCAAAATGCCAATCTGGGAGCTGCTATTTTAATTGCTCTGGCTCTGGGAAGTGCCATAGGTTTAGCCAACGGAGCGCTGGTTTCTTTCCTGGAGCTTCCACCTCTCGTCGTAACCATGGCTATGGCTAACATTCTCCAGGGCATCGTAAACGCTTATACAGCAGGAAGAAATATTACCGGGAGACCTTCACCGATTCTGGCAACTCTCGCTGCCAAATCCACCGGTAAATTTCCTAACATCCTTTTTATCTTATTTACTATCACTGTTTTGGTTATGATTGTGCTTAATAAAACAAAGTGGGGTACGATTCTTTTTGGAGTAGGGTCTAATGAAACAACTGCATACCTGAGCGGTATTAACGTGAAAGCAGTAAGGTGCGTCGTTTTTGTAATTAGTGGAATACTGGCAAGCCTCACAGGGCTGCTATTGATTGGCAACATGGGAATTGCTTTTAAGGATATGGCCTCCAACTACGTTATGCCCAGTATTGCTGCGGTAGTGGTAGGTGGAGTGTCGCTCACCGGCGGAGATGGAAATTACATCGGAGTTATTTTGGGAGCTATCTTTTTACAGGCTTTAACCAACTTATTGATAGCATTTGGTCTGGGAGATGCTGGAAAATGGTTGGCATTCGGTATCGTGCTTTATGTTCTCCTTTCCTTTTATGCCAGCGACCGTCGTAGCCGATAAAATAGAACTATAAGGGGGTAACACCCCCTATGACCACGCAAGAAATCAAAAGCAAAATATAAAACAACAAAGACTACCGAGGGAGAAAAGTATCCCTCAGTGGGGAGTGCTCTTTTGTGAACCCGACTATAGGGGGAAACCAATCCCCTTATAACCCCCAGAAAAAGTGAAAAAAACAAAGACAACTGGAAGAAAAGATTTCCCAGCAAGATGGGAGCGTTTTCCCCCTTACGAACCCCTTTATCCCGACTTTGACACTTCACTTAGCTGAAACCCGCATCAAATCTATATTATTTAAATTAGAATATGTTATTTTGCCACTACACTCACTACCTTAAGTAGTCTACAGAGATAGTTCTTCTTTAGGGGTGATATTTTTAGGGGGTTTAATTTTGAAGAGTTTTAAGATTTTATTACTCAGTTCCGTTCCTTTAATTTTGAGTAAGAACTGTTGATTTTCAATTTCCACTTCAGCAAAATTCAGGGAGTTTAAGACTTCCCGAATTTCCTTTGGAGAAGCTTTCTCTTTCCCGCAAGGAATAGCAATTATAATAGGTTTTGCGGGATACTATAAAAACGCAAAAGATTAAAAATTACGTTGGAGAAAAAACGCTCCAGCGTTGAGGAAAGAAGAAACCTTCCTCAGTAAACCATCTCTAACGTAGACTGAAAAACTAGAACTGACTGGCTATATGTCGGGGGAATTCCCCGACATATCACTTTAATCTCCTTCTTTTATCCTTTTATGCTCTTCCCCTTTTTCCCCAGAAGTGATTAAATTGTATATATATAATAATTTTCTTAAACAGGAGGTAAACGTGTTTATTTTAATCGTTGGAGGAACTGAATTAGGAACTATTCCCGGACTTTCAGCAGCTGGTTCTAACCCAGAAGCGGTGGCATATACTGCTCCAGCTGATGCCGAAGTGCTCTGGAAAGGTAAACCTCAAATAATCGATGCTCTTCCCGTTGACCCGGAGGGACATCCCACCCCCGCTCTCATAAGTAGAGCGGCTTACCTGGAGGCTGGGTTTCCAGTGCTTATAGTGCGAGCAGGAACTCTTCTTCCCCCCACCGTTCCCTATGTGGAAACTGCCGCTTCTCCAGGGAGAGACCCCCGCCGGGGAAAAGCAGTAGAAGAAGCTTTTTCCCTCTGGGAAAAAGGAAAAATGTTAGGAGAAGAACTCTCTAAAACTCAAAACTGCCTGGTGATAGCCGAATCTTTACCCGGAGGAACCACCTCAGCTCTTTGTGTCCTTCGGGCTTTAGGATACAATGGAATGGTCTCCTCGGCCTTTCCCCATAACCCCATTCCCCTTAAAGAGAAAGTGTGGCAAGAGGTTAGCTCTTTTCAAGGTATTAGCTACGGTTCTTTGCAAGGAGCAGGATTAAAAGCAGTGGAGAGCTGTGGAGACCCCATGCAAGCGGTGGCAGGAGGATTGGTAGAAGGAGCTCTACCGGAATGCCAGGTGGTTTTAGCTGGAGGGACTCAAATGTTAGCAGTGAGTGCAGTGCTTCGCCATCAAGGTTATAATCGTCCCCTTTTTGTAGCTACCACCCGCTATGTAGTAGAAGATAAAAGCGCTCACGTCAAGGAGATAGCGCAAGAATTAGGGGTAGAAGTTTACTCTGCTCCTTTAGATTTTTCTCACTCCTCCTTCCCCGGACTTTCTGATTATGAGCGAGGATTCGTAAAAGAGGGAGTAGGAGCAGGAGGAGCAGTATGGTATGCAGAAAAACTGGGTATTCCGGTAAAAACTATTATTTCCCGGGTAGAGGAGCTCTACAAAAATTTTTCTCCTTGAAAATTTGTGATTAATAATTAATGGTAAATCATTAATGAAGAAGCGAAAAATATGGTGGGTTATTTTGCCTCTGTTTGCAGCAGCAGGAATATGGGTGGGGGGGAAATATTCATCATCTCGAGATTTTTACAGTATTTTACTGGAGACCCAGGACCAAATCATAGAATTGAAAGTTACTCCCCGGACAGAAAAAGTTATAACCCTGGAAGGGCCGCTGGGAGAAACGATAGTGAAGATAGAAGGAGGAAAGGTATGGGTTAGCTCCTCTCCCTGCCCGGATCACATTTGCATCGAGATGGGGAAAATTCCCGACAACGGAGGCTTTATCGCTTGCATACCCAATCGGATAATAATCAGAAAAAGGTGAGCTAGAATTTTCCCAGCTCTCCCGCAATGAAGTGATCCAGAACAATGGAAGCTGCTCCCAAAAGTGTGACATCTCTTCCCCATTTAGAATAGCGCAATTGGGGATTTACATATTCTCGGTAGAGCAGTCTTTCTTCCAGTACCTGATTGACCGTTCCAGCAATGAACTCCTGGGCCAGAGCTACTTCTCCTCCTATAACCGCCATCTCCGGGTCATAGAGGTTGATTAAATTTACCATCCCCACTCCCACGTATTGACCCAA
>Ga0209508_1001268_pt1 | contig 20480 bp, 26 predicted proteins | sample AD_UKC129_MetaG_FD_184427 | JGI IMG/M metagenome (GOLD analysis project Ga0209508, IMG submission 184427) | Active sludge microbial communities of municipal wastewater-treating anaerobic digesters from Canada - AD_UKC129_MetaG (SPAdes) (version 2) | ecosystem: Engineered > Bioreactor > Anaerobic... | reverse complement strand
GTAGGACAGCGACGATTGTGCCAACCCCGGCCGGTCCGGTGGAGGTCTGTCCAATGTGCGGTTCGGACCGGGAGGTCACCGTGTTCCCGAACAGTGCATCGGTGGCGGATGACAGGGCAGCGGACACGCCGCCGCAGGAGCAATAGAGAGGAGGTAGCCGGTGCCTCGGATGGCGGGTGATGGCCGGGGATGTGTAGATGACAGCGCGATACGGATATCACGATGTTCTGTCCGGCCTCGTGCCGTTTTGTGTTGACACGGCTGACTGCACCGATGTCATGCGCAGCATGCCAAGCCAATGCTTTGATATGTGCATTACAGACCCGCCGTACGGGATTATGAAGGACACTTGGGATGTCTCGTTTGATATCGGATGGATTCACGAAGTTGCTCGTGTCACGCGTAAGGCAATCATTGTTATACCAGGCGTAGACAATATTGCCGCAATGCCTCATGAATTTGGGGACTTCCAATACGTATGGACGTTCGCCGGAGTAATGACGAACAACATGGCTCGCGGACGATTGGGTTTTGGGAACTGGATACCAGCAATGCTTTACGCAAGAAAAGGACTCGATGAGAAGTTGTGCTTGAAGCAGATAAAGGATGTTGTGATGTTCCCCATTACCCAGCGCAAGCTTGGATGGCACCCAACACCTAAGCCGCTGGTGTTTATGGAGTGGCTTGTAAGCAGGTTTGACGCTGAGACCGTTTTTGACCCGTTCTGCGGAAGCGGGACGACTGGCATCGCTTGCTTGAAACACAAGAGGAGGTTCTACGGAATCGAGATAGACGAGACTTACGCGTCTTTGTATAATCAAAGGCTGTCTGCGTTTCTGGCGCAGCGGGAGCTTGGAATTGAGGAGTGACGATGGCGACTGTAAGCAGGGAAGAGATTCAGAAGGCCGTAGAGCTGGTCTCTGTGGCTATGCCTAAGAGGCCGACGGCTGTGTTTCACGAGAGCGCAAGGATAGAAGTGTCCGGAGGGAGGCTACGGATAACAGGCACGGATGGGGCTGTGTTTGCGTCGAGAAGCATAGACTGCGCCGTGGGAGACGAGTGGCTGCGGTGCGTGAAGACGGACGCGCTCACCTCTTCAATCCTCCAAGGCAACGCTGACAGCGTGTCTTTCGAAGTACAGAAGAATGCCGTTGTAGTCCGATGCGGAGGAGCGCGTGTAGAGCTTCCGACGCTGAACGACGATGCTGTGCCGGACGTTCCCGAGATATCCGGGAGGAAAATAACAGCAGACCCGCAGAAGCTCCTTGATGCGATAGAGCGGACGGAGTTTGCGACAAACGTAGCGGAGCTGGCGAATATCCGCGAGTCCGTGTGGATTGGATGCGGGGACGACCCTGCATCTGTAGCAGCTACGGATTCCTACATCCTCGCTGTATACCGGATGCCACTCGAAGGCGAGTGCCCTGGCGTTCTTGTCCCGAGGTCTATGTGTGGAATCGTCAAAAAAATCTGCGCTTTGTCTACCGGAAGCATTGAGATAACAGTCGCTGAGTCGGGGACTGCGAAGATAGAAAGCGCGGACAGCGTAGTCGTCATCTCCACGCATGGGACGCAGTACTGCAAATACTCGAAGGTCATAGAATCAGCTCCAGATAAATGGGTGTGTGTGAGCGCGGGAGAACTGCTTCAGGCTTTGGACGGATGCCTGCCATTCGCGAGGAAGGACTTGGACCGCGTGCGGCTGGAGTGCAGGAATGCAGGAAACGCGCTCAAGCTTTGTGTGGCCGCCTGCGGGCATACAGGAAGTTCCTTCGCAACAGGCTTTGATGTGGAGCCTGAAGGCTCCGGGGGGTTCGCGATAATCCTGAACAGGCGTTATCTACACGACGCTGTGAAGGGATGCAGAACAGATAAGGTGAATCTCTACATTGAGAAAGAGATACAGCCTGTAGCTGTGCGCCCACACGGAGACGCGGAATCCTACGTATGCGTGATAGCGCCTATGGAGTTCTCGGAATGGGCAGAGCAGGCTGTGAACAGTTGGTTCGAAGATGCGAAGGATGCGGTGGAGAAGTGAAGCCTCCGTACACACGGGCAATCAAGTGGCTGCCGCACGGCAGGATGAAAGTATTCCTGCTCTGCGACGACTGCAACGCAGCTCTTACTAAGTGGAAGAAGAAGAACCCCGCAGGATGCGAGGTAAAGCGGATTGATTGAACACGGGGTTTTGCAGGGGGACTGCATGGAGATTCTGAAGACGCTTGACCCTGAGAGCGTGCAGTGCATAGTGACAAGTCCTCCGTACTACGGACTCAGGTCATACGGATACGACGACATAGGGCATGAGGAGACTCCTGAGAGTAGACGGGCATACGGCTGCGTTTCCGGAAGAGCTTCCGTTGCGGTGCATAAAGGCGAGTACAAAGCCGGGAGATATTGTGCTTGACCCGTTCCGCGGCACGGGGACGACAGGCGTAGCCTGCAAAAGGCTAGGCAGGAAGTTCGTGGGAATAGAAATCAATCCGCAGTACATCGGGATTGCAACGGACAGGATAGAAGGTGCGGCTCCGTGCCTAGAGTTATAGACCTTGAGACAAAGCGTGCCTCTGACAGGGCAATCATAGTAGGGATAGACCCTGGGCCGCTCGAAAGCGCAGCTGTCGCCGTCGTGTTCTACAAGGACGGCAAGGTGGAGGTGCTGGAGCACGCGATTGCGCCGAACACGTCTGTCCTGAAGAGCATAGAGCGCGTGATAAACACAATCGTGCTAGAGCGCGTGTGGGTTGCTGTTGAAGTCCCGCATAGCATGGGGATGCCGATAGGCAACGAGGTTCTCGAAACAGCCTACTGGGCTGGATTCTTCGCCGGGAAGCTAGCCTCACTTACAGAGAGCAGGTACGGAGTAAGCGGGGTAAAGCAGTACAAGAGGTGGATGGTGAAGCGGAACCTTTGCGGAACCGTGCGGGCGAACGATTCCGCTATCAGAGCAAAGATGATAGAGCTGTACGGGCCAGTCGGGACGTCTAAAGAGCCAGGGCCGCTGTACGGGTTGAAGAACGACGAATGGCAAGCGCTTGCCGTAGCATCCTGCATGGCGCAGGACATATTAAAGGCATCGGAATGAGTCTGACACGAAAAGCAAAAGGGCCTAGCAAATACAGCATACGCGAGCTTGTAGAGAAACACGGGTTGGCCTACATCCTTCGAAAAGCGTGCAACTTCTACTGTGGCCCGCACACGAACGTATCGGAGCGGCTACACACATTGCTCGAAGAGGGCAAGCTAGACGGCGTGCTGCTGGAGCTTCTCCGGAGACGCCTCGGGCATCCCGCGTATCCCCTGCCTGTCTTCCTGAAGGTATGGGAAGAATATATGAGAGACGTGAAAAGCCCACGGGAAGACAGATGGGGAGACCGCAGGTTCGTGCGCTACGGCGGATATGACCCTGCGATGTTTCTCGACGAGATGTGGCTTGACCTGTCGGACGACGAGATGGAAGAGCTTGAACGGAAGGGGTATGTTGACGCATCGCCCTGTGTAGTGTAACATATAACCAGACAGTCCTCGGTACCTCCTCGTAGATAGCGTCTGGTTCACTACACCTCCAGCAACGCGAGCCTACCCCAAGGAGGGAGCGTAGCCAGCCGCGCTCCCTCCTTCTTTTTCTAGAATGCCCGCAAATGCCCCTAGATTGACCGTACAGCGCGTCTAGATGCCTGGAGGTATTCCGGTGCCTCCCCGCGTTTTTCACGCGCTGTGAGGGCAACGTAGAGGCGTTTTGTGGTACAACTGAAATAGCAAACCGGCCTTGCCTAGGCCCGCTACGCGGCGGGAACTGCACACTAGGCCGGTCTTTTTTACAGCCGGTCCGGGAGGCGTGCCCAACCGAGATGCACGCTCCGTGACTCCGTAAGGTCTATCTTCCCCTTGCTGTCGAACACCGCGATGCCGTAGCCGACTGCCATCCTATAGCTCGTCCAGGCCCCGCCCTTGGCATGGTCGAGGGCGTAAGGCGGGATGTAGCAGGAGCATCCGACTTCGTACAGGTATCCCTTTCCGCCGGGCATAGGGGTCTGAACGACGCGGTGATTGTGGCCGGTGAAGACTGCGGCTATCTTGCCCTCACCCCAACCGAAGACGTCGCAGTACGCGTTTATCCTATCCCAGGCGCGTTCCGGGGTCTTGCCGGGAGATATGAGCGCACGGTCGTAATGGCAGAAGATTGCATTGCCGATGCGGATGATTTGATTGTCTATGTGCTCAACCCCGGCGTCCTGAATCGCCTTTGCGAGCGTCTTGACACGGGAGAGGAAGTACTCGTGCTGCTCAGGACGTAGACTCCTGATAAGGGCCTTGAGAGGCCTCTCCACATGGTTCGACGTTCCGAATACGATTCGCCCGAACGCGGACTTCAAATGTTCGAAGAGGGAGATGGTGGAGGAATCCTCTGCGTCCGCATCAGAAAGATACGTCTGGTCGAACCGGGCGAAAGAGTCGTAATTTATCGCCTCGAAGGTAACAAGTATGTCCGCGCCGTTCTCGCGCTGCACTACTTCGCGTATGACATCGAAGTCCGTGAACGGGATGTGGATGTCGTCTAAAAATATCACGCGGCACGGGAACTTTGTCTTTACAACGGCGTTGCGCGAAGGACGCCTGTAAGCCTTGCGGATGATTGACAGGCATTCCTCTTCGAGCTGCGCAGCTGCTTCCTCCCATGTCTCCGGAAGGACGTACAGTCCCCTCCGGAATTCAGAAAGGCGGCCTGTGGAGATTCCGCACTCCGTGGCCGCCTGCAGTATCGTCATTCCTTTGTCTACGAGCTCAGATGCGCGTCTGAGCCTCTCCCCGTAATCCGGGGGGCGTCTCACCTTCCTTGTTCGTGCTGTCAACCTTGCCCTTACCTATCCTCGCCATTCTACGTGCGCACGGTCCCAGGAATAGGGGACTGACATACCCTCTTCTTCCGCTACCTTCTTGAGCGCGTCGAAGAACTTTGGGTCACTCCATCCCTTGCTCCGGCTTACTATGTCTACAGCCTTCCCCACAAGATGGCGGCTGTTCCGTGTGAAGGTAACAGGCTGTCTATGCTTGGAGTGCGTGCGCCCGATGCCGTAGAGCCATTCTTGCCGCTCCGGCGTGCGCCGTGCTTCTACCACAACAGGGTCCAAACCCATCCGTTGCAGACGCGCAAGAATGCGGCGCACACGCCCGGCAACGTATGGCTCCAGGCTGTCTATATCCGTTATCCGCGGCGGTTCGCGTAAGCTCATTCTATTTCACCCGCTTCGCCGTAAGATGCAGTTCGTATTCCTTGCCGTCAAGCCTCAGCCCCTTGATTGTGGTGGAGCCTTCGGAGCCGACGAGCTTGATGGAGGCAAGAAACACTGCAATCTTCAGACCGAGGCTGAGCGCAGAGAACATCTTTCTACTCCTTCTTGATTCCGACCGTAGCCTGATGCAGGCCTACGGACGATGCGGCAGCGAGCACGGACTTGAAGATGATTTCAATCCAGTCGGACTGGATTCCTCCGAAGAACTTCGAGGCTACGGCGAGCAGAAACGCTACAGCGAGCGCAAGCGCATGCGTCCCCCTTCTGGATACTCCGAGCACTGGCTTGAGAAGCGCGACGATAAGCGTTGTAGCTGTAGCAAGCCCGCCGACAGTCGCAAGGTCTGTAAGAGTTGTGACTCCTTCCATATCAGCTCACTTTCTTATGCAGATGTCCTCCAGAAGCTTGGTGACTGTGTCATGGTGTTTGGTCATAAGCTCCAATAGAGGGGTGATGTCCGTCTTCCGAGAAAGAGTGGCGACCTGTACTTCTAACGCCGTCCTTTTCTCCCTTTCTTCCGACAGCGAAACTTCAAGAGCAGCACATCTAGCCTCCAATGCCTGCGCTGTCTCGCGCCATATCGCGAGAGCGCGTGTTTTGTAAGCGATGTAAGCACCGCAGATGGAAATTATCGCAACGGATAACGTCTGCCACGTACGGGCAAACGAGTCCGTCATAGCTTCCCCGATTTCAGACCCGTCTGCGCTTACGGACGCGCGGCCTAAGAACGTCGCGATGAGCAATACGATACAGGCAAGCTCAAGCAGACGCGTCGCTGTTATTATGCCCGTCAGGCGTGTCTTGCCCATATCGTCATGCATCCGCCTGTCCAGTTCGTTGAGACTGTAGTAGCGCTAAGCTCAACGTAAATCGCGTCGTTGGCCGCAACAGAAGCATTAGAGGAGTTCACGCTCCCCTCCGACGGCGTCAATGCCGTAAGCGTTGTAGGGTCAATCGCGCTGCTCAATACATTCACAGCACTCTGCCCGTTCGGCTTCTTGCGCAGCATCACGCTCATCCCTGTCCCGGAAGGCACAGTGTCACACGCAACCGCGACATGTGTTATGACAATGGGATGCGTGGTAGCCATTCCAACAATCGCACTACGCACGGTAGAGCCCCCCGTGAATGCAGGAAGCGGAATCACGATACACGTGTATTCCGCCTTGTCCTTGACTTCGTTGAGCCAGGACGACGTGACTACGCTCTGATATTCAAGTGTCTGTGTTAGTGGCATGAAGTCCTCCTAGGCCGCCCAGGCACTTGCATCTGCCCGCGACATGTCAGCGGTAAAAGCTCCTGTGCGCCGTTCTATCTCAGAAAAACAGTCGTCTGGCTGTGGAGCATACGCCGTGATTGTGTTAACCTTGCCGCCCAGGACTGTAAAGTAAGCGATGCAGGCGGCGTTGTGCTCCGCGGGGGGTGTCGCTCCGGTCCGGGCGAAGAGAGTAGGCGTCGAGGAGTATGTGTACCCAGCGAACAGCCAGTACTTTCCGTTGTTGAGTATCGAGACGCTGTAAGATACGTCCTGGTCCGTCCGGAAGATGACGCGCCGCAGGTTCGGGTCTCCCTGCACGTTGCGTGGAAGGCACAGGACAGTGCCCTGCGGGAGCTTGATTGTAGAGCCGTTCCCGGTTACTTCAATGTCAGGGCTTCCAGCTAGTCTACCCGGTTTGACCGAGAACCGCGTCGTGTAATCCCCGTGGATTTCGAGGATTAGGTCGTTTGCCCTGGCCTGCTGTAGCGCTGTGTTGTACTTCTCTTTGACGTTGTAGAAGTACTCGCGCGTGCCGAGCTGAAGCGCGGTGGTCTGTAGATTGTAAAGCTCTTCAGGCATCTATTCCGTCCATGTGTGGCCGTTGTCGGAAGACTTGACGTATCTAAGATTCCCGCTACCGTCTTGATACACAAGCGAGATGGAGCCGTCCGGCATGAACTCGTATGTGAATGCTACAGGCTGTGCTTGTGTCTGGACGGCACGCTCGCTCCCGAAACCGGATGCGTCCGACTGTCTCATATAGATTGTTCCACCACGTATGTAGCCTAAGGCAAGCACCCCTAAGTGGCGGTTCAGACGCAGGACCGGCTTTGTTCCTGTCGCTATCTGCATCGGGTTACCCCACGTCTCCCCCCTGTTCTGTGATTTGATATAGTAGACAGAGCCGCTACTTTCGTAAGCAAGATGCAACACTCCGTCCTTTGTGCCGCCCGTCTCTATGGATGCACTCTCTCCTTGAAACTGCACCCCGCGCGATGCGGACAGACCGTAACGCGCATCAAGAAACCGTGTCTGCTTAGCAGGAGTAAGCAGAACCATTTCGGTCGTCCCATAGTCCGAGCTAGCAAGAATCTGCGATTCTTGAGGCTCTACCTCTACCCCGTGCGATACACGGTGGAAAAGCTCCTGTCTCGCCTCCTGCTCTGTTACCTGCTGGCTCTCGAAGCGGTATTTGAACTTCCGCGTATGCCTGTAGAACCCCGAGATAGACGGGAGGCGGTATGTGCCCCCCGACTCTGTCTGCACTGTGTCTACTGTTGATTGATAGACCGCTGACACGTTGACCCCTGGTACCCCTTCGGTCTCCGAGGCCGCGATTCCTATCGCGCTTCCGCCGAATACGAGATTGCATCTAAGGTCGAGAGACACCCCAGTGTCGAGATATACCCTGTCGAATGTTAGCGCAGCCGGGATGATTATCCTGTCTTCGCTTACTCCGTAGATTCCCGGAAGCGTCATATACGCTGGAAGCGCATTCGTGCAGTACTTTTCGTAGAACGTCCTGCCACCATAGGACCGTGTGACACGGTTCTCGGATATGGGCTCAAGGTATATAAGCCCGTCCCCTAGCTTCCTGTTGTCTATCGCGTCTTGCCACATAGATGACAGGGTCACGGCCCTCGCTTCATCTTTGAGTGCCCGCTTGATTGTTCCTGCAGGCTCGTCTACAGCTACTTTCCCGTTTGCAATGACCGCTACGGCGCGCTGTGCGTAGACTTCGAAGATGTCCTCGTCCTCTACGCGGAATGGCTCTTCGACCGTTGCCACTCTGTTCACCAGCGCAACAGGGTTCTCCTGGTTCTGCACCCAGCCAAGAAACTCTATTTCGACGTTTGATTCGAATGTGAGCTGCAGGTTTGCTCCCGGCTCAAGGCCCCACGCCCAATCGCCCTGAGACGCGGACTGCTGACCTCCGGAATACTCGCGTTGATAGCGGGTGTAGTCCAGGGCCAATCCCTTTGACCCGTGAGGACAGCAGGTGTCTATGACGCAGTATCTTTTACCATCAGATTCCTGCGTTTGAACGCTCCAGCTCTTCCCGGCGTATTGCGCTGTGACCGTTCCTGTGTAGTAAGAGTAGAAAACTATTCTGAGGAAGCGGCCTTGTCTGATGCTATCTTGCAGCGAAAGCGAACGGCTGATAGTGCACGTGCCTCCGGATACCTGCATTCTCCCGGAGGCGTATGTGACCGTGGTGCCTCCAACCCCACTCCACCCCTGCAGAATGGAGTACTGCCCGCGCGTAAAGACTCTGCAGGACGCAAACTCAAGCTCCTGAATGTGGAGCGGGCATCTGTATATGTCAGGATTGAGATTGCGCTCTTCTAGAGATGCCTTTGGCAGGATAAAGCCTACTCCCGGATTCTCTATCTCGTTCACGCTGTCGTATACAGGAACCAGCGCGACACCGTGTATCCTCCCGCCCATGATCAGCAAATACGATGATGCCCTGCGGGTCATTGTGCCTGGTGCTGTAGGATACAGAGGTTGACCGTCAGGCCAATCCCGTGCCACAGTGAGGTCGTGTCCGTACACTTCCGGGCCATCGGCGGGAGTCATTGGGACGGTATAGGGGATTGAGCGCCCGAGCTGGTCTGTCGCTGTTGTCGTAATCTTCAGCGTCCTTGCAGGCTCCGCTTCAATGGTAACATTGATGTACTCAACCCACTGCTCACCTTCGCAGTACCCTGTGACCTGGTCGGAATCTACGATGCACACGAACTTCTTGTTCGGGTCGTTGGGGTGAGCGCGTTCCTCCACGCGTTGCCTGAAATGAGGGTTGCCCGCGCACCGAAGCCGTGCTGTAACGGGACTGTCTGAATCAACGCTCGCGAGCGGACCCGCGATGAGGAGCATCCGCGTCAGCGGCCTGACGAGCGATGAGTCCTGCGTTTCGAACGGAAACTGTTGCGAGCCTATGCGAAAATAGCCCTTGACAGGCTCCTCTTCCGGCCATATCAGCCAGTAGAAGTGGCCGTTGTGGTAGTCGCGGAGGTCTATCGTCTCTACAGGCTCACGCGCCCAAGTCCTCCCGTCGTCGTGATACCGCGTGAAGACGGTATGCGAACAAAAGAGTCTACACGGCAGCGTGCACGCAAGTTCTACGGCGATTCCGGGGGGATGCGGCCACTGCGTTATCTCGACGCTCGACTCTACGTATTCCGGATTCTCGCCGACTGTAAGGTAACCCCCTAATGTGAGCGGTCCTGGAATGCCGTACCACCCCTCCGTTCTGCGAATGATTGCCGTTATCGGGCCGCAGGAGAACATGAAGGTAGGCTGACCCCCTGACTCAGGATTGAACGCGTGAAAGGTGACAAGGGCCTGGACCTGAAGCTTTTGCGTCGGAGTCAGGGCGATGTGATACGGGCCAGCTTTGAGTCCCATGGCTATATCTGGTCGTTGTCGTTGAGCACATAGTACGGTGTGACTATGTCCTTGAAATCGTAAAGCTTGATTGCTATTGCTGTCCCGTCACACTTCCCGCGATTCGGATTTTCGGAATCCTGGGCTTGTACCTTCTTTTCAGCTTGAGGCTCAGGCTTATTCGCAGATGTAGGCGAATGCTTCCCGAACATGGACCCAGGAATGTACTCTCCCCTGCTGTGGATATTGAGCGGAATAAACGGGGCGTTAGGTATCACGTCGAACGCCCTGAGCATCGGGTACACTTCCGGAATCGTATACTTACGCCGGACCACACTTGTTTGTGTCAGGTTCGAAGGGTCTACGGCGTACGATATGGAAGTTGCGTTCCATCCCATGCCACGGTGGGAGTGCCACCATTCGCTCAGCTGCTTCGTGATATTGTAATACGTCCTTACGGTGAACGCGTATGGGACGAAAAGCGGTAGCGGCATTTACTCCTCCTCCGTAAGTCTGCGGTAAAGCTCTACAAGCCTGTAGTCCCTGTAGCATGTTAGCGTAGAGATGCAACGGGCGTACTGAGAATCAGGTGTCGCGCGCTCAAAGTCCGTCTCAACAGAGAAGACTTGCCAAATCCCGGCTGTCTGGTCGTCAGGGTCGTTTGACTCTACGATTATTGTGTCTAGCGGGTTGATGTCAGGGCAGTAGAGGCTAGAGAACTTGCACAGTTCAAGCTCCGTCATTACACCGGGACGGGCAGCCCTTGATATAGCACGTGCGAGCATCGTGTCGAACGCCATAGTCCTTTCGTCGTAGACTATGCTTCTGCGGACCTCGCCGACCCAGTTCGGCTTCCTCTGGTCAACTGGAAGCAGTGGGTTTTGAGCATCTTCGTCCTTGATGCGTATGAGGGTGTTCTGATATGTTGTTCCGTCGCAGAACAGGACATTCAGCTCATTGCATATTGGCGGAAGCTTCTCGTAGCTCCAGTCCATAATCGGAAGCGCTGTCTCCTTCGTTACCTTGCTATACGTTAGCTTGGGGAGTGAGAAGTAAAGCGGGTCCGCTATTATGAGCATCCACTTCCCGTTGACCGGAGCCTCCATTATCACATACCCGGTCTCTTCCACAATCGCCTGAACGATGTCTGTGACAGAGGCCCCGTAGTCTATAGTCTTGAGATACTTTCCTGCCTCCTCGGAGACAGAGTATGAGCCTGACAGGTCTACGTAGCCGTGCGTCGCAACCCTGTTGTCGTCTATCCCGCATCCGTAGGCGACGTACTTGAAGACATCTGCGTACTTCTTGCCGTCGAGCACGATGGGGGACGGAAGTATCGTCATTCGGGATGTATGCGATACCCAGCCGGAAAGCGTATAAGTGAGCCTGCGCGTTTCCGGGTCTGGAGAATCGGACATCTTGGGTTCCGTGCCAAATCCGTAGAAGATTTCCTCCCCGTCCGCAGTGACCCGAACGGCGCACACGTTCTGAGGCCCGCCCCCGGCGTCGTTGAAGTAATACTCCCCGAACTTGAAAGTAATCGTGCCCTTTGCCTCAAGTGTGGCAGCTGTAGCTATGGACAAGGCTACGATGTCCGATGTGACCTCTTTGAGAATCTTTTCTTGATACTGCTGAGTCTCACGGCTGATTCTTAGCTCAGCGCCGTAGACGAAAGGTGTGCGGCTGTTTCCGTGCGCTCCTCCATACTGCGTGCTGATGAGAATGTATTTGAGCTGATAGGCGGAGGTCTGCGTGGTAATCGGTCCTCCGGTTGCGTCCACAAGATTCTTCGCCACGCCTGTCCCCGGCAATGTGTGCGCTAGACTGTATGCCACAGCGACTTCCGGGTCCCTGAGTTTTCTCGGCATCGGCCTCGCAGGAGCTTCTATCTCGCAGTAGGACGGGAACAGCGTGTGACAGGCCTGCACATAGGCCTGAGACACCGGGAACTTGACCGTGAGAGGCCCAGGGGCAGTAATCTGCTGCATTTCCGAGGCTTCGGTTTCGGCCTCGCGCGTCTGATACTCTGTTACTGTTGCGAACCATCCGTGTCCGAGCGAGGAATAGATGAGTATCCCCGTATCCTTGCACGGCAGGATAAGCAGGCTGAACTGTGCGGAAGAGATGAACCTGTCAGATATGTAGCCGCCGCCTATCAGCTTCTTTTTCGGGTCATTCTCGCCCTCGCGGTACAAAACAGACAGACCGCTACCCCACACGACGAGCTTGAATCCGCCAAAGTATATCTCTACAAGCCTGTCGGAATCAGACTCATACCGGAAGTTGCGAAGCGATACGACGAAGCCTTGATTGGCAGGATAAGTAGTCGCGGTCTGGATACCTACGGAGGCGGCTTCTTGCCCTCGGGACACAAGCCAGTAATCGCCGGAGGATGCAATCTCGACTTCGTCCCATTGTAGCTGCGCCTGCGGGTCATCCGGATTTACGAACGCATCCTTCCGGAGCCTCCTGTAATCACGCTCCGTATCCCCGTCTATAACTATGCCTGTGTTCCTCGCCCAGTCAGCACGGAACTGGAGAGGGCGAAGCATAAGCGTGTGCGTTATAGGGTCAATCCAGTAATCCGTAAGGCCGCTCTGCTGCTTGAGGAGCATAGGGGCAGCCTGAGACCAGTCCCACGTGTCCGTATACAGGTCGTAGAACTGCCTGCTTTCCGGAATGTCCGCGTAGACCTTGATTTCCACCGCGTCCCCTTACATTCTCCTTGAGCCTAGAAGCCCGCCGATAGCGTCGTTTATCGCGCTAGCGACTACGTTGCGGATGTAATCCTCAATCGGGCCTCCGCCCATCGGAGGGATTTTGATTGTGATGTTGCCACTGGGATACAGGCCTGGCATCCTCTGGGCATACGTATACGCCAGCTCTCCGGCTGTGACCTGCCGCTGAAGAGCAGGTCCTGCGAGGCCAAGGAACTGCTCCATCTGCTCCTTGAGGGACCGGGTGTTCTCTGCTGTCTCTTCAGCCGGAGGGAGCAGGTCGCGCATGGTCTCCCGTATCTCTTTGTCTACCTCTTTTGTAATCTCATCTATTGAGCCGCGAAGCTCCTCGATTTTTTCCTCTATGTCTTTCTTGAGCTTAGAGAAGAATCCGCCGTCCCCATCTTCTTCCGCATCGCCGCCGACACCGAACAGCTTGGATATCTCGTCGTTGATTGACTTTATCGTGTCCTTGATTTTTTCCCAGTTGCCGTAAATCAGGGCTACAAGGCCCGCAACGACAGCGAGCATGATGATAAAGGTGACAAGCGATGAGACATCGAAGAACGCCCGCACGGCGGTGACGATTGTGCGCCAGAGGTCAATCCAGAACTGCCTTGTCATTATCGCAGTTATAGCCTTCTGGAGAGTCTCCACCGTTATGAGGGCGGCGACGTGCGCCTTGTAAGCCGCGTGGAGTTTTTTGGCTACAAGGTAAGCTTCCTTGAGAGCTGATACACCGAGCATGATGGCGAACGCCCACTGCCACCACGTCGAAGGTGTAAACGCCTTCTTGAAGTCACCCTCAAGCAACGCTGTGAGCCGCGCGAACGCATCCTTGATTGTGAAGACGATGAATCGCCACAAGAAGGAGTTTGTGACTATCGTGTAGATTGTGGTGGCTATCTTGTAAAGCATGCTCCCGGCCATGAGTATCCACGGCCACACCTGGTTTTTCCATATATCAGCTAGCACGAGGACGTAGGCGATGACGCGCGTGACCGCATCGGTAAGGCCGCGCGTAATCTCGCCCTTCTTGGCCTTCTCTGCCCACTCGACGAACCTGGGGGACCGCTGGATGATGGCGGTGAGAATCTCTATGATTTGACGCCCGCCGTCTACGAGGGCGATGAGCACCGGACTAATCGCCTTGAACAGGGCGTGATATCCATGCGTCAATGCGTCGAGAAGGTTTGACCACCGGATAAGGAGCGTCTCGCTTGTGCGCTCCATCGTCCCTGCAGTCCTGTCACGCATATACTTGAGGATTGCAGCAAGGGCACGCGCACGGTCTGCGACCTTTTCTCCGGTAAAAGCTTGAGGGTCTATCGCCTTGATTGCAGCCTTTGGAACACCTAGCTCGATAAGCCTGTCGAACTGACCTCCACCTACCGCCGCCCTGACGGCGTCTGCAACACGGGTGATAGGCTGAGCTAACGCCGCAGCGTAGTCACCTATGACTGTAAGACGCTCTGCGGTCGGAGCAATACCTACCTGTGCAAGGGATACAAACGCAGCCGTGACCTCGTCTAGTCCGAACGGCGTGCGCTTGGCGAACTGCGATATCTTCTCCATTTCAATCGCAGCCTTGTTCGCATCCCCGGTGAACGTCCGTATCTGCTGAGCGAATCGCTCGAACGCAATACCCGTTTGGATAACACCCTTAGCCGTCAAGCCTGCAAACAGACCGGCTGCGACTAAGCCGCCGAAACCGAGGAGCGTAGCAAACCCTGTGGCCTGCACAAAACCGCGTGCGATTTGCCTGAAGGGTTGTGTCGCTTTTGCGAGACCTTCGTAGAACTTGTGGATTTTTACATCAAGCGCATCTAGCCAGTCATCAAGATTTTTCGCCCAGTCGTTCGTACCGGCCTTGGCTGTCTGCGTCGCCATGCGGTATCTACGCGACATTATGTCAATCAGCTGGTTCATCTGGTACGACTGCATCACGACGAAGTTGTCGAAGCTGCGTGCAAAGTCGTACGTGCCACTCCTGGCGGCAGCAAGAGCAGGCCCGAGTGCTCCTATCCTGGCTGCGGCGGACGCCGCGTGAACGTCAATTGCCCGCAGAGTGTTGGCTATGTTGTTGAGGCCGGTCACAAGGCTCTGGTCTATCTGCCCTATGACCTGTAGATGCGCTTGAGCCATGTCCTACTCCTGAAAAACGGCGCGTCAGGTTCGCGCCCGCCGCGCCGCCTCATGTTCCTCTTCTCTTGTTACTATCTCAAGAGCCATGTACTCAAGCAGATGCCGGGGGTTGACCTCGTCCGGATGCTTGTGAAAGTACTTGGCTGATGCTTCGAGCCTCAGGCGGTGGAGGCTGATTCTCCCTCCTGAGGCTCGAAGACGTTTTTTAGGGCTTCAAGGTCACCCATCGCAATGTCGTTCACAGCTTTGGCTATCCTTACAAACGCAGGATAGTTGGCTTCAGAGACAGCTACCCACTGGCTAAAGGTAAGCTTCGGCTCCGCTACGAGGTGCTCCATCATTGTAGCCATCGCAATCGTCTCTTCGTGCAGGATTATCTCCTGCTTTCCTTCGCCGACAGCTACCTCGTACGGCTTGCCTTTGGACACAAGACTGCGGGCCTCCGTGTCTTCCGCAATCTTGCGGGCGCGTGACTGTGTAACAGGATAGACCTTGACTACTTTCCCGTTGCCGATGTCCACGGACTCAAGACCGTCATGCAAAGGCTTGAGTATCTCGTCCGCTGTGATGACGTTCTCTTCGCTCATTTCAGACATGTGCCCTCCTGCGGCTTGTCTAACGGCAGTCTACTCCGCTACCTAGTTCATCGAAACAGGCCCGACGCTGATAGCTTCAAGCTGAATCTCGTGCCCTTCACGCGTCGCCCTGTAGGATGCCTGCGTCAGGATAAACAACCCCTGCATAACAGGGCTGTTGTCATACGGCTGGAAGGTTATATACACCCTCTGCCCACGGTTGAGGAAGGAAGAAAGCCCCGCAAGCGCGGCATCTTCTACAGCCTCTGTGCAGCTGAATCTCCAGCTCTCCCCGATGGCCTGAGGGTAGTGGTAGTAGTCGCGGATAGCCATGTTTTCCGCAGTGTCTACGGTGCACTCCATCGTAGCCTCTTTGAGCCGGAGGACGATGTCAATGTTGCCGATTTGGCAAAGAGCCGCGCGGCCTATGACTCTGTCAAGCTGTGCCATTGATTCTCTCCGTTACGCGCCGGTGGGAGCGCCGACATTCTTGAACTTGATGTAAAACGTCTTTCCGTTGCACGCGGTGCCGTTACCCGCATCGTTGCGCGTGAACACCGCGTAGAAACCGTAACCTACGGACTGTGAGTCCGTGTTCTTCTCAAAGGACCAGAGTATCTTGTTGTTCGCGTCAGGCGCAGGAAAGTCAACGGGCTGGTTGCTCTCTATCGTAGCAGTCAGTCCCGTGTTGTTCATCGTCCCGCTCTCGTCCTTGAAGTACACCGTAATAGTCGGCCTGTTAGTCTGCAAGCCGGTGATTGTCGGGCACACAAGCTGCATCTGCAGACCTGTCCACTGGTGCACGGCGGAGGGCCCGACATAGGATGCCGCGGGAAGCACAATGAAGTTAGATGCGCCAAGTCCTGTCTGTGCGGCCCCCTCCAGCGTGCTCGGCATGTTTATCTGCGCGATGTTTCCGGGCCATCCGGTCTCGGAGATAGGCCTGACATTGCGCCCGCTGATGGTGTAGCCGTTGAGGCGGGCAAGGAGCGCGAATTCAGGTCTATACCAGAACCGGTTCCCGAAAGCTCCGTCGCTGTAAGCGATTGTGTCGAAACTGTAGCTTGCGAATGTCCCGTCGGCAAGACGCACCCTGGACAGATACTGTGCAATAGCCGCGATTTCAGACGAGAACAGAAGCGCAAGCGGATGCTTCCTGCGAGCACTGTCGAGAGAAAGGACACGCTCAATATCGTAGAAGGACACACGTCCCTCATCCGCAGTAGCGCTAAGCAGCCGCGACTGCATGAACTCGACGTCAATCGCGGAGGTGAGCCCTGTCGGATATTGCGTGTCAGGAGTCTTGCCGGTCCTGCCGAAAATCCGGTTGACCTGCCACTCAAGAGAACCGGACAACAGCTGCGGGTTCGAAGACTCCGAGCCTGTGCCAAGGATGGTCCGCAGTCTGTTATACCGCCAAGCGATGTTGTCCGTAAGAGACTTTACGTAATTCTGAAGCGGTGTCGTAGGCATTTACGTCTCCCGGCGGGCACATCCCGCCAAAACCTCAGTACTCATAACATTGGTACAACACGTGTCACGGTTGCCCCGTGCCAAGGAACTGAGCATACCATTCCGCAAGGCGCTCAGCGAGATTTTCCCCGCTCCTGGCACCCGGAAAGTCATGCAGCTGCATCGGGGCCTGGGTGGCTTCAGCCACACGGGTCCACACGGGACGGCCTATCATATTATTCGTCCCAATCTCCGTCAGCGCATCTGAATACGGCGCGTCAGACGTAAACCTAAGCTCGAATATGGCCGAATCGCCAGACTGAGCAAACTTTGCGGTGTCATGGAACAGACCTGTTTGCCTGTTGATTACATAAGGCTGTGAGCGAAGCTGTAGCCCCAACTCTATCATAGCGGTCCGCTCAGAACCTTCTATGTAGAACGGAGGATACTCTGCACGTCTGTAAGGGTTCAGCGCATAGTCAAGCTCTTCCTGGCTCATAATCCGGGTTCCCGCCAGGTCAGAGAACATCTCCATGACGAACCTCCCGACTCGCTCCCCGGACTTGCGCATAAACTCTGTATGCGCATTGTCTGAATCGTCGAGGGCGAACACCCCGGTCAGCTCTATCTCAATGCGCATGAACCTGTTGATGTGAGTCCTCTTCTTGCGAAGCACTTACCGCTCCTGAACGCTGTAGCGGATGCCGAGCCTTCCTACGGCTACACGCATCCCAGCATCCCTGTAGACACGAGCAACGTCTGAGGAGAACCAGTCGAACTCGACTATCTCTATCCCCGGTCTAAGAAGCAGGCCGTCAAGCCTGTTCCCGTTTAGTTCTTCGGCAAGGTGAGAAAGCATTTGGCGCATGTGCGCAACGTGATTTTCCCCAGGCGTAATCAGGTCAAGAAGGTAGATGCTCGTGCGGAACTGAGACAGATAGCTTCCTACAGGGTCGTTTGACGGCTGCACGCTTACAGCCGTATCGAGTATGACGTAAGGGAAAAGGGACGGGTCCGATGCCTCCGTAGCGTCAAACCCTGTTTCGAAGACTCGAAAGTCGTCCCAGAACATGGCCAGGGCCGACATAACAGAGTCTGCAAGAGCTTCTGCTACAGGGTTGTAGTTGAACATCAGACACCCTTCTCCTGTTCACATCCTACCTCTACGTGAGGCAGTGCGTACGCGTACGAGTCTACAGACCTTGCTGTGAACCACACGCCCTGGAACTGCCCTGACGTCACCTTTATACTATCCCCCGGCTTCACCTTCGTCCCGAACGGCAGGTATATGACCGCCTGAAGCCCGTCTGCGACAACACCTGTTATCTTTACAGCCTCTTCCTTGTCTAGAGGCTCTACAAGACAGCTCGACACCACATACTCCGCACGGTTGTCGTTTACACGCCGCTTCCCCGCAACCTCTGCGGTCACAACAGGCTTCCTTGCATATATCTCGCATGTCTCCGGAAACGTGTGAAGCATCTACCTGTCCCACCCGGCCACGTCACCCTCACGCAGAAGCCTGCCCGCAAGGTCGGAGATATCAGGTGTGAACGGAACAATGCCTCCCGGCACCGACGTAGTAGGCCTGACCTTCTTCAGGTAAGGGGTGAGAAGCCGCATCCCGCTGTCTCTGTAAGCGTTCTGCGTGTCTCCGGAATACTGAATCTCCATCCGCCCCGCACGGACGGTTTTGATTGCCCCTCCCTCTTGCCGCACCTCGTTCGCGATGAGATACGCAACCCCTAGCTTGACTACGGCCAAATCGTAGTAAGCGGGGTCTATCAGGTCCATCGCCGCCTGCGTGAACGCGTTGATAAGCGCCTGTATGCGCTCATCCTGCGTGTTGTCCTTTAGCCCTATCAGATTCTTGATTTCGTCTACCGTGATTTCCATCTTAGAGCGGGACCGTCTTCACAACCACGAGACCGCTAACAGGCGTGCGCTCGAACCCGTCATCCTTAGTAACCCGCACGCTGTACTCCCACGTCTTTCCGCGAAGCTGTCTTGTAAGCGATGCGGGGATGTTCGCTGTAACAGTCGTTTCGGATGCAGAGCACGAAACGGTAAAACGTTGTGAGCCAGACTGCAGTATAAGCGTGATTGTCGCGTTCGTAAGGTCAGGCCAACCTGAACGGGACCATGACAGGGAGTAAGAGTCCCCTGCAACAAGGTTGATTGTAGTTCCGCTTCCGAACGGACTTGTAACGGTTATCTGACCCGCTGTCACCGACTGAACGCGTGTGAATATGTCGTTTAGACGTTCCCTGTCTTGCGTGGTGAACCCGCCAGTGCCGACCGGGGAATTCTGCAGCGCCGCAGCCGTGAACACCCCGTTCACCACCATCCCGTCCCATTCGGTGGCCATCGCGTCGGCATTGGCGAGCTGCGCCGCCTGCGTCGGCGTCAGGCCGCCTCCTCCTGTCGGCGCGGTCTCCAGCGCCTCCTGTTTGAACCGGCGGTAGACCGGGTTCCCGGTCGTCTGTGTCATATCCGTCAGTTTCTGGACCTCGGCCTGAACGTTGTTGACCTGACTGCTGGTGGCGAGGTTGCTGACATCGGCCTTGAACGTGTCCGCGTTGCCCGTATGCGCCAGCGTACCGGAGACGTTGAGATTGTCGAGATACTGAGCCCTGTCGGCCGTCAGCCTGCCCTCCAGCGCCGCTGTATCCTGTTTGACACTGGCGATATCCGCAGCGATGGTCCCTGTGGCCGGTGTTCCCAGCCTCTCATACGAGTCGCCGGACTGCGGGTGGTGGGTACCGTCTGCGATGGTCCCGACGATTTTGTCCAGCAGGTATTTGCCGATGCTGCCAGCCGTCGTGATGGCGCTCGTCAAGCGGTCCCATACGGCAGCGGCGACATCCGTCAATGCAGCGCTCGACAGGCCGTAGCCGGATTTGTCGCTGTTCGTCCCGACCGTGACCTTGCCCTCGTTCAGCAGAATCTGGTTCGCCCCGCTGCCCGCCTGCAGTTTTACGGCGTTGTTCGCGTCCACCGTCGGCAGGCCGCCGCTGGAACCGGCGGCCGCATTCGGCAGGGCGGACAGACCGAGCCGCGTGGCATCCCTGAGGTTGGCGTTGATGAGCCCGATGCGCAGGCAACGGGGGATGGCCCCGCTCGTCGAGATGAACAGCGTCACTGCGTCAGCCCCTGGTGCGATGGCCTCATTCGGCACCGTCAGGCGATACAGGCCGGGCGCGTATGACGAGCTCAGCTCCTGCCACGTGCTGGACGATAACTCATACCACTCCGGCGGGGCTGTACCGCCTGCACGCACATACGAAAACTGCACGTCGGCGGCGTCAATGCCCGTTTTAGGCAGCCCAGACGAGCTATCCCGCATCAGGACGTCTATGGTCCATCCGGTCGTTCCTGCCAGTACTGTCTCGTCGAACGCCATGTCAGTCGTCCTCGAAAACTAAAATGTTACCGCCAGACGCTGTCTGAACAGCCCCTATGTCCAGTGCTAATATCTGGCCGACAGGTCCTGTACCCGCTGCCCGGCACAGTGCTCCCCCTCCGGGCAGACTGTTCAGCCTGAAATCTCCGTTAGAGGCGTCAACGAACGGCGGTGCAGAGAGGTCAATGAGAGAGCGGGAGAGTATCTGGCGCAACCCGCCGGTGCTCCTCCACGTAGTCACCAGGTTCC
>Ga0209508_1001263_pt1 | contig 20567 bp, 17 predicted proteins | sample AD_UKC129_MetaG_FD_184427 | JGI IMG/M metagenome (GOLD analysis project Ga0209508, IMG submission 184427) | Active sludge microbial communities of municipal wastewater-treating anaerobic digesters from Canada - AD_UKC129_MetaG (SPAdes) (version 2) | ecosystem: Engineered > Bioreactor > Anaerobic... | reverse complement strand
ACTAGCAAGCCACCCGCGACGATAGAGTGGGAGTAAAAGCAGCTTTACTGTTCTTTGTCCGATCCAGCAGCTGCGGTAAACTTGTGGCGAGGCGCAATAATCTGAAAAATAAGAATTAAAGAGGGAGGATGGATTTCCTCCCTCTTTAATTTATAGCTTGTATGTTATTCATGACAGCAGCTGGGACAGCCTTCACATCTATCTACCTGCTCGAACATCTCTTTCATAAGTTTTTCTTTTTCTTCGTCAGTAAGTTTTTTCTTTTTGTCCTTGTTATTGGTAATATCCGGCCTTTTTTCTTCGGACATTAATATCCCCTCCTTCCGCTCAATTTTACATTTCATGGAGCGGATAACCGGCATTGATCCAGGCGTTTACTCCACCTGCCAAAACTTTTATGTTCGAAAAGCCTTGAGCTTCGAAAGATTCTGCCGCACGGGCAGACGTAGCATCGTTATGTCAGGCGCAGTAAAATATGATCTCTTGATCTTTGCTTAAATCTTGCTCCTTATTGCGGAATTCCTTCAAGGATATAGCACCCTCAAGGCGTACCTTTTTGTAACGCTCTTCATCCTCGTATGCGCAAACTAACAACGCCTTTCCCGATTGCACTTCTTGCCTTGCCTCTTGCGGGCTGATCTTTTCTGCCATTCTTTAAGCTAACCCTCCTTTTGGTCTACATGTTTGACGCATCTAAATTATATCAAGTTGAAACTATGTTAGCTACACCTTCTTGGCATGGTTTCGGCGGGCACGGAAGATCTAAGACTCACGGAATATTGAGTATGATCTTGCATCTTTATTTTAAGTGCCTAGGTACACTGGTGGCATGATTGGGAAATCGGTAGAGTTTGCTTAAAAAGCTCAAAAACGAAAATATCAGTGTCATACTTTGGATCGCTCGTTTGATCCTGTCATGCCAAATAACCTTATGGTTAATTTTGGTTTAAAGTTGGCGAAAGAAAAGACCCTTGCAGAAACTGCGGAGCGTTCGATGTGCCTGGCTATTCCAAACATGAAAGCTGGAGATACTCTTCATTAAACTACTAATTGTGGAAGAATGACAAATTAGTAAATGGACTTTAGTAATCATTTATCCTAATTAAAAAATAGCCATTTTTGCTTGACCTTACAATAGCAATTTAGTATAGTTTAATAAATTGTCATAGCTTATAAAAATCTTCAGATTTATTCGTCGAAAAATTTGCCTCTGCCTCCCCATCAATAAGCATAGTAGTAAGCGCTAAAAACCCACAGATTATGCTCTATAGTATAAGAACCTGAAATGACAAAGAGGAAATATAAATCGTAATCATGTTTTCTTCTTGTGTGTATTTTCCAAAGGGATTAATAGGAGGTGGTTTTCAGTAAATTTAAAGGTTATTCTGTATATATAAGACGCCTTTTAATTATGCTAGTGATAATATAATTCATAATAATATAACATCTAAAGTTAAGTAAGTAGGATGTGATGTATTATATGAAGTTAAATTTCGTTTTTAAGGTTAATTCAAGCAATAAATTAATCTTGGGAAGAAAGAATCAACATTTACTTCAGGCCTTGGTTTATAATCTCCTTGATTCAGAATATGCTCGTTTTCTTCATACGGAAGGATTTGTTTATGAAGGAAAGCGTCATTTTAGATTATTCAGCTTTTCAAAGCTTTATGGTAATGGCCCTATTGAGTTAAGAGATGACTTCGTATTATTTCAACCGCCTGTAAGGTTAGTGATTACGTCTCCGGTTAATGCGATCTTGGAACAACTCGCCACTAACGCCTTATCAATGGGTGAAATCAGGTTAGGCAATAACTTGCTTTCGTGTAAGGAGGTAAAGGCAGAGCATCCTCGTGCAGAAGGAGAAGAGATCGAATTTCGTACGCTTTCCCCCATTGTCTGTTATTCTACATTGAAAAAATACGATAACAGTGATTTTACCTACTATTATTCTCCTAAGGAGAAAGAATTTGGCGGGCAAATTTACGCTAATTTGGTAAAGAAGTTTCAACTAATAGCTCCCCAGAAAGAGGTTCCGGAAGGTGCAGTAAAAGTTGAAAGTATCGGCAGACCAAAAGAAGATATCAGGTTTTTCAGTCCTGACGATAATCGCCCTATAAAGGGGTGGAGCGGTAGGTTTAAGCTTTGTGGTCCTAAGTCTTTGCTTCAGATTGCCCTAGATGCTGGACTTGGTGCTAAAAACAGCGCCGGATTTGGATGTATAGAGCTTGTGTCAAACAAACAAGAGGGGAGGTGAAAGCATGGGATTTCTGAACGCTCTGTACGAGCTTGGCAAAATGGAGTCGGGGTCGAAAGACGATCAATCTTACTTTTCTGATATTGATAATTTCTTGCAACTTCCTATGCCGATAGTAGAAGATGAACAAAGACAGGGCAGGGAGATAAGGATATGGCTGAACGTAAGGGGTAAGGATGCCAAATGCCTAGAAGTTACTGGCATAGAGAAGATAGATTCAAAAGATTACATAAACAGCAATGATCCAGACAAAGTCAATGAAACAAAGCGTAAATTCCTTTATAAAAAACCACCTGGCACCAATACTCAATGGAGTTACTCCCTGGTTTACAAATTAGGCAAGGCAACCTCAAACCCAACTAGCGCTTTACTCGGGCAAAATGGAATGTGGAAGGAGGACAGCGATTCGCGGTATTTTAAACTCTATAAGAAAGTCTTAAAACCTCTAGAGGATGTCGGGGTCTTTTCAAAAGAGAGTGCTGACTTAATAATGTCAAAGCTCGTTGAAAATGTTGACAGGATCACTGAGTTGTGGAGAGACAAGAAAAGGTCTTACATTTTAGTCTTCGGGGTTAATGATAATGGCAGGTTTTTATATCCCGGTGAACTGGAGATCTTTCGCGATCATTTTAGGTCTAGGTTAGAACAGAACATCGGAGGGAAAATGTCCACAATCTGTAGCTTGTGTCACAATAAAGCCAAATCAGGTGCAAATTTAGATAAAGTCTTTAAATTTTCCACATTTGATAAACCGAGCTTTCTTCCTGGGATTAAGGATAAAAAAGGCGTCCGTGAGAAGGTATTTCCGCTATGTGATGACTGCATTTCTGTTCTTTCCATGGGAAGGGAGGTTTTAAATAGTCGTTTTCTCGATGCTCGCATGTTTCCGGTAATAGATAACAAAAGTATAAACATATACGTGGTTCCTGAACTTATTTTTGGAAAGGAGGATTTAAAAAGTATCTCTGACAATACAACAAATTTCATAAAGAATGGACTTAGAACAACAGAAAAGTTATTTAGCTATCTTGCGGCCCAAAGCGAAGCTTTAGTGTATCATTTCCTCTTTATAGGCGTAAGTATGAACAGCGAGAAGGAAGAATTGCATATTATGATAGAAGACGTCCCACCATCAAGGTTAAAGCATCTAGAAGAACTATGGCATGCAACATTCAGAGTATTATTGTGGAATAAAGCTAAAAATCCGGTATTCAATCCTAAGGATATGGGTGTCGATCTGGATCAAGCGTTCAGGACGATTTATTCTACTTTAATTGTATTGTCCGGAAAAGACGATGCAGACAAAAATATCATGCGCAATCGCATTATAAACATCATCGGTAGGTTACTGGGTGGTAAAGACGTGGATGTAGCCTTCATAAAGCAACTGATGGTTTCAAGGTTTCCGGGGTTATTTTCCAACTCTCAGTGGGTCAACAGGTTTGGATTCAGCGAACTTAGAAAAATGATGGCTATATTGGAGTTTTTGAATAGGGCAAACAATGGGAGGTGAGTAGATTTATGAAATTAGATTTTTTCGATGAGTTTACGGATCCCTATCTAAAGACCAACAGAGGTAAAGGTGTTTTTCTGGCGGGAGTTACTTTGGGAGTTATAGCGAGAGCCCAAGCGAAAAGTGATTTACAAGGTTCATCCGGGGACATAAGTTCATCTCCGCTTTTTAAACAACTAAACTTTGGTCGCATGAAGAAAAGAGACCTGTTTAAACACCTAGCAAGAGTTCCAGAGCTTGTGAGGGCTTATCGTCTTGACTATGCCGACATGATCGAATCTCTTTGCGCGAAGGCGGGAGAACTGATTTTACAAAAAAGCGATAAGGAACACGACTTAGGTGTAGATGGTAACTTCGTGTTTTCGGTTGCTTTTTTAAACGCCCGCAAATACTTTTGGACAATTTTTGGGAAGAAAAATATTGAGGAGACAGAACCGATAGAGGAGGAATCGCAAGATGTCGTTTGAAAATAGACGGGAGTACCTGTTTGTTTATTCGGTTAAGGATGCCAATCCGAATGGCGATCCCCTTGATGCAAACCATCCGAGGTATGACGAAGAATCCGGTCAAATTATGGTTTCCGACGTGAGGATTAAGCGTACCATACGGGACCAATGGCTTAGGGAAGGAAAAGATGTTTTCGTGGATGGGGAAGCCAAAACCCTTGCAAATCGCGTGAAAGAACTAAAAGAAAAATTTGAACGCGATTCAGGCAGAGAAATACTTTCAAATTGTATAGATACACGATTGTTTGGGGTAACTTATGCACTTGGCAGAGAAGCATTTTCTTGGACAGGGCCTGTACAATTTAAGTGGGGCCGTTCTCTCCATAAAGCAGAGGCGAAGTTTATCCAGGGGACAGCCGCATTTGCTACCACAGAGGCTAGTGAACAGCGGTCTTTCCGTAATGAGTACATGGTTCCATTTGCCCTAATAGCTGCTTATGGAATTGCCAATCAATATGCCTCTAAACAAACTAACGCGACTGACGATGACTTGGATTCCTTGTTTGAAGCTCTTTGGAAGGGTACGGCTAATCTCATAACAAGGAGTAAAATTGGGCACACCCCTCGGCTCTTGGTTGAATTTAAATATATTAAAGGTTTCGATGGAGTTTTAGGCTCTTTAGACGAAAAAATTACACTCAAGTCGTTTAAGGGAGAGCCTTTATCCGACGATGAACAACTGGCTTTGAGATCAGTTGATGAAGTTAAATTAGATATTAGCGAAATAGCAGAGAAAGCTTCCCTAATAAAAGAAAAAATAGAGTCAATCAGGGTCATTCAAGATGCCAGTATTAAGTGTGATCCCCTAGAAAGATTAGAGAATCTTTTTGGAGGCAATTTAAACATAGAGGTTAGGTGAGAAAGCATGGCAGTAGTGTTCGAGGTTTCGGGGCAAATGGCGATGTTTCGCAAACCCTATACTACAACATCGTCCATATCGTTTGCTTTTCCACCGCCTACTGCAATTGCCGGCTTAATTTCGGGGATAGTCGGGATATCTAATGGTAGCGACGAAGATAGCTGTAACGCTAGATACTGGGAGGCCCTTATCGGCACTAAGGTATCGGTGGCCCTACGTAGCAATATATCTTGGATGTGGCATGCCATAAATTTTTGGAATGTTAAGGAACCTCAAAAAAACCCGCATATTCAGGTGAAACATCAATTTGTAATTAAACCTAGATATTGCATATATGTGGATGGTGGGATTGAGGGTAAATTGTTATATATGTTAAAGAGGGAAAGTTTTAAGTTTACGCCATATCTCGGCACGGCCTACGCAATAGCTGATATCCAATACATTGGTCACTTTGAAACCGAACCCTTGGAAAAAGGAGAAATATCGGTTGATACCGTAATTCCGTGGGATAAAGATATAAAGATTTTGAACATACTTGACATTGGCGGAGCTTTTAAAGAAGAGATGCCTTTCAGAATGGACGAAACTAGAAAATTAGTAGAGAGTATCGAAGTCCTTTATTCTCCTTCTCCAGAAAAGAAGTTACTGATAGACAAAGGAGCAAGAGATGTCACAAAGTGTGGAAACGATGTGGTCGCCTGGTTTCCTCGATGGTGAGTTAAAAAGCCATCCAGACAGGCTTCTTAGAGATCATCTAGAAGGAACGTATCGTCTCATGAGTAGTATGGCCCAAGTTCATGGATTAGAAGCGGTAGTTCCTGACTTTGTCATGAAAATAGTGGGTGTAACGCACGATCTTGGAAAAGCTCACCTGTTGTTCCAGGATTACCTTAATGGGAGAGGTGACGGCATAGACCACGCGCTACCATCAGCTTGGTTTACCTTCAACTTTGCTAAAGATTACATCAACGAAAACAACATTCCTGTCGTTTGGTTAGCCGAAGCGGTAAGGCGGCACCATACACATATGGTCAACGGAGATGAGGCTATAACATTTTGGCTACAGTATAACGGACAAGATTTCGAAAAGCAAAAGAAGGAAATTAAGGAGTTGATTCCATCATGGAATGTATTCTTAAGCGAGGACCAGTGGGATGATTATACGTGCAATTTAATGTTCAAACGCAAGAAAATAATGAATGAAGAATCTTGGTTATTCTACAGATTACTTTATTCTCTTCTTGTAACTGCAGATAGAATGGACGCAATAGGCGTCAGAAAAATCGAGGCACGTCAATTGCCTTCTTTCAGGAACCCGGATTTTTCGCGGCAAGAAAGCAGTCCCCTAGATGCATGGAGACAACAAACGCGCGAATCTTGTACCAAATCTGTCGATGACATTGTACGTCCAGGTCTTTATACTTTAACCCTTCCTACAGGTGCCGGCAAAACGATCACTGGCCTAGATATTGCCCGTAAAATGGCACAAAAATTTGGCAGCAAGACTATCATTTACGCCTTGCCCTTTATCAGCATTGTTGAACAAAACTCCTCGGTTGCGAAAACGATTTTTGGAGAGGAAGATGTACAGGAAGATCATAGTTTATCGAGTCTAAAGGAGACAGATGAAAAACTTCAAGAACCTATATCTCGCATGAAAGCTCTTTTTAGATATTGGGAGGCTCCAATAATCTTAACGACTATGGTACAACTATGGGAAAGCATCTACAATCCAAAGGCCAACGATACGATAGACTTCCATCGTTTGGGTAACGCGATCGTAATAATGGATGAACCGCAAACGATAAATCCGAGATATTGGCGTGGCTTCGGCGAGACGTTAAAATATCTAAGTGGTAGATTAAATACGAGCTTCATGCTTATGACAGCAACGCAGCCTCATATTATAAAGGGAAAAGAATTATCGCCCAAGGGGTTGACATTTCCGTATAATAGACACACATATAAAATACTCCCCTGCAGATATCAATTAGAAGAGCTTCCCGATCTTCTTGAAGAGCATATTGAGCATTTGTATGAGAGATCGGGATTAATTGTCCTCAACACAAGAAAATCCGCCCTGAAAATTTACAAGTTAATTAAAACTCGCATGGATGCACCTGTCTATTTTTTATCGACATGGATGACTCCGCATCATAGGCGCGTAGTGATGAGATTTTTGAAGTATCTTGAAAGAAAAAAAATAAAACATTATCTGGTTTCGACTCAAGTTGTTGAAGCTGGAGTTGATCTGGATTTTGATTGGGTATTCCGCGATATGGGACCTTTAGATAGTGTTGTTCAGGTGGCAGGAAGATGCAACAGGCATGGGAAAAACGAAACGAGTGGATTAGTGCTGGTTGCGGAACTTTTCAATGAGCAAGGGAAATCTTTTTCCGACATGATTTACGACGACATTCTTTTAGATAGCTCTCGATCGACTCTTCGAGTAGGAGATAAAATCAATGTCTTTGAAGAAAGCGAAGCGCCTGTGTTGGTGGATAATTATTACCAGGATATCACTGAAAGATTGCAGGATAGCGGAATATGGAGAAATATATGCAACGGCAGATGGGGCCTTCAAGACAAGCCTAGTCTAATAGAAAAACGTTTTGATCCATTTTTGTCAGAAGTTTATGTAGAACAAAGCCATCGGGTACGTCCAATGTTGGGAACTCTTGCCAATACAAAATGGACGTTAGAAAACTTGAGCGATAAAAGACGTCTCAATAGGAAGCTCCTTCAATATTCCATTGAAGTGCCACAAAAAGAGCTTGAATCATGGCGAAAAAAACTAGCCAACGTAGCATTTAAAGATGATTTGCCTCCCCTTGATTTTAACGCAAGTTTTCAGTGTTGGTTCCTTACAAAAGAAGGCAGTAAATATGTTTACGATCGTATTAGCGGATTTAATCCCGCGGAGGATAGCGATAATGAAGGAGAAACTTGTTTTTTCTGAAGCTCCGCGAGTGGGTGGAACTTTGGTATGGTACTACTTGATATGCAAGCGTCAAGTATGGCTGATGGCACGTGGTGTTGAAGCTGATAAAGACGATGAATCTTTAGCGTTAGGAAGATTGATTGACGAATCGTCTTATAAAAGGATCCGCCACAGCGTAAGTTTTGGGGATAGCAAATTTGACCTACTCAAAGAAGAAAGTGGAGTTTTGGTTATAGGCGAGATAAAAAAGAGTAGTCGTTCGATTAAGGCTGCAAGATTGCAACTGGCCCATTATTTGTATGAGCTAGCAAAATTTGGTACTGAAGCAAGAGGAGAACTGCTTTTTCCCAAAGAAAAAAAACGTGAAGATGTCGTTTTAACCGAAGATTTGAAATTAAAACTTGATCAGATTTATAAAGGGATTTTAGAAGTTACAACATCTTCTTCCCCGCCCAAAGTGTATAAGTGCAAGTATTGCGGAAATTGCGCTTATCAAGAGCTTTGTTGGAGTTGATTGAAGAATGGGTAAGTGTCTATATATTCTCTCATCGGGGACTCTCAAACGGAAGGACAATACCATTGTCATTGAAAGCGAAGGCAAAAGAAAATTTATACCAGTGGAAGTAACCGATGAGATATTTATTTTTGGTGAAGTAGATCTTAATAAGCGTTTTCTGGAATTTTGTACCACGAATAAGATTATATTGCATTTTTTTAACCATCATCATTATTACCAAGGAACATATTATCCAAGAGAGCACATGAACTCCGGGGCTGTCATCTTAGCACAAGCTAAACATTGCCTTGACATTGAAAAGAGGTTGATATTGGCACAAAAATTTATAGCTGGTGCCATTAGAAATATGAAAACAGTGTTGTTATATTATCTGAGGCGAGGTAATCCAATGATCGATGAAATAATCAAGGACTTGGATAACTTTGACGCACTAAGCCAAAGACAAAAAGGGATCGCCGAGCTAATGGCCATAGAGGGAAATGCGCGAGATAAATATTACTCAGCATTTGATATTATAACTGGCGGAGGTCCTTTTTCTATGGAAAGCAGAACCAGAAGGCCGCCCCAGAACAAGTTAAATGCACTTATAAGTTTTTTGAACTCTTTATGCTATGTTACGATTCTAGCTCAAATATATAAAACTCATTTGGATCCTCGAATAGGATTCCTCCACGAGACGAATTTTAGGCGTTTTACTCTGAATCTGGACATCGCAGAAATTTTTAAGCCAATTCTAGTAGACCGGCTAATCTTCTCTTTGATAAACAAAAAACAAATTCAAGCTAAACATTTTAAAGGCAGAGTGGGCGGAGGTATATTTTTATCTGAAAAGGGAATACAAATTGTATTGCAGGCCTGGGAAGAAAGGCTAATGTCCACAATAGAGCATCCAAAGTTAAAAAGAAATGTTAGTTATCGCAGTTTAATTCGAATGGAAGCTTACAAATTGCAAAAACATATACTTGAAGATGAAGAATATCAGCCTTTTGCCATGAGATGGTAAGCCATTGCACAAGAAAGGAAGGGCGACTAAGATCTTTGTCTTAATGATTTATGATGTTGGGGAGGAACGCGTTAACAAGATATTAAAAATTGGGCGTAAATATCTAAATTGGATTCAGAATTCCGTATTAGAGGGAGAACTTACTCCCGCTACGTTTGAATCCCTTAAGCATGAGGTTAGGAAGGTAATAAAAGACGACCATGACAGCGTGATATTTTATATTTGGAGAACAGAACATTACACTTCCAGGGAAATCATGGGCTTGGAAAAAGGATCAAGAGAAATTTTTATTTAGGCGTGTCGACCTCCAATAAAGCAAAAAACCTGGAGGATCGATATAACTAAATAAAAGATCAATTTTCCAGCGCTTGCATGGAATTGTATCGTTTCACAGGACCTTGAAAACTACATAAGGAACACATGACGATATGATAAAAATGCAGTAAAATTGAGGCCTAGAATTGGTTATTGAACTTCCTATAAGGGATGGAAACGTACGTACATGGTATGCCTTTTTCGTCAAAGTGTGGTTATTGAACTTCCTATAAGGGATGGAAACTTTGCTCGAACTCGTTGCCCAAATCGAACACAGCTTGTTATTGAACTTCCTATAAGGGATGGAAACGCCGCAGCCTCGGTGGCAGGTCTCGTGCTTGCTTTGAGTTATTGAACTTCCTATAAGGGATGGAAACGTCATGACGGCTTTTGCTCGAGTCGAAGCCCCACGGGTTATTGAACTTCCTATAAGGGATGGAAACGACGGGATGTCTAATATGCTGACTGGGGCTTACGTGGTTATTGAACTTCCTATAAGGGATGGAAACACGCTAAAGGCGCAGCAAAAACTTTCAGGCAATCCTGTTATTGAACTTCCTATAAGGGATGGAAACTAGCAGGCAAGATCGGCGCTGGAGCGGTAACTGCGGAGTTATTGAACTTCCTATAAGGGATGGAAACTTGGTAATAGAAGAGCGAAGACCAAAAAGGAGGAGAAGTTATTGAACTTCCTATAAGGGATGGAAACAAGGAGCAGACGGGGTGATGTAATGTTTTCGAAGGGTTATTGAACTTCCTATAAGGGATGGAAACTAAATACATCGATCAGTCGGACATCATCGAAGGATCGTTATTGAACTTCCTATAAGGGATGGAAACTATCTTGACGCCTAATTGGGCTAAAGCTGGAACAGCTGTTATTGAACTTCCTATAAGGGATGGAAACAAGATGGTGCATGGCTAGCTTTTGAAATGATTAACTTGTTATTGAACTTCCTATAAGGGATGGAAACTATTCCCAATTAACGTCCTGCCAAAATCTCGCAACTCCGTTATTGAACTTCCTATAAGGGATGGAAACAGCTATAAGAAGAAAAAAGAAGGGGCACTTTCGTGCCCGTTATTGAACTTCCTATAAGGGATGGAAACATGTATGATGGTACAAGTGCTAACCGTTATGTTTTTGTTATTGAACTTCCTATAAGGGATGGAAACTTGGATATTTCCCATGTCGCTCGGCGAATATCTCGGTTATTGAACTTCCTATAAGGGATGGAAACCCAGGCTACACCGTTACTGAACCATTGATAGCCGCTCGTTATTGAACTTCCTATAAGGGATGGAAACCCGAGTAATTCGGATGCCAAGTAACTATGCGCATTTGGTTATTGAACTTCCTATAAGGGATGGAAACCACGGTAGAGATACGAAGGGTGTCGGGAGGATCTCTTGTTATTGAACTTCCTATAAGGGATGGAAACAGTGCTATTAGTGCAGACTTGGGCACGGTAACGGCAGGTTATTGAACTTCCTATAAGGGATGGAAACACCTCGGCATAAACATCATCGCTCATGAGATAGAGAAGTTATTGAACTTCCTATAAGGGATGGAAACTGCAAATATTGATGTAGTATCTCGTGGTGGTGCATCGGTTATTGAACTTCCTATAAGGGATGGAAACAGTAAATTCTCACAGTGTTTGGAGTGATGCCAAGACGGTTATTGAACTTCCTATAAGGGATGGAAACCGGTTTCTGTGACTGGATAAAACACCTCAATTTCGCGTTATTGAACTTCCTATAAGGGATGGAAACTTCATATTGTCTTGCAACATTTGCAAGTTTTCTTCCAGTTATTGAACTTCCTATAAGGGATGGAAACGACATCCCATCGAAACCTAATAGGCTAAGCAGTATGGGTTATTGAACTTCCTATAAGGGATGGAAACTCAAGTTCGCAGGAGCTTTAGCCGTTGGCGGGCCACGTTATTGAACTTCCTATAAGGGATGGAAACTATAGATGTATACCATCAAGGTATATATAATCCTTAGTTATTGAACTTCCTATAAGGGATGGAAACGAAACGATGTGTCTGGATCATATTCAGAAACCCTAGCGTTATTGAACTTCCTATAAGGGATGGAAACAAGCATTCATCAAACCTGCTCAAGATTTGAGATAGGTGTTATTGAACTTCCTATAAGGGATGGAAACTGATCGCCAAGCTTAATGCCAAATTTACTATCTTCCGTGTTATTGAACTTCCTATAAGGGATGGAAACATGCCTACAAAAATGGCAAAAGGTTCGTTGGCACTGGTTATTGAACTTCCTATAAGGGATGGAAACTAATCTGTGAACCAATGTCCAAGTCACAAAAAGATAGTTATTGAACTTCCTATAAGGGATGGAAACCTATTAACATTGAGTTAAAGAGGTAATTAAGTGTATTGTTATTGAACTTCCTATAAGGGATGGAAACGCAGTTGTTCGCAGTGAATTGTGAAAGTGATTGATTAGTTATTGAACTTCCTATAAGGGATGGAAACAATAAGATGGCAAATTATCCCACTTATCATCATAGAGTTATTGAACTTCCTATAAGGGATGGAAACTTGCTGGGTTCTTTAGTTTTGTCTATAAACAAAAACGAGTTATTGAACTTCCTATAAGGGATGGAAACGAAAGGAAAAGGCAGAATATCGAAAGGAGTCCGATTGTTATTGAACTTCCTATAAGGGATGGAAACTATAATGTCTCTTCTTGCTCCTCCAGTTCCCAGGCCTTGTTATTGAACTTCCTATAAGGGATGGAAACCAGAAGCAACGTTAAATGCTGCCTACAGGGCTGGCATTGTTATTGAACTTCCTATAAGGGATGGAAACGAGCAACATTGCCAACTGCTGATACTAATATTTTCCGTTATTGAACTTCCTATAAGGGATGGAAACGAATATGCCGTTAAAAAGTATTACCCAATATTCTTGGTTATTGAACTTCCTATAAGGGATGGAAACAAGGCTGCTATTTCCGAAGAGATAGCAAGAAGGCAGCGTTATTGAACTTCCTATAAGGGATGGAAACCAGAGGGAACGTTAAACGGTGCCTACAGGGCTGGCAGTTATTGAACTTCCTATAAGGGATGGAAACGAGAAGCGTCTTGAAGAGTTAAATGAAAAGATGAGGGTTATTGAACTTCCTATAAGGGATGGAAACATGGGCGCTGTCATAGCACAATAAAAGGAGGTTCATTAGTTATTGAACTTCCTATAAGGGATGGAAACAAGGGATTGTTATCAAAAGAAGAAAAACCACATGTCGTTATTGAACTTCCTATAAGGGATGGAAACTTGAATATTTTCCTATGCTCCGACTTGGAAACACATGTTATTGAACTTCCTATAAGGGATGGAAACTTGGTAAAACACACACGAATTTGTTACCATGTGATAGTTATTGAACTTCCTATAAGGGATGGAAACCGGATAGTGCAATAAAGAAGGCCAAGGCAAAAGAAAAGTTATTGAACTTCCTATAAGGGATGGAAACATGCATCGTTCGTGAAAAACACTTCATCTATTCTAGTTATTGAACTTCCTATAAGGGATGGAAACAAGATGTATTTTTGGAATTGGAGGAGGTGGAAGATGGTTATTGAACTTCCTATAAGGGATGGAAACAAATTGGATCTGTTGAGGCGTATTAATGTATTAGATGGTTATTGAACTTCCTATAAGGGATGGAAACGTAGCTTGGCGTTCTCGTTCTAAACCATCACGTAACGTTATTGAACTTCCTATAAGGGATGGAAACCTTTGATGATGCGTGTAGAATCCACTTTTGTGATTACGTTATTGAACTTCCTATAAGGGATGGAAACTTTTAGTTTAGTTTGAACGAAAGTTTATTTTATGACAGTTATTGAACTTCCTATAAGGGATGGAAACCACGCATCATCGAAATAATATACATGTCTATCCAAGTTATTGAACTTCCTATAAGGGATGGAAACACGCTCATTCAAAGCTGGATATCCGCTGGCCGGCCGGTTATTGAACTTCCTATAAGGGATGGAAACTGTGCTCCATATCCGACCCTGCAAGCATAGCTATCAAGTTATTGAACTTCCTATAAGGGATGGAAACGCGGACGTGCTAATCGTATTGGATGCCCTGTTGAGTGTACAAGTTATTGAACTTCCTATAAGGGATGGAAACATGGGCAAGGCAAGCCATAACTAAGCCATAACTAACGTTATTGAACTTCCTATAAGGGATGGAAACTGGGTGTTGAGAGATAATATAGGTCATTATATATGGGTTATTGAACTTCCTATAAGGGATGGAAACTTGGGTCTTTAGACCTATTCCGAAAATAAACTTGACCGTTATTGAACTTCCTATAAGGGATGGAAACAACACAACTAACACCAGCTCGTATATTTTCAGCTACGTTATTGAACTTCCTATAAGGGATGGAAACACTCATCAACACCGACCAAGAAGTCAGGTAATTCATGTTATTGAACTTCCTATAAGGGATGGAAACGGATTGGGGAGCAGACGGAGGGATTGGAACTCCGTCGTTATTGAACTTCCTATAAGGGATGGAAACGTGTGGTGTTTTTGGTAAGTACATCAAGTGCTTTGACGTTATTGAACTTCCTATAAGGGATGGAAACCACACATTCAAATTTTCACCTCTTGCCTATTCATACGTTATTGAACTTCCTATAAGGGATGGAAACTCGCTTCCACTTTTGCCTCTGATACGCTCAAGCAAGTGTTATTGAACTTCCTATAAGGGATGGAAACTGTGTAATTAAAAGGAGGGGTTAGAAATGATAGACTTGTTATTGAACTTCCTATAAGGGATGGAAACCGTCATCGATAAAGATGACGCCCATTGGCATTTAACTTGTTATTGAACTTCCTATAAGGGATGGAAACTAGATGAGACTTTAGTTGAAGTCTCAGAAAAAAGCGGGTTATTGAACTTCCTATAAGGGATGGAAACGCTTCATCTACGGTTAGGTCTTTAATGTTGTTATGAGAGTTATTGAACTTCCTATAAGGGATGGAAACAACAACAAGCTAAACGGATGGCTAATTGAGTGTGAGTTATTGAACTTCCTATAAGGGATGGAAACCAACAATAACGACAACACTCCGAAAGTTGATCTCTTGTTATTGAACTTCCTATAAGGGATGGAAACTTAAAAAAGGAGGAGCCTAAAATGGATTTAAGAAATGTTATTGAACTTCCTATAAGGGATGGAAACGCAGCTACTACAATAGGTAGTTATGCTTTATTTGGGTTATTGAACTTCCTATAAGGGATGGAAACTTATTTCGAGCAGCCACAATAAATCCTTGTCAGCAAGTTATTGAACTTCCTATAAGGGATGGAAACCAAAAAAGTTTGATTTTTTCCCAAAAAAGAACTTCTGTTATTGAACTTCCTATAAGGGATGGAAACTTAATTCCTGCATGGCAGCTCCGATTATAGAAATGAGTTATTGAACTTCCTATAAGGGATGGAAACGATGCTGCCCTTCCTGGGTGGCGAGAAATAGCGGAGCAGGTTATTGAACTTCCTATAAGGGATGGAAACGTGGGGTATTGCTGGCTGTTATCACTTTCCTGTTTGTATCTCGTTATTGAACTTCCTATAAGGGATGGAAACGAGTGAGGTCAACTTGACATGGTTGTCATCGTAAACAGGGTTATTGAACTTCCTATAAGGGATGGAAACAATATAATCGAAGAGTGTCTAAAATTCAATAAAAGGGTTATTGAACTTCCTATAAGGGATGGAAACTCCGCATCGTCAGGAGAAGCTGTGATATCAGGCACCCGTTATTGAACTTCCTATAAGGGATGGAAACTATATTGTATATTGTATATCACACCGCCACGTTATTGAACTTCCTATAAGGGATGGAAACCCAGGATGAGCGCCGAAATAGTAGCCTTCTGGCGCCCGTTATTGAACTTCCTATAAGGGATGGAAACGATGAAGAGGAATTAATTAACATATTAAAGGAGGTGGTTATTGAACTTCCTATAAGGGATGGAAACCATACAGAAAACGAATGAGTTAGTCGATAGATTCGAGTTATTGAACTTCCTATAAGGGATGGAAACCTTGACCCCTCCTTAATCTCTTCGCCTTCTCTGATAAGTTATTGAACTTCCTATAAGGGATGGAAACTCCCAATTGAGGCAGAAATAAATGGCGCTGCGATACCGTTATTGAACTTCCTATAAGGGATGGAAACTAGATGATGCTAATAAACCACCAACACAGCTTATTACTCGTTATTGAACTTCCTATAAGGGATGGAAACCTGACATTGTAATCGGCCCTGCAACAGCGGTTAACGGGTTATTGAACTTCCTATAAGGGATGGAAACATACCAATAAGTACTCTTTTTGGTATCATATAGGCAAGTTATTGAACTTCCTATAAGGGATGGAAACAAACGTTCAAGAATGACGATGCCTGCTCGATCCTTTGTTATTGAACTTCCTATAAGGGATGGAAACACTAGTTCGTAAGATCCGCCTAGACTTGAAATTCTATCGTTATTGAACTTCCTATAAGGGATGGAAACTCCCAATTGAGGCAGAAATAAATGGCGCTGCGATACCGTTATTGAACTTCCTATAAGGGATGGAAACTATAATACACGGTGGAAGAAAAAAACAAAAATTACCGTTATTGAACTTCCTATAAGGGATGGAAACATGCCTACAAAAATGGCAAAAGGTTCGTTGGCACTGGTTATTGAACTTCCTATAAGGGATGGAAACAATTAGGACAGCGGAAAATTATGTTACTATCGTTTTTGTTATTGAACTTCCTATAAGGGATGGAAACCTGAATATTTTATATATATAGGTATGTGGATTATCGAGTTATTGAACTTCCTATAAGGGATGGAAACTTCATAGCAGTAAAAGATATATTAATCGATTCATTCTTGTTATTGAACTTCCTATAAGGGATGGAAACACTTCCACCTTTTCTTGGAAATCTTTTTTGGGGATGATGGTTATTGAACTTCCTATAAGGGATGGAAACTTCTACAACGGCTCCGATAAGCGCTCCCAAAATGAGCGCGTTATTGAACTTCCTATAAGGGATGGAAACTAGCGGTCGAGAAGGATCCACCATATGCGGTTAAGCGTTATTGAACTTCCTATAAGGGATGGAAACCAGCACGTATCCTTCCAAACGAGCCGACGCTACCAAGTTATTGAACTTCCTATAAGGGATGGAAACCGGATATGCCGGCCAGACACCTGACCTGAGACATACGGTTATTGAACTTCCTATAAGGGATGGAAACAAAGAGCAGGAGGAAGAGCTACAAGATGCTCTAGGAGGTTATTGAACTTCCTATAAGGGATGGAAACTATTAATAGCAGACAGCCAAGAGATAGATTATGTTTGTTATTGAACTTCCTATAAGGGATGGAAACTGGTATGGCATAGGATAGGATAAGTCATCATATATGGTTATTGAACTTCCTATAAGGGATGGAAACGATTTGACAGTAAGGCGGAAGGAATACGGTGATTTCGGTTATTGAACTTCCTATAAGGGATAGAAACATGTAATTTGGTCAAGTGGTGATGATTCAGAGTTTTGTTATTGAACTTCCTATAAGGGATGGAAACTTCATAACTATAGCATCATAAAATGATTCTCTTATAGTTATTGAACTTCCTATAAGGGATGGAAACTTATGCCTCCACGATGCAGGTCCAGAACCAGTTAACGTTATTGAACTTCCTATAAGGGATGGAAACAAGAATGAATATAACAAAGTATTGCCGTTTTCAAACTTGTTATTGAACTTCCTATAAGGGATGGAAACTAGTATTGAGGACATTAACAGAGTGTTGGATTGGTAGTTATTGAACTTCCTATAAGGGTTGGAAACACTTTAAAATTCGAGTCACGTATGATATTATCTGTAGAATTTAGGATGACACCTTTCTAAAGTAATTTGAAAGGGTCATCGCCCTCTGATAGAATAAAGTTGTCACATACCCAAACTATCGAAAGGGTCAACGATGACCCAATATTATATTACCTTGAATGAGGAGGATTGACGTCTCTATTTTCTTGCAATGACGAAAACTTGAAGAAAGTCGTAGATCAATTTACAAATCAACTTCTGGAACAACAGCGAACTAAAACAGATCGATGCAAAGCCTTACGAACGCACGGAAAAAGAGGGGAATGCGAAACGGATATAAGGAAAGGCATCTAACTACCGAAGTTAAGACCTTGACATTAAGAGTACCTCAGATAAGGGACGGCATTGTCATCAAGACAAAAGAAGGTGAGCAAGGTAAGGCCCTTTAGCGCGCCTTTAGCTACAGGAATCAACCAGGAAGGATATAGGGAGATCTTGGGGATGGAGTTAGAAAATAGCGAGACTGAGGAAAGTTGGTCTGACTTTTTCAAGGACTTATAGGCAAGAGGGCTTAAAGGGGTAGATGTAGTGGTATCGGATAACTTGTAAGGTTGGTCAACGCCGTAGAGAGGCATTTTCAAGGATCGACTTGGCAGAGGTGTCAGACTCACTTCACCAGGTTGTTTAATTCATGTCCCAAGAACATGCAGAAAGACCTAAAGCCATACCTTAAGGGCGATCTTTGAAGCACCTTACATATCTACGGCACGACATATTCTAAGTTTGACGCTTGAAGTGTTTTCAACGAAAGCCCCTAGGGCTATGAACATCCTGGAGGAAGAGGCTTCGAACAACGAACGGACAGGAAAGATTAAATCAGGAGATAAGGCGATGGGAGCGAGTGATCCGGATATTTCCTAACCGTGAATCGGTGCTAAGGCGGGTAAGAGCGTTGTTGATGGAACAGGACGAGGCATGGTAAATGAGGCAAGAAGTACTTCGAGATGGATGAATATCTGGAATGGAAAAAACAGGAACAGGGACAGAAACAGAAACAACATTGTGAGATAGGTAAAGTAGCTTTAGTGATGACTGGAGTTTAACCCTAAATTTAATCAGAGGGTACACTCCAACCATTGCTGGAGGTACTTCAGCTATCTTAGAGGAGGTTTGTGCGAATGTTTTGGGATATAGTTGATGGTATTTTTACGATTAATCTCGACGGTATTTGGACTACAGCATTAGCGGCGGTATTGCTGTTGGTTGGATATGGGCTGCGCAGGCGCATAGATTTCTTGGAAACTTTTTGCATACCAGCTCCCGTCATTGGTGGAGTTTTGATGTCTCTTTTAGTTTTAACATTACATCACCAAGGGGGGAGCGCCGTAAAATTTAACACCGCTCTTCAAACTCCTTTGATGATTGCCTTTTTTACAACTGTAGGCATCGGAGGCAGCTTCGGCTTGCTGAAGCGTGGCGGGAAAGCGCTTATAATTTACTTATTTTTCTGTTGGGGTATTGCGCTATTCCAGAATGTCTTTGGCGCAACTTTGGCAAGATTACTAGGGATACATCCTGTTTTGGGTGTCATGGCAGGAGCTGTTTCGCTGGAGGGAGGTCACGGTGCTGCGGCTGCCTTTGGGCCGGTTGCGGAAGAACTTGGTGTTGCGGGAGCGCAAGTAGTTGCCATTGCCTCGGCAACTTATGGGCTAATAGCTGGAGGTCTTTTAGGTGGTCCTGTAGCTCGATGGCTGATAGAGCGTCATAATATAACCATTGAAGCCAGCGAAGATGCTATGTATACTGAGCATTTGATGGAAGATCGAGAAGAAGACACAACATTTACCAGCTATGACTTCCTAAAAATGTTAGCGTTAGTCCTTGTAATGATGTCTTTGGGAAGTTTAATTACAACTAAAATTAAGGAATGGTACGACTTTAGCCTTCCAGGTTACGTGGCAGCGATGTTCGTCGCCGTGGTGTTTCGTAACATAAACGATCACATGCCCATAGTAAAACTTCGCAGCAAGGCGATAGACCTAATATCCGACGTATCTTTGGGAATATTTCTGACCATGGCAATGATGAGTTTGCGCATATGGGAACTTTACGATCTTGCAATTCCTTTAGTTGTGATCCTTGTGTTACAGACAATAGCGCTTTTGCTGTTAGCAGCTTTTCTGCTTTTTCGATTGTTGGGCAAGGACTACGATGCAGCGGTTATGTGTGCCGGTTTAGTAGGACATGGACTTGGTGCAACACCTAACGCCGTTGCCAACATGGGAGCTGTTTGTGAACACTACAAGGTCATGTCTTACAAAGCTTTCCTCATCGTACCTTTATGCGGAGCGGTGTTGATCGACCTTGTTGGGATCCCTAGCATTGTGTGGTTCATTAATTATTTTGCTCGATAATTACAATGTTTACCTTCTTTTTCCTACCCTTATGTACTTGTACTGATCACATGATCAGAGGAATTTTTGGTTAGGTTAACCCAGTTTTATGTTATCGTTTATGAGTGTTGGAACATCTTATGATTTGGCGCTGAACTTTTTAATTTGGTCAAATTGTCATAAATGGACGGAAAATAAAACAAGCCAATCTCTAAGCTTAGTTCTTTGTTTTGTCTCCATGTGAACATCGCTTGATAGGCTGAAACCATGGTATTTTTCACGTGAAACCATGTCAATAAATCTGGTTTGAAAAGGAGCAAAGATATGCAATGGATCGCAAGTTGATTCTTGAGAGGCACAATCGAGTGGAAAA
>Ga0209508_1001260_pt1 | contig 20585 bp, 22 predicted proteins | sample AD_UKC129_MetaG_FD_184427 | JGI IMG/M metagenome (GOLD analysis project Ga0209508, IMG submission 184427) | Active sludge microbial communities of municipal wastewater-treating anaerobic digesters from Canada - AD_UKC129_MetaG (SPAdes) (version 2) | ecosystem: Engineered > Bioreactor > Anaerobic... | reverse complement strand
GTGCTTCTATGGTTATGTGGAGTTTGTCGTCTGCTTGTTTTATTGTTATAAGGGAAGGTTTATTGTTTACTGTTAAAAGTTCGTTATAGCCTCCTCCATTGGGGTGCCATGGGGGTTGGGACGTCTGGCCACTGTACATTGTAGCTTCAAGGTCGAATTCCTTTGCCTTGATCTTGAAGTCTTTTTGCATCCCCACCAAAACCCCTTTTATAGTCTCACTGGGATCCCCCTCTCCTTTAGGTATTCCTTTACGGTGGGAATAGGGTACTCGTTAAAGTGGAATATGCTCGCAGCTAATGCAGCGTCGGCTTTACCATCTGTGAAAGCTTCGTACATGTGCTCGGGTTCGCCGACACCACCTGATGCTATAACTGGAATATCCACGTTTTCGCTTACAGCCCTTGTTAAGGGGATGTCATAGCCTTTCTTGGTACCGTCACGGTCCATTGAGGTTAAAAGTATTTCACCAGCTCCCCTTTCTTGGCATTCAACAGCCCATTCTATCGCATCGATGCCAGTGAACTGGCGGCCACCGTAAATGCTGCATTCATACCAGCAGTATCCGTCTTCAACTTCTACTATGAATTTTTCAGCAGATTCTCGAGGATTTTCAACATATCTTCTTTTCGCGTCGATGGCCACGACACAAGCCTGGGATCCCACGATCTCTGAAGCTTCATTGATCAAATCAGGGTTTTTTATTGCGGCGGTGTTGACTGAACATTTATCGGCGCCGGCTTTAAGCATTTTAACGAAATCTTCAGGTTTTCTTATACCCCCGCCTACACAGATTGGTACGAAAACATTCTCTGTTGTTGCCTCGACCACGTGGATCATTGTTTCTCTTCTTTCGTGTGAGGCTGTTATATCTAGGAATACTATCTCATCTGCACCGTCTTCGTAATAGCGGTTCGCGAGTTCAACGGGGTTGCCTGCATATTTTATCTGTTTAAATTCAACACCCTTTACCACCCTTCCCTGGGGTACTTGCAGGTCACAATCAAGGCATGGTATTATCCTCTTTGTAAGCATTTTAGTCACCCTCACATTAAATTGAAGCTGAACTATAAAATAATCTTTTTCATGGCCTAATTAGACAATTTTTAGTGATAGTTTTATATAAAACTTTTGATAGAGATAATAAAAGAGATTTTCTTGAATTGGGGGGGTTTTTGAAAAAAGAAAATTTTATTGGTATTATTGGGGGAGTGGGTTTCTTTTTGATCATTTTGTTTATTCTAAATTTCAATTCAGATTTTGATCAAAAATTAATTGAGGGTGTGGAATCTGGCGTGTCAGCAGATGAACTGATAACTAGAATAGAAAAGGAAACTGAAAGGGAGAGATTAGAAGCGGAAAAACGTCTTGAATCCCATCTCTGGGATATGAAATATTGGAGACAATCTAATTTACCACCTGAAGAAGAGCTCAAATATGACATAGAAATATATAATGCACAAATGAGATTTATCTCAGAGTATGATAAAGTCAGAAAGCAATTTGTTAAAGGGGAGATATCTAAAGAGGAATTTTTAGCAAAGATTAAATATTTAGAGATTTCCAAAACATGACAGGTGGAAAAAGTTATACTCTAGTAGGAACTTGTTTAATGTGAGGGGGTTACAATCAAACAACTTGATGATCCTTATTTTGATTTACAAGCCGAGGTTGATTTCACACACCATCCTGGTGGTTTAAAAGCAACTAAAAAGCTTATTGAGTTATGTCATATAACTGATGCCTCATATGTTTTAGATGTTGGTTGTGGTGTGGGAAAAACTGTATGCTATCTTGCAAAAACAATAGGATGTAAAGTTTTTGGCGTGGACAAAAATGAGAAGATGGTTAAAAAAGCTAATGAAAGGGCGAAAAGGAATAAAATTGAACATCTAGTTAATATTATCACTGCAGACGCCCATAAATTGCCATTTCCAAGAAATAAGTTCGACTCGCTTATAAGCGAGTCAGTAATCGCGTTTACAGGAGATAAAATCAAAGTACTAAAAGAGTATATGCATGTAACCAAACCAGGTGGATATGTAGGGCTAAACGAAATAACGTGGATCAAAGAAAACCCTCCAAAATCTCTAGTTAGATATCTGATCTACAATGCTGGAGGAGCAACCCCAAAAAGCCCAAATGGGTGGAAAAAATTGCTCGAAGATTCTGGATTAAAAACTATCACAAGTGAAATCCATCCTTTAGATTATCCAAGCCATGAAAATGAATCTGAGGACTCATCCAAGGCAAGGCACAAGCTTATAGCCTTATGTTTTAAAGAACCATCCTATAGAAGAGACATACTAAAAACTATAATAGGAACATGGCAAATGCCTGATAACCTTTTTGAGTACATGGGATATGGAATATATTGTTGTCAAAAAGGAGATAATATGAGAGGTCATTGAATGTTTAATATTTTTGTGTTGGCTTTAATGGCCATAATCGCGGGAATAGCTATAAGAAACTTCTATGTTATATTTTCACAAAAATCTAAAATAACAAAGACTACAAGAGTCAATAAGCCCAAAAAAATCCTTTGCAAATCTCCTCTTGCCGAAGGATCGGCACATCATAATAGAGGATTATGAGAAGACTTTTGGAAGGGAAGATTTTTTAGGCGTTCTCCTACCTGATGATCTGGTATTTATCGGGAAAGAACATTTCAAAATTACTAGAATGGATGATGGATTCTACATCGAAGACCTAGACACAAAAAATGGTACAACAATAAACGGAAACGAAATAAAAGGCTCTGGGAAGATAAAATTGGAGAACCGAGATGAAATATTAGTGGCGAAAACATTACCCATCAAATACTTAGAGAATAAGATGAGTTGATCATGTGAGGCTATCAAGCTATATTAGATTGATAATTTTCATTTCTTTCTTAATTATACCCATAATTGCCACCCCAAACATTGTCATGGCCCAGGATGATATTAGGATCCTTTTTGATGAAACCGGACCATATGGGAAGTATTATACTATATATAATCTTGGACCATATGGTGCATCAAGTTTCGCCACTTTATTGGAGGATAATGGGGCTACTGTTTCCAGAATAACCGAAGCGCCTTTAACCTATGAAAAACTTAAAAACTATGACGTTTTGATTTTAATGGCCCCTGGACGCAATTATACTGACCAGGAAATAAAGGATATCAAGAAATTTGTAAATAACGGTGGTGGGTTACTCCTCGTGGGTGAGCCTTGGGGTCCCCAGGATGGTGATAAAAATTATGCATTTAATAAAATCGCAAGAAGCTTTGGCGTGGATTTGACATTCAACGAGATAATCGTAGACACAAAACATAATATGGGCATCTCTAGAGTCATAAAAACTGATAATATCAGGTCACATCCTATAACAGCAAATATATCTGAGATTTATTATATTACAGGGGCTTATCAGGATCCCGGAGCGGCTGAGGTTTTAGTTTATTCTGATGCAGATTCTTGGTCTGATCATGGTTATGTAACTAGTGAGGGAGAATCAGCAAACAATGAAATAAAAGAAGCCGATGAAGCAAAAGGACCTCTTCCACTTATCTCTGCCATGGAATATGGGAGAGGAAAGATAATATTTATAGGTTCTGCGCAGACATTCGTTAATGCTTGGCTCTATAGGAGTAATGGGTGGAAACTAGGCCTCAATTCTGTTAACTGGCTTGTTGATCGTCCTGCCCCCTCTAACTACGAGGTGGTGGGTTTAATCTCTCCCACTTTGGGGGATTTGAGTTACAGAATCTTTACAATGATTATTTTCACCTTAATTTTAGGCGCTGGTTTGATATTTAAAATAAAGAGGGACGATAAAACGGAAATCTTAAAAACGATTAAAAATTGGAAATTTAATAGTCTAATCGGTGTGAATGCAATTTCCGCGGTCATTTCAGTCCTTTTATTCATCCCTATAAACTTATATCTACTCAATAGTTCAATACCAGAATTCTATGACCCTTATTTTGCCTATACACTAATTATAACTGGCGTTTTGCTTTTGTTCTTTAATTCTATGATAGTCTATAACATGATCCATAGGAGAAGACTTGTAATCAATCACTCATATTTTAATATTAGCATTCTCTTATTTTTCGCTGGTTTAACAATGATTCTTGGGGATATATTCTCATTCCCAATGATGTTCATATTTACAATAGGCAGTTTTTTCCTACTTGTCCCCTTTTTGGTTAATCTGTGGATCATAAGGGGATATGGTCCAGACCTCATAATAGAAGGTAAGGAATTTGATCAACTGAAAAGATTATCAGTAAAATCATTACCCTTCGAGCTTCATGCATACTATGATGATCCGATGCTCATTGGGGATGGTGGATTCGGGCGAGTTTTCAAAGCCACCCGTAAAGACAGGAAAGAGGTGGCTATTAAAATACCAAAGTCTTTTGATAAGAAATCTGAGAAGATTTTTGTATCAGAGGTTTCCAATTGGAGCAAATTAGACCATCCAAACATCGTGAAACTTTACGATTTTAAGATTTTACCCATTCCATATATTGAAATGGAGTTCTGCGAAGAATCTGTTGCCAATTTAAAGTATCCTTTTAAAAAGGCGGTTTCAATTGTCCATGATGTTGCAAAGGGGCTTCAATATGCGCATGGGAAAAATATCATCCATGGGGATGTGAAAACATCTAATATACTAGGCCATGATGGAATTTACAAGATTTCTGATTGGGGTTTGAGCAAATTAAAAATAGGCGAATCTGTAACATTATCAGGGGCCACGCCCCAGTATGCGGCTCCCGAGCAAATTTCCCAAGAATTCGGTAAAGCGGATGAAAGGACAGACATTTACCAGCTTGGTATCGTATTCTATGAACTCGTAACAGGGGATATACCATTTAAGGGTGAAATGTCAGAATTATATAGTTCTATTCTCAACACCTTGCCAACACCTCCATCAGATATTAATCCAAGTGCGAGTATGGTGGAGAATATCATCATGAAATGTTTATCTAAAAATAAGGAGGATAGGTATTCTTGTATGGGCGAATTAATCGAAGAACTTGAAAAATTCTACAAAGCTGAGTCTTCAGATTCGAAGACTATGAAAATTCCTAGACTAGTCTAGATATTTAACCATTTTTAGAAGATCTTTCCCATTTTTGATCTTCCTTTCCAGGTCTAGTTTAACATACGCTCTTTTACCCATGGTGTAACTTGATGCGACGACTAATTGTCTTTTGTTTGTCAATTCAACCCCATTAACGGGCGCGTGTCCTACCATCATGGCATTGCATCCAGTATTTTCCAAAAAGAGTCTATGTCCTCCTTTGTAACCTGCATTGGTGATTTGGATTATCTCATCAATATCATCTATATACCTTGGCGGCCCTGCATGGCTAATAAAAACTTTATTCCCGGTTTTAACAGCTACCGGTAACTTTTTAAAAAATTTGATGTAATTTTCTAATTTATCCTCCCATTGGATTCCAAATTTTTGTTTAAGTAGGGTTTCAAAATTTAAAGTCAGGTTTATACCTGCCTTGTAAATTTCTGTTTTAGATATGAGTGACCATTCATGATTACCTAAGAGCAGGTGGAAATTTTTGGAATTTTCAAATTTATATTTCGCCGAATCCAGTATTTCTATGGATTTATCATTTTTAAGGTCCATTCCATGGATGAGATCACCGGTCTGGATCAGATGATTGTCTCTGTCCCTGAAATTTTCCCATATATCCATAAATCGGTTATAGTCATCTATGTTACCATGAATATCTGTAATAACAAGCGCTTTGCCCTTTTTGGGCAATTCAATCAATTTTCGATTATTAAACATGAAATTAATATAATTTATTAATATTTAAATTTTCGTATTTTTTTCTCTCTTTACATTTATTTCAGAAGGACATATCTCACTTATACTTACAAAGCCTGCCTGTTTTTTTGTTCTTGTCAAAAAAATTAAAAATCGTATTCTCTCTTTTATCGCGGTGTCTCTAAGAACCCATACCTTCCCAAAATTTTTGTAAATTTTGTTATTAGATGGCTTGTGAAATTATTTGGATTAAATAAAAGAATTTATAAAATATAATAGACAAAAATAATTGTGGAAGTTGATTTTTTCTGAGGGCCCGTGGTCTAGTCTGGAATAGGACGTGGGACTTCGGATCCCAAGGTCCCGGGTTCAAATCCCGGCGGGTCCGCTCATTCTATTTTATGAAACTCTAATCTTTTTTTACAGGGAAGTTTTCTTTATGGTGAATTTGATGGAAAAATTTGTATATTAAAAGGGTTCTATGGATGTTATAGCCCCAAAGGCCTACATCAGATTTGATGGAAAAATTTATATATTAAAAGATTTAAATGTTTGGATATGGGTGGTGTGTGATGAGCATAACAGAAATCCTACTAGCAGGATTATATGCCCTTGGAGAATATCTCTCAGCACATGTCCTCACCTGCCTAGTACCAGCATTTTTCATTGCAGGTGCAATAAGCGTATTCCTATCAAAAGAAGCTGTTTTAAAATACTTAGGCCCCCAGGCCAAAAAGATAGTTTCATATGGTGTTGCATCAGTTTCAGGGTCGATATTAGCAGTATGTTCTTGCACAATACTACCATTATTTGCAGGTATACTCCGTAGAGGGGCTGGATTAGGCCCTGCTACAACATTCCTCTATTCAGGTCCCGCCATTAATATACTGGCTATTGTTTACACAGCAGCTGTATTAGGGTATGATCTGGGCGCTGCGAGGGCCATGGGGGCCATTTCAATGTCTCTTGTCATCGGATTTATCATGGCAACAATATTCAGGGGAGAGGAAAAAAAGAGGACAACTTCGATGGCGGCTGCGGTCTCTGAAAAAGTAGAGGGTGGTTTACTCGGAAAATTATCCGTATTTTCTTTACTTGTTTTGATCTTAGTTGTTGGAGCGTCAAAAATCGCACCAACACCAAAGGTAGTATCACTTTTACTCTTCATAGTCTTGTTAATTGTCTGCCTTTTAAAATGGTTTACAACAGAGGATATAAGGGAATGGTTAGGGGAAACTTGGTCGTTCTTCAAGATGATATTCCCACTACTTTTAGTGGGGGTGTTCATAGCCGGTATACTCCAGGCGATCTTACCCCAAAGGATAGTTGAAGTTTACCTAGGTGGTGAAGGCATTCTACCAAATCTATTCGCGTCAATTATAGGCGCTTTAATGTATTTCGCAACCCTCACAGAAGTCCCTATAATAAAAACCTTAATGAATCTAGGAATGGGCAAGGGACCGGCATTAACACTTTTACTTGCAGGTCCAAGCCTAAGCCTCCCAAACATGATAGTCATAGGAAGAATAATGGGCATCAAAAAATTAATCGTATACATACTACTCGTAGTGATCATATCAGCATTAATAGGATATGCCTATGGGAACATATTCTAAGGGAGAATCTAAGGATGGAAGTTGTAGTAAAAATCTTCGGGACAACACCACCTTGTCAAAAGTGTAAATTGGCTGAAAAGATAGTGGATAGGATGGCTAAAAAGTTCAAAAGTATTAAAGTAGAAAGATTCGATGCGTTAAGTGAAGAGGGGGACAAATATGGTGTAATGGTCACGCCAACCATAGTGGTAAATGACAAGATCATCGCCACGGGAAAAGTCCCCTCAGAAGAAAAAATGGAGGAAATAATCAAAAAGGAACTAGAAGAATAGCATGGGGGGATGCAAATGGTTAAAATTGAAGTATTTACCGCCGAGCCGCCATGTCCAGGTTGCCTGAAACTACTAGAATTAGCGGATGAAATCCAAAAAGAATACCCTGACATAGAGGTTATAAAGCATGTCGGACCATCAGAGGCCTATGAGAGATATAATTTGACTGTTGTCCCGGCTGTGGTCGCGGAAGAAGGCTTGATCAAGGTAATGGGGGTTTGCCCAAGTAAGGAGACAATGATTGCAATACTAAAGGAGATAGGAGTGTAGAATATGACCGTGAAAGTTGAAGTTTTCACATCAGAACCGCCCTGTTCTGGAGGACGCCTACTACTAAAACTTATAGATGAAATAAAAAAAGAATACGGGGACAAAATCAACATTAAAATATATAAGGGGCCTAGTGAAAAAACAGAAGCTTATGATATAAAAACAACCCCCGCGGTGGTTATAGACGAGGATATCAGGGTGATCGGCGTCTGTCCAAGCAAAGAAACCTTGAAGGATGCTCTGAGAGAGGCTGAGGTATCCTAAAGATCCCCACACACGAGATCCTATAACTTCAAAGGTTAAGAACCGTTCCCTAGATCAAGTAGAATTTCAAAAAAAATTCATGGAGTAGGATGTGAAACTTCGCCAAAAAGTCTTGTTCAGTGGCCCTTGAAGGTGAAGGGATACCCTGCTTATCCTCTACTATTTTTGAATTTCACTATTGTTGTTGAAAGATAATTCGCATCTTTTATAAAGCCTTCCTGGATCTTTTCATCTTCCATGCTACAATTCTGGACAGATATTATCCTCTTTGCCCTTGGGTCTTCAGCTATTATATTCTCCAATTCACCTCCATGTCTTGGGGTTTTCATTATAATACAAGTGTCAGCATAGGATATTATCTCTTTGAATCTCTCATCGACCCTAGGCAACACTACTAGTATTTCATCACCTTCAACTAGTGTCATGGAAGCGCTGGCAGCACAACTTGTAAATGACGTTACACCTGGTACCATTTCAACCTTGAATCCAAGATCTTCTACACGGCTTTGAAGATAAGAAAATGTACTATACAATGAGGGATCGCCAAGTGTTACGAATGCAACATCATCCCCCTTTGCTAGTTCATTGATAACAAGCCCGGCAGCCTCATCCCAATGTCGCTCAAGCTCATCAACATCCCTTGTCATTGGGAATACGGGTTCGAGCAGCCTATAATCATCCCTATCATCCAATACACCCTCAATTATCGAAAGGGCCCTGCTAGGTTTATCCTCAGAGGATCTTGGCGCGCATATCACCGGCACACTCCCAAGAATCCTAACAGCCTTGACTGTGAGAAGTTCACTATCCCCAGGCCCTACACCAACACCAATAAGCTTTCCATTATCCAATCTCAACACCAAAAAATCCCTATCATCTTATAAGATTATATATCTAACCCACAATAAAAAAGTCCATGTAAAAGACTATTCTGTGCCCAGAGTATGAAAAACTGCATGTGCTAAAAATAGAATAGGAGGGCTAACATTCCCCAGTAAAATCCTAAAATTATCCCGGGAAGATCTTAAAAAAGATTATCCCCATATACCAGATCAGATCATAGAGAATTTCCCATTTCAAAAGCCAAGACCCGGCCAATTAGATATAATAGATGACATCTATGAGGCCATAGAAGAAGGCTACAAGTATATCATCCTAGAGGCCGGGACCGGAACAGGAAAATCAGCGATAGCGGTTACACTCGCAAGGATATACCAGCCCGCGTATATCCTTACAATGACGAAACAACTGCAAGACCAATATGCTCAGGAATTTAGGATCCCAACTGTTAAAGGGAGAGCAAATTTTTATTGCAGAAATGATGATTTTGAATCCCCCTGTGACATCGGAACATGTCAAACCACACCATCATCTGAAAATTTCCACTGCCCATATGGTGTAAACCGGGGGGAGACACTATTCTTCAAAAAATTAGCATTCAGGGACTCCCACGGGGGTAAGTTTTACTTCAGGTCAAGTGAACATTGCCAATATTGGGAGCAGAAAGCTGATGGTATAAACAGTCCCATAACCCTTATGAATTATGATTACGCCCTCCTAGAATTAAATTACGTGGGCCACTTTGGAAAAAGGGAATTGATGGTGTTGGATGAAGCCCATAACATAGAAAACAAGCTCATGCAAAGACTTGAAGTAAACTTTTCCAATAAAAGACTGGAAAAGGATATAAAAAAGAGAATACCCCAATCAATGTTCGAAGAAGACGACCCAAGAGAGTGGATACTCCCATTAGAGGCCATATCACAGGATTACAAGGACCTGGACAAGAGTCAGATGCCGAAAAGGCGGGCTAATAGGATGAAGAGGATGATAAAACGCCTAGACGAGCTTAAAAAGAGCCTTGAAAACGAACCAGAAAATTGGGTTATAGATACAGAAAACGAGAAAGTATCATTCAAGCCACTCCAGGTCACTAAATATGCCCCAGATTACCTCTTCTCACATGCGAACACATGCTTGTTTATGAGTGCAACAATACTCTCAGATAGAATGTTCTGTCAATGGCTTGGCATCAACCCCAAGGAATCATACTTTATAAAAGTTGACAGTCCATTCCCGGCCTCGAGACGACCCATAGAATTAAAACTTGTCGGAAAAATGTCGAAGAATAGGATAAAGGACACAGCACCCAAAACCCTTCCCATATTAAAAAGGATACTAGAAAGGCACAAATATGACAAGGGACTCATACACACCCACAATTATCGTTGCCAAAAATTTATACTAGATAATATGGATGATAAACGCCTCATAGGACATAATACAGCCAACCGCGAAGACATGTTAGAGTATTTCGAAAAAAGCAACGCACCACTGGTCCTTGTGAGCCCATCAATGAGTGAGGGCGTCGACCTCCCCAATGATAAATGCAGGTTCCAAGTGATCTATAAAATACCATTTCCCTATCTTGGAGACAAACAAGTTAACACTCGGCAACAAAGAGACAAAAGATGGTACGCCTACAAAACCGTCATGACCCTCATGCAAGCCTATGGTAGGGGCATGCGCGCCCATGACGATGAATGTTACACTTATATCCTCGACGCCAATATAACAATGCTCTTCAGAAGCCCACTATACCGCTCACTGTTACCAGAATTTTTCAAAGAAGCCATAATACCCAAATAAACTTACAATACAAAAAAAAGAGGGGAAAGGATAATAAAATGGGGGGTGGGTTTAGGTTTTGAAGCCGCCTCTGAGGAATCCGAAGGCTGCAAGGCCGATCAACAACAGACCCCCTATGACACCATAAACATACCATCCACTACCAGCTGAACCACCACTAGAAGCCCTCGTAACCTCATAAGCCCTACCATGCCCACTTCCTCGACCAGGAGAAGCAGCAGCCACCCCACCAGAACCTGAAACAGCACCTACAAAAGAACCCACGAAACCAGGAGAAACACCAGGCAACCCTGGAACACCAGGAGTGCCAGGGACAGCGGGCACCAAATCTGAAAGTTGACGATCTGGCAATCCCATGATATATCCTAGTGCATTGCCTGAAGGCGAACCTGCGGCTCCAGAAAGGATCATGTTCATTTCATCTCTTGTAATATACTTTACTGTTTCAGTGGTTACTATGTATGATGAGCGCACACCAGTGGGTTCTTTTCCTTTGTACCAGTCTATATAGGCCCTAAGACCATTTGTTCCGCTTTCGAATCTTGGTCCTTTATAGGTGATTATCACTGCTTTTCCGATGTTTAATTTTTCGTCCCAGATTATTAGTATACCTTCCATTTGTCCGCCTTCAACGGAAGATGAGCTCGTGTTAAGTAGTCTCTGGTTGTAGTATGTTCCTTGCCCTGGTGATACGCCTAGAAGTAATAGTAGCCCATCGTCTTTGCAGTAGTCTGTTGTTGTCACGTAAATGTATTTTTCATTTTCTCCTCGAGGATAATTTTCGTAGATGTAGTCTGCTATGAGGTAGCTTGGTGATACTCCTGGGCAGACGTGGTTGTGGAATAAGTAGACCATTAGCATGTCGAATGGTGGGTCATAGGACCATGCATTTGCAATTGTGACTATACTATTCCAGTTTTTGAAAACTTTGGACACCGTTGGGTTGGTGTAATTCCATCCGGCTCCTATGTCATATACTGGTCCCCTGGTATCATTTGATATTATGAATCCTTTGATTGGATCGTAGATTAGCTGTATGGCATAGAGTATTTCGTCTTCTTCTGTGATGTTGAATGAGAATTTTCTGAATCCGCCAGATTTGCCTATGATGTCTGATGTGTAGCTTCCGCTTTTTATTATGAATGTGAACCATAGTTGTCCCCATAGTGCACTATGGACTGGTAGTAATGTTTTTCGGCTAAGTCTTGACCCTAACACTTCATAGATTCCATCCCATACTGGACTTGTGTCTTGGCCGTTTAGGCGTGCGTAGCCTGCTGATGTCAATACTAGGAGTTCGAGGCTGTCCTTTTCTAATTGTATGCCTGCTTGTTGGAATAGTTCCTTTGCTAAATTGGCGGCTTCTATACCTATCTCTTTTAATTGGTTGTAATCTAAATTACCCTTGGTGTATGTTTTATTGTCGAGTATCGCATTTACAAGGTTGCTCTGGCTTAGAATGTATTCCATGTCTAGTCCATGAGCATCTTGGATTGTTGTGCTTCCCACTCCACCTGCAAGGTAATTAACTTGTTCTTCTGTGAGATTGTCAAATGCATAGAGTATTTTTACTAGCGATTCTGGGTCTGTTATTAGTTTTTTGACCGCCCATGCGTTGAATTTGAGTTCTGAAACTTCTGTTGCTCCGGTTTCCTGTTTGTATTTGCTGACGAGGTCTTGAAGGTCATATGACATTATTATAAGTGTCCCTGTGTTCGTGTTTGAATTCCAACGTATAAATCCTACCATATTAGGATCATCGGTGGTGTTGTATCCAATGTATGATCTCTTTCCAGGGGTTGCATCCATCGCATATACGAATACGTCATCGTCTGAACCGCCGGGGATTCCAATAACTATATAACTGGATGCTTCGGCACCTCCTGTGCCTGTACTTGGGGGGTAGTATTTGAGTAGTGTTTCTATCATCGCGTAGCCGCTTATGGTTCCCATGCAGACGTGGCCGTGGAATGCTGCTTCTCTTAGTATGTCAGCTGATAATCCTAGTGCCCAGGCATTTGCTAGGCTGGCTATTGGGAATGCGTCATCTCCAAGTTTTTCTTGGAGTTTCTGGTATTGTTCTTTTGTCATGTTCTGTGATACTGTTCCAATGTAGATTGGTGTTTGGTTGGCGTTTTTGAAGTATGCTAGGATTAGGTCGTTTCCTTTTTTCACGATGAATGCGAAGTCGAGGGAGTCTAGGCGGGTTTTTCTAAGTAATAGTAGGTTTCCTTTACCATAGCTTACTATTCCACGGGCTTGATTGAGTATGCCTTCGAGAACGTCTTCTGTTGTACTGTTTTTGTAGTATGCGCTGCCTGCTGTTGTTATTACGAGGACTTCACCTGTTTTTGTGAAGTTCAGTATTTGATCTGCCTTTTTGGTGATTTCTCTTCCTATTTTGTAGGCTTCTGTGGCTTCCATTGTGAGTGATAGGTGCTGTGCATAATAGGAACCGTAATCATTGAGTGTGAATTCATGGGTGAGGGTTTTATAGCCTGGTGCTGTGATTTTTATCTGGAATTTTGTAGTGTTGGTGATGTTATTGTATTGGTATATTATTTTGGTTATGTTGGCTGCTGGGTCAAAGGTTTTTGTGAAGTTGATTTTTGTCCCCTTTTCATCGATGAGTTCCTGGATGGTGGGGTTTATTTGCCCGTTATCATCGGCGTATTCGTAATTGATTTTCACTCCTACCTCGCATGTACTATTTGTTGCCGATGCTGAACCTGTTAAGGCCATGGCAAAGAGAAGAGCTATTAGAATCATGTAATACTGTCTTTTCATCCAATTTTCACCTCCTTTTTCTCATGTTATAATAGGATACAATATTTTTTTACTAATATACCTAACTATATTATTACTATATTCTATCTCATTTTTATACTAGTAATACTCATTTGTTTTTAAAGAATATGAAGTAAATTTTTTTAGAATGATCATCTCATTAGGCGATCATCAGCTTCTGAAAGAATGTGAGAAGGGAAAATGTTTAGTCCAGAGTCCCTGAACTTGTCTAAATGAGATGGGAGGACACTCCACATTCTAAGAGACTTGTATATTCCAAAAACACGGTTTTACCATTATTCATTTTCTTTTCATCCACACTGCGCCAATTACGATACCAACTATAACCCCTATGAGAGTCCCTGAAAAGAAGGGCGTCATAAAGTCGCTTTCGATGTTTTCTGTATCCACAGAATTCAGTTCGATGAGTTTATCCCTTATTGATGCTTCATCAGGACTGCAGTACATCACTCGATCAGAAAGTTCGGGGTGCTTTTCAAGGAAGCTCTTCACAACATCTTGGTAGGCGACCGCAAGTATCTTCTTATTTGGGTTTCCAAGGGCATGTTCCAGTTCGTGTTCAACATCTGCAGCACTTTGAAATCTATAAACGGTTACATTAACCCCAGTTTCATCGGCGACTGAACGTGCAAGTTTTCCCGTTGAATTATCCGCTATTACAATGAAAGACTCAGGGGTTATCTCCATCCCATGAGCAGCCACACCATCGATAAGTAGGAATATGATTAAAACAATGAATACCGGCTTCATTTAATCACCCTACACTTTATCCATTGTGATAAGTTCTGGTTTTATCCTTCCTATGAATGAGACTATGAATATGTTTGCAACCCCCTCTATGACAGCTACAAATATGTAGAATGGTATCGGTGGCCATGAGCATTTCAGCACTTGCAACACCCGCTGCAAAGAGGACCATGATATGGACTGTTGTTGCAACCATTATACCCAAGAAGGTGGCTGAGAAGACTGCCAAACTTATATCGAGTTCCCTGATTATCCTGTAAACAGCAAAAGTACCTATTCCAAGTCCGATACCCATTGTAAGGATATTGGCACCCATACTTGTTATCCCGCCTATGCCCAGGATGAAGAATTGGATGATGAGGCAGAGGGTTGCCACTAGAACCGCTGTGAGGGGTCCGAGGATTATCACTGCAAGTGGTATGAGGAAGAAGTGCACTGGAACGCCAAAGGGTGAGGGTATAGATATTGAGGAAACAGCCACCGCTGCAGCTGCAAATAGACCTGTTGCAACTATTCTCATCTCTTTATCTGTTTTATGTGAGAAGATATAGAAAAATATGCCAAGATTGATGAGAGCTAGGGTCCAGTAAATTGCGGACTGCCATAATGGTATAATCCCGTCAGGTATGTGCAATTAATCAACCTCCTGTTTAGTGAACTACCACTAGCTTTCGCAAGGGGACTTCCCCGCCGAAAGAGTTAAAATTCACTCCCTTGGGAATCTGAAAGCTGTTAAACCGAATACAAGGCATAAGCCAACTATTGCGGATATGAACCCATAATTGCCGGTTTTGTGTGTTCTATTGGTTGGGTTGCTCTGTTCAAGGCTTTGATTTTCCTGTGATGAATTTTTATATTCGGATACCGCCCTTGGATCATCTGACGCGTCAGATTTTGAAGCTGATGTAGTGGATCGAATTTCATAATTATTGGATGATGTGACTGTTGTCGATTTACTGGTGTATGTCCCTGAAGAAGTTGAAGCGGATGTATCTGGTGTCTTAGCAGTGGGTTCTGATGGTTCTTCGATGTAGTACCCATAGCCTGGATGTGCCATGGAATAGCAGGAAAAATTGAGAGCTACTACCGTTGCGATCAAAAAAATAAGGGATCTCTTCATAATGATCACCCATTGAATTAATTGGATATCTTCAATATATAAAACTTTTTATTACTTAAAAGGAGCATTAAGGGAGAATAGTAATATGATGTTGGTCAATGACACATGGACAGGAATTTTATCTCTGGTAAGATGAAGCTTTCCCCCAAGAAAGCATGTAGTATCATATTACTTGCCTGCAGATCCGATGTTCTTAATCTCAAGTATACTATTCGTTTTAAGGTTAAGATGATGCTTATAACTACCCTGCCATAAGGGGGGTTCTGTTCCAAATGATTAGACCTTTCGGCAACGAAGAGAGTTCCTGTAAAGGTTCTCTCTATAAGATTTCAACCCCTCTCATAGTTACCTGCCAGTACCCTCAGCCCTGCAATTAATGAAGTAGGATCTATATGAATCTTTTAGACTTTTCACCCCCACACGGCTTTTGCAAAGAAACTTTCCGCCGAAAAAAATTAAATTTTCCCCCCAAAAAATTCTGTCACTCCACATAAACGTAATAACACACTAAAGGGGAGAAATGTAATAATTTTATATTTTTTTGTGCCCTTTGAGGAAGTAACCGACGCCTATGAGTAATACAATCAGGTACAATGAATGTAACTCTAGCCATACTTGGCTTTATATTCTTGCCCATCATCTCAGCGTTCGGGGCTTTATCATTGACTCAGATGAATTTGGGGGCTGGATTAGCTATTTTCGTAATCGGTTTCATCATCGCCGCCTTGATTATCTATCTCTTCGTGGTACCTTATCTTGCCATCTTCCATAGCAGAGCACTTGGCCGCCTATATGCAGATAGATAAACTTGGCCCCCCCATTTTCCTTTTTTGTGATGATCTTTGGATGCTATTTTAGCTGTCCCCCCTTTTTTTGTAGTCTTTTGTTGATCTTCTTTTGAGTGTTCCATCCGGGAATACTGTTATCCATGTTTTCTTTTTCAATGGTTTGCTTTCTCTTCTGCAACTTCTGCTTATAATAACATTTTTGAGGTGTTTTTTTGCGAGTGAGTGGGCTTTTTCTATTTCATTGATTGTTGGATTTCTGGATAGGCCGTGCATTGGTTTGAAGTCGTTGATGCGATATTCTATCTTGGGGTTGATGGTGGCTATGAATTTGGCTATATTCTCTATTTCATCTTCTTCAACGAGCCCGGGAATGTATAAGGTTTTTATGACGAGTTTAGCGTTTTCTTGGATTGTTTTTATATTCTTTAGGATTTTTTTGTTGGAGAAACCAGTATACCATTTGTGTTTTTTATCATCTAGTGCTTTTAGGTCTACCATGAATTCTTTGACACCTGCCTTGACAAGCTTTTTGATGTATTTTTTGTTGAGTAGATGTGCGTTAGTTTCTAGGATGATGTGTGCAAAGTTTAATTTTGAGGTTAGTTTTAGGAGGTAGTCTTTGTCTAGTGTTGGTTCTCCTCCTGTTATGATGATCTCTTCTGGGAGTTTCCCATAATATTGTTGGGATGAACTTTTTATGAGTTTTACAAGTTCTTCTATGGTTAGGGGCTTACCTGTGGGTTTTCTCGCGTTACTGAAACACCCTTTACAGTTGAAGTTGCAACCTGATAATGTTATCCATACTCTGCATCCTATCTCTGATAATGTGATAAATGGTACTTGTCTGTACTTCACAGTATCCCTATTCTATATTCTTTATTATCTCGAGTGGGACTTTGATTTCTCCCGGTTTGTAGTTTTGCGCTATCCATGAATTAACTATTGTGCACAGGAATAGGATGTCATGTCCTTCATTGGATTTTTTCAAAATCTCCTCTGCAAGCTCCTTTTTATTTTTTATTTTCAGTTCGTAGACCTTTTCAATAAGGTCTAATTCCTCTATTGTCATGTCTTACACCAAAATTATATTTTATCTGGGCAAATCACCATTTCTTGGGCGCTTCGAGGATGAAGGCTTTGTCGGGTATACCATGTAGAGGGTTCTTTCATGGTATGGGGAATGTCCCAGGCCCGTGTTGAGTACTCGGTTATCAAAGGATTATCATTTGGCTTGTGCCTTTTTGGGCTCACCTTCACAGGTTGTCTACCTGCTCTTTCAGCCTTGTGGGCGAGCATGTAAAGGCAAAGAAGTTTTGGCGAAATGATGATCTCCGACCATGTAGGTCTTCAACGCAGATAATATCATTTTGTGGATGAAGTCGTCTCTATTGGATTTTTCATAGGCTTTTGCTAGTTTGATTATTCTTTTCACTTTGCCATTAACTGGTCGGTGCACCAAGTCCCGATCTTTGATAGGATCAGTTCCTCCGGTTTTGAAACCTGACTACTTGTAGTTCATGGTCTTAAAGGTTTATCCTTTGAAGCTTAACTTGTCTACTCTTTTTGCTGTTCCTTTTTAGCCTTCTCAGGTTTTGGTGTTGTTCTGTGCTGGTAGTTTACCATTTGTAGGACTTTTGTGTGGACGTTTTTGGGTTCTGGTTTCTTTTCATGTTTTTATTATTTTTTTCTTGAAAGTGTAAAAAAATTTTTCGGCTATCCTTATTCCCACATGGAGGGGGACTTTCCCGCTGATAGGGTTAAAAAAAGGGGGTATTCTCCCATGTTAAAGGATGAAATGGGATCTTTAAGATGGAATATTCACCCCAGGGAGTGATAATAGTAAAAAAAGGATATTATGGTGTGTGTTTTATTCGAACATTTTTCTCATGCAACGTCTGATGGTGCCTTCAGCTGCCATGCCACCCATGAGGTTTTTAAGCTCTTTTGTAAGTGCTTGGGCTGCTACGAGATCTGTGTGTTTTATTTCACCCTTTTCGATCCATTTCATGACATTGTCATCTAGGTTGGAGAGTATGTTGAGTGCTGCGTCTAATACTTCCTGTTCTTTGAGCAGGTGCATTGAAGTTGCGCTTTTGACTAACAATTCTGGGGTTATAGCCTTTAGCATTCCGTCGACTCCTGATGATTCGACGAGGGATGCTACTGTCTGGAGTGTCATGAGTATCTGTTTTTCAACCATTTCTACTGGGGCCTTGATGATCTGGGTGCCAACATAGTAATAGTCAAGGACGCCTGCGAGTGTTACAGCCGTGACAAGGGAACCCATATCTGCAACTGTACTTGAAACGTCAGCGGGGACTACGTAGGCTGTTTTACCGCAGCTCTCAGCGAGTTCGACACATTTTTGTATCTGTTCTTCGCTTGCGAGTTCGAGTCCGCTTGTTGCACGTCCGCCGATCACATAGTGGCCGTGGTATGGGGTTCCTGGCACGGCCGCAGGGTGTAATGATGCGATTCCAATGTCTTGTCTTTCTCTTCTAAGCTCCCTTTCAAGAACATAATATAATACTACTGGAGAGACTGTGCAGGTGTTTGATATAATCCCCCCATCTGGGAGATGTGATATTATATTCTTGGCAATCTCAAATGTCTTTTTACCGAATGGTGTGAATAGTACTGCGATTTCGGCGTTAGAGGCGGCTTCAACATCATTGTCGGTCACTTTAACCCCGGTGTCTTCCACCATTTTCCAGTGTTCTTCTTCTAGTATGCTTCTGTTTGGTTCTGCGAGGATTACATCATGACCTGCTTCTGCAAATTCCATCGCCATCCTACTACCGCCGAATGGGGGTTCTCCACCAAACTTTTCAGGTAAATTCAAGTGTCTAACATAAAGATCTTGATTACCAGCTCCAAAAACTGCTACTTTCATATCAAACCAACCCCTCTATCAATACATGTGATTAAATTATCCACTTTGTTTTATAAATTTTTAGGATTCCTCAGTTGGAAATCTACTCCATGCATTATCTAGTAAAAATTTGTGGAAGAATGTGGGACTTTTAGGTTTAGGTATTTTTCTGGTTTGAGGGGGGAGATTTTTTCATGGCGCGTTGATGGGGGTGTTGTCTTTTGTTATGTTTTTTCTGTTAATGGTTTGCCGTAGAGTATTTCGGCTATTTTTTCCAATGTTTTTATGCCTTTCGCTTCTTTTTTGAGTAATGGAACTTGTGCCAATATCTGGTTGCTGAATTTTTCCTGTATCATCTTTAATCTTTCTTGTTGTAGTCGTCTTCTTGCCCTGCAGAATTCGCAGTCACTTTCTTCTGGGAGTATCTGGTTTACTATAACGGCGTCTGTGTGGATGTCATATTTTTCAAGCGCTTTCATGGCCCTTTCAGATTCGTAGATTGACATTTCTTCTGGGATTACGACCATCTTGAATGATGTTCTTTCGGGGTCTGACATCACTGCTCTTGCTTCGCTGATTTTCTTTTTTGTGGCTTCAAGGTCTTTTAGTGCTCTGTCTTCTTCTTCCTCGTCTCCCATGAATGGTAGGATGTTTTTGAATGCCTTTGCAAGTGCCCCTATTTGTCTTCTAAGTTTTATTAGTTTCCCCACCCATGAGTCCATCATTTCTGGGAATGATAGGAGTCTGAGGGTGTGTCCTGTTGGTGCTGTGTCGAATATTACGACATCGTATTCGTCTGTTGTCATATATTTTAGGAATTGGTCGAAGGCTGCTGCTTCGTCGATCCCTGGGGACATGGATGCCATGTCCATCTGTTCTTGTAGGAGTTCCATTCCAGGGTTTACTTCTGATTGTTCTTTTAGTTTTTCCTGGTATTCTTCCATTGCAATTTCTGGGTCTATTTCAACTGCATATAAGTTTTCTTGGATGAATGTTGGGACATGACTTATCTTTTTCTCAAATGAGTCAGATAATGAATGTGCAGGATCTGTTGATATTACAAGTGTTTTTTTACCGGATTTAGCCATCCAGAGTGCTGTTGCAGCTGATATGGTGGTTTTACCCACCCCTCCTTTACCTCCTACGAATATGAATGTTGTTTTTCCCTTGCTAAATTTGAACAAGTCTTTGAATGCCATTGCATACCTCCAATAGATGATTATCTTTTTTAGAATAAGATCCGCATTATTTTATAAGTGGATCGTATAACCTAATATAGTATACTATAATATTAAAATTTGCATCAGGTTGTTCCATAGAAAATTTGATGAATCTACCCCTTCATACTTTAAGGATGGTGGGGGCGAGCAGGTTTATTTTAAAATAAGGATCTG
>Ga0209508_1001253_pt1 | contig 20665 bp, 14 predicted proteins | sample AD_UKC129_MetaG_FD_184427 | JGI IMG/M metagenome (GOLD analysis project Ga0209508, IMG submission 184427) | Active sludge microbial communities of municipal wastewater-treating anaerobic digesters from Canada - AD_UKC129_MetaG (SPAdes) (version 2) | ecosystem: Engineered > Bioreactor > Anaerobic... | reverse complement strand
CCACCTCCGCCTTGGGCCGCTCTTCCATCTATAACCGCCTCAAGTATCACGACCGGCCGATGTACCTAAGCGTGGGCTTCACCGCCGGCTCGGGGGATTTCCACTTTTCCAACGGGCTTTACGAGTACCTGGTCCAGTTCGCCAGACGCCACTGTGAGCCCACGGCCAAAAACGAACTATGGGGGAAGGGTTTTCGCAACCGGCGGGAGGTTATCCGCAAGGTGCTCCAGGAGGTGGGGCTTTCCTGGAAGATGGCTTTCCACCAGATACGCCGGGAGATCTTTGTCATCCCTCTGGCCAAAAACACGCGGGAATTTTTGCGGGGCGAAGATTCGCATCTGCGCCCCTTTAACCAGCCTGCCGACGACATCTTTGCCTGGTTCCGGGAGCGCTGGCTGCTGCCGCGGGCCGAGCGGGATCGTCGCTACCTGGATTTCAACCCGGAGAGCTGGCGGCTATGGCCGGGGGGTGGAGGCAATGCCTGAAGAGAAAACTCTTTTTGACAATCTGCCGGCAGACCTGGTGGAGGAGGTAATCAAGCACACCACTGCCGTCGGCGACAAGCTGATCGACAGCTTTCAGAAAATGAGGGAGGAAAGAGAGTCCTACCGCGCGCTCTTGGAGAAAAGCGGCCTGCTCCTGCACGAATCCGAGCTGGGCTACCCTCCGCTGCCGACCACCTGCGGGGCGGACGGGTCGTACGCCATCGAACGGCTGTTGACCGTTGACCTGGTGGCGGCGGCCTCCGTGGTGGTGGAGGGCCTGGTGCCTCCGTCGGAAAAACGATTCTGGGGGCAGCCGCGGCACCTTGTCTTTGTCGAATCGGAGCCCCATCATCCCGATACGGCTACGGTCCTGCGGGCGATGATGATGGGCGGAGAGGTGCTCCTGGCGGCCAAGGCGCCCCACGACCTGGTCATGTTCGACGGGACCCTGACCCTGCCCCTCATCTACTTCAACCAGGCCGTGAATAAAGCGCCGGAGGTTGCTGAGCTTAAGTGTGCCCAGGAATTTCTGAACAGGGCGGCGGAATATCTTGAAGCGTACGCGGAGATGCTGCAGTCGCGGCGTTCCGACAAGATATTTATTGGCACCCCCAAGTATACCACGCGGGCGGAAATCGGCCGGCAGCTGGGCTGGGCTCCCGGGATGGATGACCGGGGGATGTTGACTCACCTGTTGAAAGCGGGGGAACTGACCCGGCCGATGCCGCTGGAGCCGCCGCAGTATGAGTGGCATTTAAATGTCAGACCGTTGCGGCAAATGGCGCCGGGCGTGGAGAGGACGGCGGAGACAATCCTCCGGGGGCTTCAGCAGTTGCAGGTGTTTTACTACAAGCCCCACGAGCATGTGCCCGCCCTGCGCATCGAGACAGCCGCCTCCGTCGCCGCCAACAAACATAGGTTGGCGGTGCTGCTGCAGGGGATCAAGCACCAGTGCGCTACGGCGGCGATGCTGGAACCGTATCCTCTTTACCTGGCCGACCGCATGGTAAAGGCGCTGGCCCGCTCCATTCCCACTTTCCGGCAGGTGGCTACGCAGCGAGTGGCGGAGCACTACACCGGGGATATCGAGGAGGTCTTTTTTGCCCTGCACGGCTACCGCAGCGAATCGGGGAGGTGATTGTTCATGCCTGATAACGACAGGATGAGGGCTTTGATTACCGGGGCGGAGCGCCTGGGGGTGATCGGTTCTCCCTCTTCCACTTCCCAGCTGGCCCTGGATATCATGGGCACGGCGGCAACCCGCAAGCTGGTGGGCGAGTTGGCGTTGTTGGAGTTTCCCCAAGACGAGGCCCCCCATTACGCTCTGGGGCAGATCACGGAGATCGAACTGCGCAACATCTGGCACGAAGACCCGACCATGCGCAGTCTGATCCGGCAACGCGGTCGGGTGGAGGCGGTAAGCGAGCGGCAGGATACCCACCTGGGGAAGATGACCATTAGCGCCGTATTCAAGCAGGGGGGAGGGCACGGCTACGAGCCGAGCATCCTGGGCACGGTTCCGGCCACGGGGACGCCGGTGCACATGGTTACCGACGAGATTTTGAACGAGGTGCTGAGCCCTTACCGGGACCAGATCTTCTACCTGGGGCGTGTCTACGGGTCCCGGCCCAAGCTGCCCCTCTGGTTCAAGCACTTCGACCGGGGGCCGCAGGGCGCCGGTGAGGCCTACCATGTGGGCATTTTCGGAAAGACAGGCTCGGGCAAGTCGGTCCTGGCCAAGATGATCCTGCTGGCTTACGCCCGCTATCCCAAAATGGCCCTGCTGGTGATCGATCCCCAGGGAGAGTTTGCCAAGGATTTGCGTGGCCAGGGCAGCGGGGAGTTTCAATTGCCGCTGCTGGCGCTGCTCAAAAAGATGGGCAAGCAGGCAGTAGTGTTGACCGTGCGCAACCTGGTGCTGGACCGCTGGGAGCTCTTTGAGCAGATTCTTTTCGAGTCCGATTTCTTTACCGAGTTGACGGTTCCCAAGGGGGAGAACCGGGAGATCGCTTGTAATGTGCTGGCAGACAGGTTAAGGAAAGCTAGGGTCAAACTGGTCGACTTGCACGAGCGTGCTTCCTTCGAACGGGCCTGGGAGATCCTCTCTGATGAGCGGGTGCAGATGGTGTTTTACCGCTCCGAGGCGCCCAGGGCCCGTTTTGCCACTATGCTGGCGGAAGCAAATAAAGATGTTTTTTATGATGAACTCTGGCGGCCGGTAGCCGAGCTGTTTCGGGCAGATCGGACCGGCGCAAGAAGCGTAGAGCGGGCATTGAGCTGGCTGCTTAATCCTGAGGCGGAGCAGAGGCCAATCCTGGTAGTGGATCTCTCCCGGGAGCAGGCCGAAGGGATGTTCTGGAACGACACGATCCAGGCCCTGGTGATTAAAAGGCTGCTGGACGGTTTGAATTTGATTGCCGAAAACTTCTTTAAGCGAGAAGAAAACCTTAACGCCCTCGTGGTGATTGACGAAGCCCACCGCCTGGCGCCGCGGGACCTCCCCCCGGAGGATGATGCCGCGCGAGCGGTGCGCGGTGTGCTCATCGACGCCGCCCGCACCACCCGCAAGTACGGCTTGGGCTGGCTTTTCATCAGCCAGACCCTCTCCAGCCTGCATACCGAGATTCTGCAGCAGCTGCGCATCTTCTTCTTCGGCTTCGGCTTGGCCTTGGGCCAGGAGTTTGTTTCCCTGCGGCAGCTGGTCGGCTCGGCTGGCCCGGCCCTGGACCTTTACCAGCTTTTCCGTGACCCTCACTCCGCTTTCGATATTTCCGACCGCCAGTACTCCTTCATGACCATCGGCCCGGTGAGCCCGCTCTCTTTTGCCGGCACGCCTCTGTTTTTCAACGCTTTCAACACGGTGGACGAGTTCCTGGAGGCAAACAATCTGCAGGTGTGAGAAGAAATGGTGGATATACGCATATCTCCACACTATCGGGCAAGTGATTAGAAAAATCTCAAACTGACCCCGGAAAGTGGGGAAGAAGATTGGTTGAAAGGGATTAACATTTTGCGCGATCGTATTTAAGGCAGATTTTTAATTATATGGCTAAAATCGATAAAGATAATTATGCAGGGTTTGCGATTATGGCCTTGGCTTGCCTGTTAATCGAAACGCTGCAACCCGGTGACGTTGTCTGGGGTGTTCTTTATGAAGTTGACAGCAAACACCTGAGCGACTTGGACCGCATTGAAGGCGGTTACAAACGTATTAACATTAGTATTACTTTACCCAACGGCAAACGGCTGGAAGCGCAAACTTATCAATCCGACAAGCTAACTGGCGATCCTGTTCCGTTTGATTGGTACAAGAATTTATTTGTCCAAGGCGCCCGGGAGCATAATTTGCCCCAGGACTATATTGACCGCCTAAATGAAATTCCCTCAAGAAAAAGTTGATCCTTACAGTCCTCCATGGGGTCAAGTCTTGAAATATAAGTTTTTCTAAACCAGATTAGTCCCACACACGATAGAGTTGCAGGAAAAGCATTGCTGTTAAACGAAATAAATTACACCTTTTTTGGTTTTTCTGAAAAGTACCAAGTTAATGCAATAATGAGGTTATCCATGCCATTGGACCATCTTATTTCAGAATTCATTCAAGCCCTGCTGCAAGAGATCAAGGCACAGAAAATGCGCCGTGGCGGCAGTACGGTGCGGCTTTTTAACGGCCGCTTGCTTAAGAGAACGGAGGGACTGTGGGTTTACCACTTTCAACTGGAAAGCATTCTTGCCGCCTTGGACGATACCCCTGCGGAGATAGAGATTGACGGTAGGAAGTACAATTGCCAGATCATCTCGGTAAAGGGGCTGGAAGTTTACCTGGCCCTGGAGGAGAATTTTGGACCGCAGATACCCGAGGCGGTTATCCAGACGAACCTCTGGTTTCTCCTCGAAATGCTCTGCAAAAAATTTGAAGAAGCCAAGCCTTTGGCGAATAAATTGTTTGAAACAAGCAGGGCTTTGTTCGCCGGCATTTCTGAGAAAGCAGCCGGTAATGAAGAGTTGCGCTACGAGCCTCATCCCGACCCGCCCAATCAATCCCAGGAGCGAGCCATTGAGGCTTCGTTCAGCCGTTCCCTGGCGGTTATCTGGGGACCCCCGGGGACGGGAAAGACGAAAACCATCGCCAAAGCGGTGGAGGCTCACCTCAACGCAGGGCGGCGCGTGCTGCTGGTGTCTCATGCCAACACAGCCGTTGATGAAGCCTTGGAAAAGATTGCTTACCAGCTAAAAGACACCCCTTTTTACCAGGAAGGCCGGCTGATTCGTTTGGGCATGCCCTACAAGATGACCCTGGAAGAAAAATACCCCCTGGTTATGCTTGAAAATGTTGCCTCCATGTTGGGTGAGTCTCTTATTAAAAAGAGAGCGGCGCTGGAGTCCGAGCTTAAAGCCATTGAAGCCTTTCTAGCTCTTTGCAAAGAGATATCATCGAAACAGGAAGAAATTGACAGTTTGCTCCGAAGAAAAAAGGAACTGGGCGAACTGCTCCGGGAAGAGGATGCCCGCTGTCGCGAACTAGATCGCTCAATTAACTCTCTTGTCGCCGAAAGGCGGCAAAACGAGATCAAACTGGCGAAAGCTGAAGAAGCCGGCACTTTGAAACGCTTCTTCCTGGCTCTTAACCCGGACAGAATTCGGCGCGAAATAGAGAGGCAAACCGCTACCCTGGAGTCCCTAAAGCAGGAAAAAAATGAACTGGAACTAAGCTGCCGGCAGTCCAAAGCCGATATAAAAGCTATAGAGGAAGAGATGAGCGAGTTGACGGCTGAGCTGACTGCTTTATTCCATGAACACGACTGGGATCCCGAACAACTGGAGAAACAGAAGAAAAGCCGCAAAAGGCGCCTTAATAAACTTAACTCCCTAATTGCCGATATCGACAAAGCTTTGAGCGAGATTCAAAAGGAAATCCTCAACAAGGCCACGCTCGTTGCTACTACCCTTACCAAAACCTTCTCGTCCAAGGACTTTCCCGACAGTCCCTTTGATGTGCTCATCGTGGATGAATCCAGCATGGCGCCGCTGCCCTATTTATATTGGGCTGCCGGAAAGGCGACTTCATTTATTACCGTGGTCGGCGATTTCTTGCAGCTGCCTCCCATCTGCATTTCCGAAGAAGAGCCGGCGAAAAAATGGCTTGGCAGGAGCATTTTCAACGTGCTCCATATCGATTCAGTGTATGCGGCCAAGTCGGACGACAGGGTTTCTTTTCTCAATACCCAGTACCGCATGCACCCCGCAATTGCAAGCATATCCAACGAGCTGTTCTATGAGGGCGAACTGAAAAATGCCGAATGCACCAATGAGCTTGTGCTAAGGGATTCTTTAAGCGGAGAGCATCCATTAATTTTCGTCAACACCGAAGAGGCGAACCCCTGGGGAAGCCAGCTTGCCTATGGCGGGCGCTTCAACCTTTACCATGCCTTTGTGGCGGCTGCTCTGGCCCGCCAACTGCTGGAACTATATTCCGGTTGCGAACAGGTTGAGCGGATAGGGATAATTTCCCCATACAATGCTCAAGCCCGCTTGATCGCCAAAATTGCAGAAGATATGGGTATCCGGGACCGGATTCGCGTTAATACAGTCCACACCTTTCAGGGGGGCGAAGAGCCTATTATCATTTTGGATACGGTGGAGGGTTTCGGTAACAAAAAATGGTCCATGCTAGACGACAAGAGACCGGACGGCTACGAGGCACGGCTGCTGGCCAACGTAGCCCTCACCAGGGCCAGACACAAGATGTTTCTTCTGGGAAATAGAAATTATATTCTCGAAACCTACAGCTGCGATTCAGTCCTTTGCAGGATTGTCGATATTTTTAGCGAGCAGGGATATGTCATCTCCTCGGAAACGATTGATGACAGTTTCCTGGTGGACAACTTTGAAAAATGGGCGGCTGCCCTGGCACAACCGGCAGCCTTTGTGGATGATTTGGACAGCTCAATCTATTCCGAAAAAGATTTCTGGCCCGTTTTTACCGCCGACCTGCTTTCGGCATGGGAGAGTGTTGTGATCATGAGCCCCTTTGTTGCAATGCAGCGGACAGGCAGGCTGCAGAACTGCTTTAAAACGCTGCTTGACAGGGGAGTGAAGATCCGATTATTTACTCGGCCTCCTTCGGAGCAAGTCGGCGGCTTGAAGGAGAAGGCGGAGAAGGCAATTGGTCTTCTTCAAGAAATGGGTATCCAGGTGATTCAACTCAGCAAAATGCACCAGAAGATTGCAGTGATCGACCGCAAAATCACCTGGGAGGGAAGTTTGAACATCCTGAGCCACCATACTTCTCAGGAGCACATGCGCCGCTTCGCAGGGCCGAAAACCGCAGAACAGCTTATCAGTTATTATAACCTTGATGAAGACTTTCCTTCGGGGGATGATGACCTGTGCCCGGAATGTGCAAAAAGGGGCATCACAATCAGCCTCCGAATCAAGCAGGGTAAAAACGGCTTTTTCCTGGCCTGCCCCAACTACCCGGATTGCCGGTACACCAGGGACTTGAAGAAAAGAAGGAAGAGAAGAGGTTAATAATAAACTATAATTAGGACAGACAATAGAAAGGCAGGTCTTGAAATTTAAGAAACCCTATGTTTCAAGACCTGACCCCTAAACCTTAAGTTTATAAAAGCAACCTGGCGGCGGCTTTTAAATCGGCCGCAGGCAGCTCCGCCTTCACCGTGCCCCGCAGCACCGCCGCCGGGTGGTAGGTGGGGTAGATTCGGTAGCCGGGGCCCTCAAACCAGCGCCCCCTCACTTCGGCCAGCTTCGCTTTCGGTTCAAGGATGTTTTGCACCGCCACCAACCCCAGGCAGACCACAACCTGGGGCTTAATCAGCGCCAGCTGTTTTTCCAGCCAGGGCCGGCAGGCAGCCAGCTCGCTGCGATAGGGGTTGCGGTTTTTGGGCGGCCGGCATTTCACCGAACCGGTGATGAAAACATCCTGCCGCGTCAAGCCTGCTGCGTCCAGCAGCCGATCCAGGACTTCGCCGGCCCGTCCCACGAATGGTCTGCCGTATGCATCCTCCTGAGCCCCCGGTGCTTCCCCCAGGAGGAAGATTTTCGCGGCGGGGTTTCCCTCACCAAAGACCACCGACTGCCTGGACATGGCCAGGCAGCAGTTCCGGCATTCTTTGCACATTCTTTGCAAGGCTTCCAGGCTGCTTATATTCTCCGTCACTTTTTACGCTCCATGTATCGGGAGGACTTTCCCTTGGCTTTTCTGAGAGTGATTATGTCTTCGGCAGCTTTAAATTACCATAAGTCTGCATAAAAAGTATATACCTGATTTGGCCTAAAGAGAGTATTTTACGTGACGATGGTCAGGTCTTGGGTTAAACAGGGGGTTAAGTCATGAAATATAAGCTTTTTTATTATAGAGGGGCAGATCTTAGAGCAGTACCAGGGTTTTCGTTGCTATAGTCTGGAAGAGGAATCCTTGCCCAGCTCAGGCTATGATTTCACACTGGAGGGCTAATAATTTAAAGCGATTACGATTACTTAAGCGATTGGTGATTGACAATAAATATATCAGGTGGACGGCACTTTTAAGATGGCTCCTTCTCCCTCATATTGACATATTTTGCCCTGTTTCAACAACATAGAATATAGAAAATAAAAAAAGACCGTTCCTTCGCTTCATACTTTGCTATAATAAGAGACGAATATGGGCTTTGGTGCAGTATTGTTTCTAGGGCGGAAAACGGGGGCAGAGATATGGGCTCATGGGATTTACAATATATCAAGAAGAAACGACCCTTTGATATAAGGAATCAACATTAGATCTGAACCGTCCCTGTGATATATGGGATTATCAATAAATTAGAAGAACAGTCCGTTGATATACATCAACAAACCGTCACTTGATATACGGGATTAACAATAGCTAGCTCAGAAGAACCGTTCCTGTGATATATATGTGGTATAAATATATCAAAAGAACCGTCTCCGTGATATATAATAGAGGAGCCTGGAGGGATTTACACTGCAGAGGCTGTCGTTGCCGGTGTTAATTTTTGTTGCCCTATTGTTGTTCTTCACCCCAGTGGCCCAGGCTTTGGAAAATCCGGGATTGCAAAATGCAGAAGGGGCAGTCTTGATGGCGGAACCCGGGGGGAAAGTTCTCTATGAGAAAAACTCCCAGAAGCGCTTCTTCCCCGCGAGCACTACCAAGGTCATGACGGCACTGCTGCTCCTGGAACATGCCGCGCCGGAAGAGACGGTTACTGCCGGGGAAGAAGTTTTTATGGTCGGACCGGACAGCAGTACCTCCGGCATAACCTTAGGTGACCGCATCAGGGTTAGGGATTTGCTCTACGCCATGTTGCTGCCCTCGGGAAACGAAGCCGCTTACGCCGCTGCGGTTTATGTCGCCAGGAAGGCTTCCGGGCAGCCGGAGCTGCCGGTTCGGGAAGCCCTGGAATATTTTGCCGGGATGATGAACGACCGGGCCCGGAAGCTGGGCGCCGTGAACACTCATTTTGCCAATCCCGACGGCTATCACGATCCCGATCACTATACTACCGCCTTCGATCTTGCCCTGATCGCCCGGGAGGCGCTAAATAAAGAATTGCTCCGAGAAGCGGCCGGGACCAGGTCTCATCAGGCAACCATAATGCGCAACGGCGAACCGATTACCCTGGAATGGGTCAACACCAACTGGCTGCTGCACCCGGATCTGCCCCAGTATTATCCCCGGGCTACGGGGTTAAAAACCGGCTATACTCCCGAGGCCGGCGCGACCCTGGTGGCTACGGCAGTGGACAAGGACCTGGAACTGATTGTTGTCCTGATGAACAGCACAACGAGGAGCCGCTGCCAGGAGGCCGCCTCCCTCTTTGATTACGGTTTTGACCACTTCCGGCTCCACCGCCTGGTGGAGAAGGGAGAGGTCGTGGCCGTAGCCGATCTGACGGGGCAGGCTAAAGATGAAGAGGAGAAGGTGCCGGCCCTGGCCGCCGCCGGCTTCAGCGAGGTACTGCCTGTGGAAGATATCCCGCGGATCAAAAAAACCGTTGCCTGGGAAAGCAGCCTGCTGTCCGAGTCCGGAGAGGCGCTGCAAGCTCCCCTGGAGGAAGGAGACGTGATCGGCCTGGCCACTTATACCCTGGACGGCAAGGTCTTGTTTAAAACGAAGCTCCTGAGCGGCAGCGACGTGCGGGCCTATGCCCCCTCCCCCTGGATAAGGCGCGCTTTGCCCGCCGTTATTTTGCTCGGCCTGTTTGGCGTGGTTAGATGGCGGTGGCGCAGACCGGCCTTCCTGCGGCGCCGCCGTCGTAAAACGGATAGTATACAAGGGGGATGGTTCCATATATCAGGGGGACGGTTCCGATGATATATTGCCGGTATTAAGCAGGGACGAATAGGGCCGGGTCTCGAAATACATTTTTTGCAGCCAAGACCCGGCCTTTTTAAATTCTATGTCAGTCAGGGTTCGGTCCCAATGATGTATTCACGGTATAAATATATCAGGAGTACTGTTATTTTTATATTGCCGTCATGTAATAAGAAATTAGGGATAGGGCCTGAAACATGCAGGCATAGAAGGATAATTATGGAAATAGGGGAAATATAAAGGAATAAGAGATTAGGCCTTTGAAATATTGGATATTAAAGGGGCATAGAAAAAAAAGAAAAATAAGGTAAGGGGCCAGGTCTTGAATATTAAGGTTTCTGGCCAAAGTCAAGACCTGACCCCTCATTATTTCTCTCTCTCTTGTTTTGACCCCCTTTTTCCTATATCCCATAACAGAGATAAAATCGCTAAATCCGCCTTTAAGAGCAGCCTGTCGAGCTTCTCCTGCTCTCCTGGGTCAACAGGCCACTGCTCTTCTGGGTCACAGGCCACGAGGGTTAGGGGGGAGCGCCGGCAAGCGCCGGCAGTGGCAGCGCTTCTGCTATCCTCCGCGCCCGCAAACCCGTAACTAGTGCTGGAAAGTTGAAGGGGCTGCCGCCCCAGGATTTATTATGCCACCGTTGTTGACTCCCAAGGAGGCAGCTCCCTTCCCACGGATTACTCCATGGGATACTGGCGCCCATGGCTACTGGGATGCCTGCAGCGATTTGCAGACATTGGTTACGGACTTGAACTCCTCCAGTTCCTTAAGAAACTTGTCTGCTTCCCGGCGGACGTGGTCCGTCAGAAGAGGATCCGGAATTGTACTTAGCACCCGGCAGAGGACAACCAGCTCGTGGGCGGTGGCCTTGAAGTCCCGCAGCTCGTTGGTCCTGTCGTTAACTTCGAAAATAAAGCGGACTGCGGCGTTGAAGAACCGGGGATCCGATTCGGACATGGACTCCAGATCGCGGGCTGTCTCCAGCAAGTTGCGAAATACCTCCAGCAGCGCTTCCGCCTGGGTGATCAATGAGCGCTCAGAAGGATCCAGCAGGTGGATTATAAACTCGATATGCTCTTTCATCTGGCGGAGCCAGAATGCTGCTCTCTCCAAGATCTCTTGGATCGTGCTTAAAGGTTGCAGCGGTTTCTCAAGAAGCTCCAGGAAGTGGACGGCCTCGCGAGTGATATGATCCACAAACAGCGGGAAGATCGAAGCCCGCACCTTGCACTGGATAAGCAGCAGCAGCACTCCGCGCTGGAAGGCGATCAGCGCTTTTACAGCGGCGATGATCTTTCTCAGCAGCTCGGGGTCAATAACTTTGGCCTTTTTTACTTTTTCCTCCAATGCCCCAAACTGCTTGACGAAAGATTCCGCTTCGGCAATTAAAGCGGTTTGATCACAGGGCAAGCCTAAGGCAATGAACTGGGCATGTTCTTTCATGATGGTTACCCAAAAAGCGGATTTCCTGCAGGCGGCCGTTGGTAATTTTATTCCGATCCTTAAAGTCAGAGTATTCCTCCAGCCCTTGATTTTCCAGATCCATAAATGTTCCCTCCTTAGTAATAGTCAGTAGTAGTCCGGCATCTATTATCCTAAAGATCGATAGATTCCGGCTGATTTGATTTAAAAAAGTGCTATACTACTTTCCATCATATTCAGCTGCAAGGACTAGAGTTACAACTCATATGCAAACAATTTCATAAAGAATATTGCATGCGGTTGAGACACATATTCCAATAACAGCTTATGGATTTAACCGTTGAAGAAGGGAAGGAGATCTTGCCGCATGAAGATTGTAGCAGAGACGCCCCGCCGGCATATAATGCACTAGACATTTTTGAGGAGGAGATAAATTTGTCCCAAGCGATTCCCCCTCCGCCGCCGGTGTGCTCTGGCTTTATTTACGCGGTGCAAAGGGGAGATACTCTTTTTGGCATTGCCGGGCGCTTCAACGTTCCCTTAAACAGTTTAATTGCCGCCAACCCGCAGATAACCAATCCAGACTTGATTTTTCCCGGGCAGCAAATTTGCATCCCTGTCCCCATACCCATTGTAGAATGCTGCCTGCTGCTGTTCAGAACGGCCAACGTGCCGGTGCTGCCCGATGCGGAAGCCGGCGGCGTGGCCCGGGTGTTCCAGGTTCCGCAAAGTCCTGGAAATGTACTGGTGGCCGCCATCGGGCTGCCTCCGCCGCAAGTGCTGGGCGGCAGCATCTATGTGGCCTGGATTCGCCGTCCCCCGCAATCCCCAATACCGTTTCAACTGCTGCAGACGGCGCCCGTGGTAATCGAGCCGGGGGTTTGGGTTGGAGCCATCGTCTTCGGCCCCGGCGAACAGTTTGCTCCCTTCCAGGACATCATCGTTACGGCGGAGTTGGCTTTCCCAGTTATCCAGCCCAACCTGGACCGCATTGCCTTAATCGGTCTTTTTGAACAGTGCCGCTCCTAGCAAGGGGGAGGGGTTGCCTAAAAAGGCAGCCCTTTTTTTACTTTGAGTATTTTTTTGTATTTTTCGCGGCAGTATTTGTAGTATATTTGTAATATAAAAAGCGGAACAGGGGGTCAGGTCTTGAAATATAAGATCAGATTTGTTGACAAATAAGAAGGAGTTGGATTGCTTGGGTTTTGTTTATGGATTTATGAAAAAACTATAATTCAAGACCTGACCCCTTAGCTTCTTAGCTTATATTTCAAGACCTGACCCTCTAAAGACCCCTAAAAGTAAAAGCAAGGAGGCAAAACGTATGGGCTGGATAATAGGCGGCATTGTTCTTCTAATCCTGGTAATGCTGGTGGTTATCTACAACCGGCTGGTAACCCTGCGGCAGAGATTGAAAAATGCCTGGGCGCAGATCGAGGTGCAGTTGAAGAGGCGCTATGACCTGATTCCGAACCTGGTAGCCACGGTGAAAGGATACGCCGCGCATGAGAAAGAGACCCTGGAGCGGGTTACCGAGGCCCGGAGCATGGCCATGAACGCGAAAAATGTTCAAGAGCAGGCCGGGGCGGAAAATGCCCTTACCGGGGCCTTGCGGCAGCTATTTGCCCTGGCCGAAAGCTACCCCGAGCTCAAGGCCAACACCAACTTCCTGCAGCTCCAGGAAGAGCTGTCCAACACCGAGAGCAAGATTGCTTTTTCCCGTCAGTTCTACAACGATACCGTTCTGAAGTATAATACGGCCATTCAGAAGTTCCCCACGGTTTTGGTGGCCGGCATGTTCGGCTTTCACCAGGAGGATTACTTTGACCTGGCCGAGGAAGCGGAAGCCCGCCGGCCGGTAAAGGTCGAATTTTAGGTGAAACATGCAAAAAGAAAAACAATATAACAGCAGACTGATTGGTTGGCGCGGCGGGTTTCCTTTTAAGGTCCTGCTCTGCTTAGGTTTGCTGCTGTTTTTCCTGGCGCAGCTTCCCGCGCCGGCTTGCGCCGATGGAGACCGCTCATATTATTTCCCCCGGGTGCTAATCGAAGCGGAGGTCCATCCCGACGGCTCCATGACCGTAGTGGAAGAGCGCACCTTCAGCTTTAAAGGGCGCTACCGGGGCGCCTGGCAGTACATTTATTTGAAGGACAACGCCTCCATCAAAGACGTGCAGGTTAGCGAGCAGGGGGAGGCTTACCGGCAGGAGGCTCCCGGGACGCAAGACATCCCGGGTATCTTCTACGTGGAGGAGCACCCCGACCGCATCTACATTGACTGGAGCTTTGAAGCGTTCAATGAAGAGCGCACCTTTACCATTTCCTATACGGTGGAGAATGCGGTATTGGTCCACCAGGATGTGGCCGAGTTGAATTACCAGTTTATCGGGGGCGAATCCGAGGTGCGCACGGACCGGGCCAGGGTTGTTTTAACCCTGCCCGAAGGCGCCGCCGCCGAGGGCCTGCGCGCCTGGGGGCACGGGCCCCTTCACGGAGAGGTCTCCATAGAAGGACCTAACCGGGTGGTTTGGGATATTGAAGGCCTGCCCCCGCGCACTTTCCTGGAAGGAAGAGTGGCTTTCCCGAAGCAGCTGGTTCCGCAGTGCACCAACCTCTCCGGCAAAGAAGGGCTTCCCGGGATCCTGGCCCAGGAGGAGGAATGGGCCGACCGCGCCAACCGGCAGCGCCTGCTGGACCGGGTCAATGTTTGGGCCGGCTTTGGGATCTTGGCGGCGGCCATTGTTTTCTACCTGCTGCTGCGGCGCAAAGCGCTCAACCATCCCCAGGCTTTTCGGGGAGACTACTACCGGGAGCTGCCGGGGGATTATTCGCCGGCGGAAGCCGGCTACTTTTTCCGTATGGGGCGCACCGCCCCGGAAGACATAACGGCAACCATGCTGGACTTGGCGCGGCGGGGGCACCTGCGCCTGGAGGAGTACCAGGAAGAAAAGGGGCTTGTCTTCAAGCGCTCCCACACTGACTACCGGGCTTATCCCGAGGAAGGCCGCGATCAACTGGCGCCCCACGAGTCAGCGCTGTACAATTTCATTTTTAAAGAGGTGGCGCGGCAAGGCGGGGAGGGCGTTGCCTTTAGCGAAATCGAAGGGTACGCCAAACGCAGCCGCGTCAGCACGGCTATTTTTTACAAGAGATGGGGCGATGAGATCAAGGCGCTGGTGGAAAAGCTGGGCCTTTTCGGCCCTACGATTTGGTCCGGGATCATCATCAGCCTGGCTCTGATTGTCGTCGGGTTTATTTTGATCATGAAAGAGTTTATGGCCATTACCGGCTTTGTGATTATCTTTACAGGGTTCTTGCTTCTGATTCTGATGGCGATGCTCAAGAATCTTACCCCTACCGGGGCGGATCATTACGCCAAGTGGAAAGCCTTCAAGCGGTTTCTCTTGCACTTTTCCGAGCTGGATCGCTCCACCATCCCGGCCCTGGAGATTTGGGAACATTACCTGGTTTATGCCGTTGCCCTGGGCGTAGCCAAACAGGTAATGAAGCAGCTGGAGGTGGTTTATCCCCAGCTTAAGGATAAAAGCTACCTGGCCGGCACGGCCTGGCACCGCATGGGACTGCTCTCCGCTGCCGGAGGGTTCAACGACCTCACTTCGGTGATGCAGCAGTCTTTCCGCAGCGCCTTTAGCTCAACTTCTTCCGGCTCCGGCAAGGGCGGCGGCTTCTCAGGAGGCGGAGGGGGCGGCGGAGGCGGCGGCGTGGGCGCCCGATAGAAAAGGGGTCAGGTCTTGAAATGTGAATTTTGGGCAAAAAAGGGTCAGGTCTTGAAATGTGAAAATTGTTGATTAGGCCCTGCTTTCCAGCGGTAAAAAGTTGGCTTTTTTTGCTGGATATATTGACGACTAATGTTAACCAATTCAGCGACTTCGTAAAAAGTTAGCTTTTGTTTTGCTGGATTTATGGTTAAAAGCTTATATCTCAAGACTTGACCCCCAGCAATATTTAAAGCTGACCCAAGGCCCGATCTAAAGTGAACCAAATTGCATGCTGAATTTTTTTAAAAGCAGGTGTCAGGTCTTGAATTTAGTAAAAATAGGGGGCAGAGCAAATTAGGAGGGTCAGGTCTTGCAAATTAGGAGGGTCAGGTCTTGAATTTAGAAAAAGTTTATAATTCAAGACCTGATTCTATACCTGGGTCAAAAATTCAAAATTCAAGACCTGACCCCCAGGGGATATGGGTCAAAAATTCAAAATTCAAGACCTGACCCCCAGGGGATAATAATTTGTATTAAAAAAAGGGGACGGGGGCCTAGTGTAGAATTAACCAAACAGATGCTGCCGGATTGGATCAATGGATGGTGGGAAAATGAGAACAGGTGAAAGGATGATCTAAATTGAAAAGGGATGAGTTTCTCGAAAGCGGCTATGTGCCCGAGTTTATCCAGTGGCTGGAAACGAAGCTGGATAAGCCGGGCACTTTTGAACACAGTTTCTACCTGGAGAAAGCGGGAAAAGAGTGGCGATGCGGCTGCCTGTACGAGGCTTTTCAAGCGTACTGGTGGCCTTTTAGTTTAATCGACCCCGTCAGCGGGGAGAAGGTTTCGGGAGAGGGATTTGAAGAGACTTTTGCTTTTCTGACGCGTCTGGCGGAAGCTTTCCGGCGCAGCGTCGGGGAAGGAGATGTGGCTGCCACGCAGCAATGTGCCCTGGCGGCGCTGGAATGGGGCGGTGCCCTGCCCAAAAACCGGGAGCGGATTCTGGAGATGGGGCCCAGGATCTGTTCCTATTTCCGGGATGTCAGCCACCGCCTGGATTTAGCGAAAGTGACCCTGGGGGACCATTACGATATCCGCTCCAACGCCGGGTTTACCAAGCTCCATTTTCTGCTGGTAGACGACCTGATCATGTATGACGGCCGGGTGGGGGCGGCCATGGGATTTTTGGTGCGCCGCTTCTGTGAAGAGAAAGGCCTGGAGGCGGTACCCGACAGCCTGCGCTTCTCTTTCGGCCGGGACCGGGGGGATAAGCCGGGTTCTTCCAAGTATCATCGCCGGGACCCCAGCGACGGCCCCTACAGATTCCCCGAGTTCACCGGCGACCGCTGGCGGCATTTAAACGACAATATCAAGGCCAGCTGGCTGCTGAAAGCGGTGGCCGACAGCACCGGCTCGCGTTTCAAGGAGCTGCCCCAGGAGCCTCTGCTGAACAAGCGCCTGACCGCCCTGCAGTCCGCCTTATTCATGCTGGGGTACGATGTCCGGACGGGCGTCGACAGTGCCCGCCCTGCCTGACAGCAGGCCCGGCGTCGGGTGCCGTGCCGGGCAGTGCCGTGAAGAGAAAAAGTCTTTAAGGAAAAAGTCGAAACAGAAAATCTAACGGAAATAGGCTTGCAGGAAAGAGTTTGCCAGCAAAGGTCTATAATGAAAAATACTTTACGAAAAAGGCTGTTTGCCTAAAAGCGGCGCTTGGGCGCCTGGAGCACATAAAGGAAGCCGGGCTAAAGGCGCTGGGGAAAGAAATGCCGCCTCATGGCAGCGAGATGGTTGAACGGTCCGTTATCGGACGGCAGTCCACCGCCCAGCTGTCCCAAGCGGGACCTCCCTTGTTGACAGTATACGAGAAATAGGATCGCCGGCATACCCGCCAGGGAAGCACGGAAGCAGCGAAGGAAAGAAGTGTTCTCCCGGCCGGGGGAGCCGGCATTCCTTTATTAATGCGGATTGCTGCTGAAAAAATGGCGGGATCGCGATATAATTTTACTGATAGAAATAATTGACTTCCAAGAGCGAGGCAGGTGCAGCAAGGATGGATCTGAACAGGTTCACCATAAAATCGCGGGAGGCGCTGGCGGCGGCCCAGCAGATCGCCGTGGACAGCCACCACCAGGTCGTGGGGCCGAACCACCTGATGGCGGCGCTTCTGGACCAGAAGGAGGGGATTGCCCCCCGCCTGCTCCAGCAGGCCGGGGTGAACCCGGAGCTGTTCCGGACGGAACTGCAGGAACTGCTCAATAAAATACCCAAAGTTTACGGCTACCAGGGCCTCCTGCAGATGAGCACCTCCCTGGCCCGGGTGCTGAGCCGGGCGGAGCGGGAGGCGCAAGCCCTCAAGGATGACTACATCAGCGTGGAGCATCTCCTCCTGGCCCTGGCGGAGGAGGGGGAGCCGGACCTGAAGCAGCTGTTCCAGCGCCTGGGGCTGGAGCGGGACAAGCTGCTGCTGGCGATGCGGGCGGTGCGCGGCTCCCAGCGCATTACCAGCGATAATCCCGAGGGGACCTTCGAGGCCCTGCAGCGCTACGGGCGGGACCTGACCGCCCTGGCCCGGGAAGGGAAGCTGGACCCGGTCATCGGGCGGGATGAGGAGATCCGGCGGGTGATGGAGATCCTCTCCCGCCGGACCAAGAACAACCCGGTCCTGATCGGCGATCCCGGGGTGGGGAAGACGGCCATTGTGGAAGGGCTGGCCCGGCGGATCGTGGCCGGCGACGTCCCCGAGGGCTTGAAGAACAAGCAGGTAATCGCCCTGGACATGGGCGCCCTGCTGGCGGGGGCCAAGTACCGGGGCGAGTTCGAGGAGCGGCTCAAGGCGGTGCTGAAGGAGGTGCAGGAATCCTCCGGGCGAGTAATCCTCTTCATCGACGAGCTGCACACGGTGGTGGGCGCGGGAGCGGCGGAAGGGGCCATGGACGCCGGCAACCTGCTGAAGCCGGCCCTGGCCCGGGGCGAGCTGCGGGCCATCGGCGCCACCACCACCGACGAGTACCGCCGCTACATCGAAAAGGACGCCGCCCTGGAGCGGCGCTTCCAGCCGGTGCTCATCGACCAACCCTCGGTGGAGGATACCATCTCCATCCTGCGCGGGCTAAAGGAGCGCTACGAGGTGCACCACGGCGTGCGCATCCAGGACGCGGCCCTTATTGCCGCGGCGGTGCTCTCGGATCGCTATATTACCGACCGCTTCCTCCCCGACAAGGCCATCGACCTCATCGACGAGGCCTCGGCCCGGCTGCGCACCCAGATCGACAGCATGCCCGCCGCTCTGGACGAGATAAACCGCAAGGTGATGCAGCTGGAGATCGAAGAGGCGGCCTTGAAAAAGGAGAGCGACCCGGCTTCGAAGGAGCGCCTGGAGAAGCTGCAAAAAGAGCTGGCGGACCTGCGCAGCGAGCTCAAGGTCATGCAAGCCCAGTGGCAGGCGGAGAAGGAGTCCATCGGGCGGGTGCGGGAGTTAAAGCGGACCTTGGAAGAGGTGCGCCACGAAATCGAGAAAGCGGAGCGGGAGTACGACCTGAACCGCGTCGCCGAGCTGAAATACGGCCGCCTGGGCGAGCTGGAGCGGCAGCTGAAAGAAGAGGAGGAGAAGCTGGCCGGGAAGCAGAAGCACGAGGCGCTGCTTAGGGAAGAGGTTACCGAGGAGGAGATCGCCAGCGTGGTCAGCCGCTGGACAGGGATCCCGGTAAGCAGGCTGGTGGAAGGAGAGAAGGAGAAGCTGGTGCGGCTGGAGGAGATACTCCACCGCCGGGTGGTGGGCCAGGAGGAAGCGGTAAAGGCCGTGGCCGACGCGGTAATCCGCGCTCGCAGCGGGATCAAGGACCCCAACCGCCCCGTGGGCAGCTTCATCTTCCTGGGCCCTACCGGCGTGGGGAAGACGGAGCTCTGCCGCGCCCTGGCGGAAGCCATCTTCGACGATGAGCGCAACATGGTCCGGCTGGACATGTCGGAATACATGGAGAAGCATTCCGTGGCTCGGCTCATTGGGGCGCCCCCCGGATACGTGGGCTACGAGGAGGGGGGCCAGCTTACCGAGGCCGTCCGGCGCAAGCCGTACACCGTGGTGCTGTTCGACGAAATCGAGAAGGCCCACCCCGAAGTCTTCAACACCTTGCTGCAGATCCTGGAGGACGGCCGCCTCACCGACGGCAAGGGGCGGCTGGTGGACTTCAAGAATACCATCCTGATCATGACCTCCAACATCGGCAGCCAGGAGATCCTGGCTTTCCAGGAACGGGGGGGCGGCGACTACAAGGCCATGGAAGAAAGGGTGCTGCGGCTGCTGCGGCAGCATTTCCGGCCGGAGTTCCTCAACCGGGTGGATGAAATCATCGTCTTCCGGGCCCTGGAGAGGGAGCAGTTGAAGGAGATCGCCGGGCTGATGCTGCGGAACCTGGGGGAGCGGCTGCGGAAGACCGCCGGCTTTGCCCTGGAATGGACCGACGAAGTATTGAGCTACCTGGCGGAAAAGGGATACGACCCCGCCTACGGGGCCCGGCCCCTGCGCCGCCTGATCCAGCAGGAGGTAGAGACGCCCTTGTCCCGGAAAATTGTCCAGGGAGAGATCGTGCCGGGGAGTACCGTCAAGCTGGACCGGGGTCCCGACGCCCTGGTTTTCCACTGAGCGGCAGGGCTGCCCTGCCCATGGGCATCATCAGGCATCGACCTTGGCGTCCCGATGCCCTTGTTTCACTGGGCGGGCGGGCGAGCGCTCCTGCCGTTTTCCGGCCCCTGGGGTTCAGGTTGCCTCTTGTCGTCGCGGGAAACTCGAACCTCTGGCCTCCTGCGCGTCAAGCAGGCGCCTGGGGTTCAGGGCGCTCTCTTGTCATGGCGGGAAATCCCCGTCGAATGCCGAGTATTGATAATATTCCGGGTTTTGGGATATACCGTTTTGCCGGGATGGCCGGCTTCTGGGGCCGGTTCTGGAAGAACGCCGCCCGGGCCGCTCTGTTCTTTCGACGGCCCGGGCATAATTATGCCCAAGGAGCAGGAGAATTGGGAGCAGAACCGGTGAGGGAAGCCGCTTGGGAAAGCAAAGGGCTCTAAACAAGTGAGAAAGCAAAGGGGTCCCAGAAAGTTGAGAAAGCAAAGGGCTCCAAGCAAGTTGGGAAAGCAAAGGGCCCCTGCCTCTTTTCTGGGGACGCTTAAGACCGAAAGAATTTGATTGGGCAAAAAGCCTCTTTCCAAGACAGGAAGCAATTGGGCAAAAAGCCTCCTTCCAAGACATAAAGAAATGGGGCAAAGATCCTTTTTCAACCACAGGAAGCGATTAGCAAAGAGCCGCTTCCGCCGCAAGGGGGCGGCCAGGCAAAAGGTACCAGGGACTATTGTACAACAACTTTTTCTTGCCGGCTGCCGGGGCAGTTTGAACTTGCCGGCCCGGGGGAGGCGGCAAAGCTAGCCCGACCCGGGTGCGGCCCGCTATGGTCCGGGAAAGATGACAAAGCTAAGACTTTCCCGGATATGCCCCGCTTTAGAACTGAGAACTACATCCGGAGCATCTTCCCGATTACTTTCCCCTTGATGCGGGCGGCCAGGTTGGAGCGGGTTATGATCATATCCTCCAGCTGCACGGGGAACCTGGGTCAGCAGCTCGTATCCCCCTGCGGTTATCAGCACCGTATCGGAATGGCGGCAGCCGCCGACTCAAAAAGTAGGGAGAGGAAAAAGAAACTGGGAGGGGGGA
>Ga0209508_1001252_pt1 | contig 20666 bp, 12 predicted proteins | sample AD_UKC129_MetaG_FD_184427 | JGI IMG/M metagenome (GOLD analysis project Ga0209508, IMG submission 184427) | Active sludge microbial communities of municipal wastewater-treating anaerobic digesters from Canada - AD_UKC129_MetaG (SPAdes) (version 2) | ecosystem: Engineered > Bioreactor > Anaerobic... | reverse complement strand
ACGCCTTTCTCCGAGAACAACTCCAGCACGGCCGAGCCGTAGCCGCCCATCAGCACGTGGTCCTCCAGCGTCACAACCACTTCCGCCGCGCGCCCGAAGAACTCGTGCGTTCCCGCGTCCAGCGGCTTGGTGAACCGCGGATTGATCACCGCCGCGTCGAACCCTTCCGCGCTCAACTTCGCCGCCGCCTGGCGCGCCAGTGAATTCATGTTCCCCAGGCCGAACAATGCCACCTTCCGCCGGCCGTTGTTTGAGAAGTTCTGGATCACCTCCGCCTTCCCGATCTCAATCAGCTTCGGCTGGTCCTTGATCGGCACGCCCTCGCCCGCGCCGCGCGGGTACCGGATGAACGTCGGATGCGGATGATGCGTGGCCGTGAACATCATGTCGGCCAGTTCATCCTCGTCCTTCGGCGCCATCGCCGTCACGTTCGGCAGGCAACGCAGATACGCGATGTCAAACAGTCCGTGATGGGTCGGGCCGTCGTTGGCCGACAGCCCCGCGCGGTCCATGCAGAAAATCACCGGCAGATCCTGAAGGCAGACGTCGTGATGAATGCAATCATACGCCCGCTGGAGGAACGTCGAATAGATCGCACAGACGGGGTGCATGCCCGAAGCCGCCATACCCGCCGCGAAAATCACCGCGTGTTCCTCGGCAATGCCCACGTCGTAATAGCGATCGGGCATTGCCTTCTCGAGATGCTTCAGGCCCGTGCCGCTGGGCATGGCGGCCGTGATGCCGACCAGCGTGTTGTTCTTCTGGCAGAGCTTCACCAGCGTCTGGCCCATCACATCCTGATAGGCGGGCGGACTGCCCGCCTTCGCCGGCAGCGCGTCGCCCGTCCGGATGTCGTACGGGCCGGTCCCGTGAAATTTCTCCGGTGACTTCAGCGCAGCGTCGTAACCCTTGCCCTTCTTCGTCAGGATGTGAACGACAATCGGGTGATCGCAGGTCTTGGCAAACTCCAGAGTGCTGATCAACAGCGGCAGGTCGTGCCCGTCGATCGGGCCCAGGTACCGCACTCCCATTTCCTCGAACAACGCCGCGCTGCCGTACCCGCCGCGCCCGTCCGAGTCCGCAGTGGTTCGCGTCGGCCGCAAACCGACCTCGTTGATCGCTCCTTTGAAACCTTCCTCCGCCTTGTGCGCGAGCTTCAGCGCAATGTCGCCCTTCGGCAGCCGGCGGACGAACCGCTCGAAATCTTTCGCGAGCTGGTTGTATCGGGGATGCGTGATCAGCTTGTTCAGGTAGGTGGCGATGGCCCCGACGTTCTTCGCAATGCTCCATTCGTTGTCGTTCAGAACGCCGATGAACCGCCGCGTGGTATGGGCAATGTTGTTGAGCGCCTCGAACGAGATGCCGTTGGTCAGCGCCGCGTCACCGAAGATGCAGACAACGTGCTCGTCCGTGCCGCGTTTGTCGCGCGCGGCGGCCATGCCGAGCGCCGCCGAGAGCGCCGTGCCGGCGTGCCCCGCCCCGTAGCAGTCGTGCGGGCTCTCGGTCCGCAGCGCAAACCCGTTCAGCCCGTTCGTCGTCCGGATCGTGTGGAAACGGTCCTTTCTCCCGGTCAGCAGCTTGTGCACATAGACCTGGTGGCTGACGTCCCAGACGAACTTGTCCTTCGGCGTCTCGAAGACGTGATGCAGGGCGAGGGTGAGTTCCACCACGCCCAGGTTGGGGCCCAGGTGGCCTCCGTTCTTCGAGAGAACGGTGATCAGTTCATGGCGGATCTCCTCGGCGAGCTGCCGCATCTGGTCGATCGTCAGCTTCTTGAGGTGCTTCGGCTCGTCCACCATGTCGAGGTATCGACTCATACGTTTGTCGGTCACCGGCATTGTTGTTCCTGTTATTGTTCGCCCTCGCCTTCGAAGGGTTTCAGTCTGAGCTCGCCAGACGCGGTTTTCTCGAGCTGCTGGATCTTCAGATCGGCCTCGGCGAGTTTCGCCTGGCAGATCCGCGCCAGCTTCGTGCCTTCCTCGTAGCGCGCCAGCAACGTCTCCAGAGGGAGGTCCTCGGATTCCATCGATTCAACAATGGTTTCCAGTTTCTTCAGGGCCTCTTCAAATGGGACGTTGCCGTTCTTGGCCGCATCCTCGGGCCTGGCAGACTTCGACATGCCGCAACACTACGTGAAAGCCGTTCTTGCGTCCAGTGTGGCGTTTATTCCGGGAATCCGCCACATTGTCGCCGTGCCTCCTTTCGCCAACAGGACAAGCATCGGCACGTTGCAGCGGTTCCTGCGACGCCACTGGCACCGCCTGTTGCGGATCCGCGAGAAAATCCGCTTCTCCGAAGAGGCGTTCCATCTCGTCCTCGCCGGCGGCGTCGGCGTGCTGGGCGGCCTGGTGAACCTCTGCGCCTACTACGCGACCGAATCCGTCAAAATGCTGTTCTTCCAGCGCCCCGGCGACCCGGTCGAGATCGCCGAAATGATGCAACCGCTGGAACGCATTTTCATACCGGCACTCGGCGGGCTCTTCGCGGGTCTCATTCTGTACTGGGGCCTGCGTCTCGTCGGACCGCAGGGATCCAGCAACCTGCTGGAGGTCGTCGTGGCCGGAGACGGCAAGCTCCCCTTTCGCACCGCTCTCGTGAAGTTCTGCTCGTCCATGGTCACGATCGGCACCGGCGGGTCGATCGGACGCGAGGGCGGCGTCACTCAGCTCTCCGCAACGCTCGCGTCCAAGTGGGGGCAGATCGCCAAATGGCCGCCCTATCGTTTGCGACTGCTGGTGGGTTGCGGGGCGGCGTCGGGAATCGCCGCCGCCTACAACGCCCCCATCGCAGGATCCGTCTTCGCGTCGCTCATTGTGCTGGGCAATTTCTCGATGAACCTGTTCGCGCCGCTGGTGTTCGCCTCGGTGGTGGCGACGATGGTATCGCGCAGCTTTTTCGGCATTCAGGCGTGGTATTCGGTGCCGCCGTTTGACTTCACGCACGTTCTGCAACTGCCGTGGTTCGTGCTGTTGGGCGTGCTGGCCGGCGCGATGGGCGCCGCCTTCCTGCGGATGCTCCAGAAGAGCGAAGATCTCTTCAAGAAACTGCGCGCTCCGATCTACGTGCGTCTCATGCTCGGCGGTCTGCTGGTGGGATTGATCGCCATCCAGTTCCCCGGCGTGTGGGGCAACGGCTACGCCGTGACCAACCGCATTCTCCAGGACCCCTCCCAACTCCTGGAGGAACCGTTTACCGATGAACGGCACCTCCTGCTGGTGCTGATCGCCCTGTTGCTGGCCAAGCTGGTGGCCACTCTCGCCACCGTCGGCTCCGGCGCTGTCGGCGGCGTCTTCACTCCCACGCTCTTCCTCGGCGCCAGTCTCGGCGGCGCCTTCGGAGTTGCACTGCATCGGCTCGAGTTCGCGGCGGAACTGCCCGTGCCCGCCTTCGCTCTGGTGGGCATGGGGAGCATGCTCTCGGCCACCACGCGCTCACCCTTGCTCGCCATGATCATGGTGTTCGAAATCTCGCTCGACTACTCGCTCATGCCGCCCCTCATGCTGGGTTGCGTCGTGTCGATCCTCGTGGCCGGGCGCTTCGTCTCGGACTCGGTCTATACCGAACCGCTGCGCCGCAAGGGATTGACGGTCCGGCAGGAATCGACCGCGCCGGGCGCCGCAACCGAACGCACCGTGGGCGATATCATGAAGGCGCCTGTCCCTCCCGTGCGCGAGAACGCCCCTTTGAGCGAAGTGGCCGATCGATTCCTGCGGAGCGCGAACAACTTCCTTCCCGTGGTCGATGCCCGGCAGCAACTCGTCGGCGTCGTCGCGCTGCACGACCTGAAGGAATACCTCAACACCGGCGCGGAATTGCAGGCGGTGATTGCGTACGACGTGATGCGTCCTCCGCCGCCATGCGTCACGCCCAATCAGCGTCTGCTCGACATCCTGCCCGTCGTTCTCGCCAGCGAGCAACGGAACATCCCGGTCGTGAACACGCTCAAGGAGAACCGCCTTATCGGTTCAATCGCGCGCAGCGAGGTCCTCAATCTCTTCTCCGAAGCCATTGCTGCCCGAAGCGGCAGCGAGGAATAGCGCAGTTCACGGTTCGCGGCCGCGAATGGACGGAGGCGCCCGCCCCTTGCGCCCTTCGTGTCCTACAACAGCAGCGGGACTGCGCCCAGGACCAGCGCGACCAGCCAGAGCAGCGCCACCGCTCCCGCCCGCGACATGCCGGCCTGCACGAGCCGGTGCGAAAGATGGTTCTGGTCCCCGATGTAAAACGGTTTGCCCATGCGCCAGCGCAGAAGGACGACGCGAACCAGGTCGCCGAGCGGCACCGCAAGGATCAGCAAAGGACTGAGCACCGCCCAGGCGCGCGGCGCGTCCGGTGTGTGAAAATGCGGCAGGATCGCCAGCACGGCCAGGAGATATCCGACCAGGTGACTGCCCGAATCGCCAAGAAACACGCGCGCATTCGGATAGTTGCTGGGGATGAACCCGGCGATCGCGCCGCAGACGAGCGAGGCCAGCGCAGCGACAAGATAATGCTCGGAAGCGCCGGAGATTGCGGCGAAATAGAATGCGCCAATCACTCCGAGCCCCGCGCACAGGCCGTTCATGTTGTCCGTGAAGTTAAACGCGTTGATCACCGTAACGATCCAGAGAACAGTTACCGCGTAGCTGAACAGATCGCTCGGAACAAACAACGTCACCCGCACGCCCGTCATCGCCACCAGCAGCGCCACCACGACCTGTCCGGCGAACTTCAACGCCGGGCGCAGCTCGTGCCGATCGTCCAGAATTCCCACCGCGAGCATTCCCAGCGCGCCCGCAAAAATCGCCGCCAGTTGAAAACGTCTTCGGCCCAGCCCGTAGATCAGTGAATCCAGCGTTCCCGAGTCCAGCGGCAGCCATGGTGCGCGCATCCAGAGACAAACGATCGCGATGCCAGCCGGAGCAAGAAGTCCTGTCGCTATCGCCAGTCCCCCGGCCAATGGCATCGATGCCTCATGCGTCTTGCGTCCGCCGGGTTCGTCAATCAATCCGAGCCGCGAACACAGCGGTCTCCACAAAGGCAACGCCGCCGCAGTGCCGGCAAAGCCGCCGGCGAAAGCGAGCAGATAAAGCGGAATCCAGTTCACGGGAACGCCAGCCCACGCGCGGCGGCCAGCCTGCCATACAGTTCGTAAAGCGCGTCCACCATCTGTTGCACTCCAAACTGCGCCCGGACCAGATCGCGCCCCTCGCGCCCCATCCGCGCGCGCAACTCACTGTCCGACGCCAGCCGGCACACACTGTCCACAAGACCCGCGCGATCGCCCGCGCGCAACAAAAATCCGGTCCGGTTGTCCAGGCACACTTCCCTCGCTCCGTCGCAGTCATACGCCACCACCGGTTTCCCCGCCGCCAGCGCCTGCGGCAACGCGCGCGCCAGGCCTTCGCGCAAGGACAAATGAACCAGCAGATCCATGATCCCCACCAGCGACGGCACCTCGGCGGGCGGAACCAGCCCGGCGAACACGAAGTGTTTCGCCATGCCTTCGCTTCGCGCTCTCTCCTCGAAGCGCGCCCGCCACTCTCCGTCGCCCACCAGCAAAAACCGCACGCGCGGGCAACGTTCAACGATCCGCGGCGCCGCGGCGAACAGGTCGTCGTGCCCCTTCAGACGGCAGATGCGCGCGATCTTGCCCACAATGACATCGTCTTCGCTGAAACCCCATCTCCTCCTGAACGACGCGTCATTGCCCGCGTTCAGATAGGGTTCAAGATCAAACCCGCTGCGAATGGTCGTGAATTGTTCGGGACGCCCGATGCCGGCCGCAAGATACTGGGCGGTCATCGCGTCGACGACGGAAACGAAATGTGTGGTCACCCTGCCCGCCCGTCGTTCCGCCGCCCGAAACGTCCAGTTGGCAACGGCGCCCTGGAACGCACCGAATGAGGGGCCATGTATCGTGTGCACAATGATGGGAACGCCGGCGCGCTCAGCCGCAAGCCTTCCCAGCAGACCCGCCTTTCCGCTGTGCGTGTGAACCACGGCCGGACGCATGCGCTCGAACATCCGGGTCAACCGCCTCAGCGCGATCCAATCCTTCAGCGGATGAATGGGCCGCACCAGTTCGGGAAGCAGGATCACCGTCCCGGAAAGCTCCTGGACCGAAGTCTCCAGGGATCCCTCCGGACCGATGGACGGTCCCGAGATCAAATCAACTTCCAGCCCGGGTTTCCGCCGCAAACCCAGCACTGAAGCAACCGTGTTCTCCTGCGCGCCACCGACGATCAAACGCGTGATGACGTGTGTGATCCGCATGCGGTGAGCCGGCGTGTCAGGGCGTCACGGCAGATTGAAGCTGTGCGACTCGATTCTCCAGCGCTTTCCGGATCTCCGGCCGGATGGTGATGTTGGTCAGGCACATCTCGTAGAGCCGAATGGCCGAGTTCGTGTCCCGGCGCCGCAACGCCAGTTCGGCCAGACCACTGTTGACCTCCACGGCGCCCGGAAAAATCTTCGCGAGTTCCTGGTAGTCGGCTTCCGCCTCCTGGAGATGCCCGCTGCGCAAATAGGCCACGGCGCGATACAGCCGCGTGTTGGGATAATTGGTCTGCAGCGTGAGCGCCTGGGTCAAAGGCGCGATGGCCTTCTCCGGCTGGCCGAGTTCCATCTGCACAATGCCCCGCGTCACGAGCACCACCGGGTCCGACGGGCGAAGCCGCTCCAATTGCTCCAACGCCGGCAGCGCGTTCGTGAACCGCCTCGCGAGCGCCGACAACTGCACGACGCTCGAAAGCCATGGCTGATCCTCAAAATGTTCCTTCAGCGCTTTCTTCAGGAGCACATCCGCCTCCTCGTGACGCTTCGCGGCCAGCAGCGCAGTCACCTCCGTGCGGAACAGATTCAACTCGCTTACACCCTCGCTCTCCAGCGCATCGCGTTTGTCGTGAATGCCGGACAGCAGCTCGATCGCCTTCTCGGGCTCCCCGAAAGCGGTGTGAATCCCGGCCATGCTCACGCGGCTTGCCACGTGATCAGGCACAAAACTCAGCACGCGCAGGTATTGCTGGCCGGCCTGGCGGATCAAACCGTTCTGGGCAAACACGCGACCGAAATGAAAACAGTGCGTGGGATCGTCAAACGGCCCGCTCGCCGCCATCGCGTCGTTCCACGACCGAAACTTGCCGGGCTCCTGCTGGAGTATCCGTCCCATGCGGATCACCGGTTCTCCGCCGGATCGCAGCGTCTCGTTGAAAGCGAGATTGTTGCGCGCCGCCAGGTTCTCCCGCCGGAGTGCCAGCGCCGTTTCAAACTGCCGCCGCGCTTCCTCCAGTTTTCCGGCCCGCTGCAAAAACACGCCCCAGGCGTTCACCGTCGGCGAATAAAAACCCCCCAGCATCTGCGCCGTCGCGTTCGGCTTGAACCGGATGTGCAGCCGCGCCAGGATCCCGTCCTGTATGGTGGCGTTTGTCTTCGCCGGGTCGGGCGCAATGAACGGCAGCAACCGCTCCAGCGCCGGCCGGTGCTCCTCCCAGAAACGCTCGTTCTCCACCAGCTCCTCCTCCGTCAACGGCGGCCCCACGATGGAATTCGTCGGATACGGCTCCAATACAAAACTCAACCCGCGCGGGCGCGCGTCGAAGATCTCAAAGTAGTATCCGTAACTCGGGTGCAGATACGCGATCGGGCGCTGCCGCGAAAGCCGCATCAGGATCTGCACCAGATGACCCGGCGGCACCGTGTTCGTCCTCGCGGGATTCACCGTGAGTTCCCAGTCGTCCCAGTACCGCCGCTTCACAAACGCATGATACGCCGGCAACGGCATCAACTGGGTGTCGAGAAACAAGTGATCCCTGTCGCGCCCGTCCCGCGCCAGCCACGCCGTCGCCAGTTGCAACTTGATCCGGTCGTCGCTCAACACGACGCTCTGGGGGGGCAGGCTCGCCGTCAGCGCGGACGCGTAATCGCGTATCGCCGGGCCGTTTGTCATTCGCACCTCGGGCAGGTTCCGGTAGAACAATCCGCCGGCGGCAATTGCGAGCAGGGCGAGGACACCCGCGCGGGCCGCCAGGTGAAGGCGGCTTTGCCACAATGGCACCCGACCCATACGGTCCGGTATCGGGCGAAATACGAGCAGGAAATACCCGGCCAGATACCCCACGCTGAGCGCGCCAAGATAATTGAGCGCCGGAATGGCGTAGCCGATGTGCCGTGGACTGAACGCCGGGTTGAACGCCACCCACACGCACGCGCACAGCAGCGCGCCGTAGGCGAGATGAAACACCCATTTCGCCATCGCACCGCCCATCCGGCTGGGATCGCCGAAGTTCGAAGGCCAGCGAATGGCGATGATGAACAGCGGCACCAGCGACGTGAGCACGAGCGACAGAAGCACCGCAGGCCGCACGTCCCGGTAGAAATGCAGGAACGTGGTCTTCTGCACCGCAAGGTTCGACTTCAGCGCGCCCCAGAAGCTCACGACCTGTTCGTCCGAAAACACGTGCACCAGCGGCAGCAGAAGATACAACATCAGCCCGGCCATCCCGCACACAAACATCCGGAACAGGAACTGGAAATTGAAGAACATCAGGCCCCGAATCCAGATCACCGCCACCAGGTACGCCGGGAACAGGCAGAACAACAGCCAGCCGTTCGTCATCCCCATCCCCCATACCAGCGCGGTTTGCAGCAGCCACTTCTCCTTGCCGCTGAACCGGTACTCCAGGAAATTCCGGACCACAAACGCCAGCAGCAGCAGGTCCAGCATGTCCTCCGCGCCGCCCGTCGCCTTTTCCCAAAAGGTCAATTGGAGCCCGAGCACACAGCACGCCAGCACGGGCGGAACCCACGCCAATGGAATGGACAACAGTCCTCCCGGCCCCCTCTCGCGCAACCGCTGCTCCGCCGTGCGGTCATGCGGCATCAATGCCACGGCCCGCGCCAGCAACGCCAGCGTCAGCACGCCGCAGATCATCGAAAACACATTGTACCCCAACGGCATCCACTTCGGCGGAAGCGACCGGATCGGATACGTCAGCACCGTGAACAGCGGATCCTGAAGATTCAACGACCACACCCAGCCAGACGTCTTCGCCACCTGGTTCAGGTTGGACAAGGAAATCCATGGGTTCAGCGTCAGCAGGTAAATGCACAAACCAACGGCGGCGATCAGCCAGGGAAGCACGGACCGGACGAACAACTTATCCTGCCCACGTTTGGTTTGCGTCATAGCGTTGAGTTGCGGTCAAAATTGCGGCACGAATCACGTCCTTGGCAAGAAGTTTACTGCGTCCGGGCTACGGGGCTCCGGCGGACGTCGGCCACGCATTCCACATGCTGCGTCTGCGGGAACATATCCAGCGGCACTACCTGCACGAGACTAAAGACACCGCCCGCGCACAAAATGTTCAAGTCCCGCGCCATCGTCGCCGGATGACAGGAAACATAGATCACCTGCGCCGGCCGCTGCTCCCTCAGCGTTTCCAGCACGGACGGCCAGCACCCTTTCCTCGGCGGATCCAGCAAAACAGACGTCGCCTCCGGCGAAAAGCGCCGGATCTCCCCCGGCAGAACCTCCTCCGCCGAACCCGCGATGAATTCGCCGTTGGCCGCGCCGCGCGCGCTCGCATTCCGCCGCGCCGTCGCCACCGCCATCCGGTCGTATTCCACCCCGACAAACGACTCCACGTCCACCGCCAGTTCGATCCCGAAGAATCCCACGCCGCAGAACAGATCGATCAAATGCCTCGCGCCGCCCCGTTTCAGCATGCCGCGCACCTGCTGGACGAGCTCCGGCAGCAAAAAGAAATTGTTCTGAAAAAAGGAGTCCCGCGGCACCTCCCATCCCTCCGGCGCCACACGCAACACCACCTTGATCCCTCCTTTGGGTGGCGGATGCGCCCGCACATGCCGGATCTGCTCGTTGATCGCCGGCTCCGCGATCAGGCATTGCTCAATGTCCTCCACCAGCCCGCAGTCCCACCGGATAAAACCGATGTTCAACTTCTGCTCCGGCTTGTTCCATTGGCTCCGCACCATCACCCGGTTCCGATACCCATACGGCTGCGGACACGGAACCACCGGAGCAACGACGTCCCTCGGGAACCCGCCGATCCGCTCGAACAGGTCGGCCACCTGCTTCCGCTTCACGCGCAACTGCGTCCCGTACTCCATGTGCTGGTACTGGCAGCCGCCGCACCGGCCGAAGTACGGGCACGGCGCCGTCACACGCTCCGGCGACGCCTCGATCACCCGCAACAACCGGGCGCGCGCGAAATTCTTCTTCACCTCCATCAGCTCCGCCTCGACGGTTTCGCCAACGAGCGTGAACGCGACGAACACAACAAAATCATCAAGACGGCCAACGCCTTCGCCGCCGAACGCGATGTCCGTAATTGTCAACTGGACTGTCTGACCAACAACCAACGCCATGCCTGAAAGAGTAAAGACTTCCGCTCCACGTTCCAGTCACGAAGTTGGCGCGGAAAACACATTTCGGTGGGGCGAGCGTCCTCGCGAGCCGTCGTTCGACGCCCCAGCCCGTCCGACTCGCCTCACGTCGTCGCCCATAAGGAGACTTTCAGCGCCGTAGCCCCAAAAACTGGTGGCGAGGACGCCTACGCTATGGTGTGACGCTGCAAAGAATTCGCGGCCATTCGCACAATTCGCGTCACGCCTCCGACTTTGCCTTCCCCGCTCGTGCGCCTGCGAAACTCGGAGTTGGCGGCTTCGTTGACATGCTGCGACTGGTCCCGCTGCGGGACCCAGTCGCGCTCCGAAAGCTGCTCGTTTCCATTCAACACTTGTTGAGCGTTGAATGTTGAATGTTCGATTCCCTTGGGCGTTGGATGTTGGATGTTCGATGTTGGATGTTGCCCATCTTTTAGGTTGCCTTTCCGCCCCGGCCTGATTGTCTCTTGCCCATGACCTCGCTTCGGCCCATCCGGGTGCTTGCTGCCCTCATTCTGCTCAACACCCTCACCCTCCCCGGCCTTGCGGCGTCCCCGGCCAAAGACATGGCCGCGGCGGCCACCGCCTTTCTTGACGCCCTGACGCCCCAACAACGCACCAATGCCGTCATCGAGTTTACCAGCGACGAACGATTCAACTGGAACTTCGTCCCGCGACGCCGCCAGGGCCTTCCGTTCAGAGACATGACGCCCGCTCAGCAGGAACTGGGGCGCGCCCTCTTGCGATCCGGCCTCAGCGACCGCGGCTATTGGAAGGCAACAAACATCATTGTCGTCGTCGAACTCGCCTTGCGGGAACTGGAGAACCAGTCCTCCCGCCGCGATCCAGGCCTGTATTACATCACCATCTTCGGCCGGCCGGACCAATCCCCCTGGGGCTGGCGCCTCGAGGGGCATCACCTCTCGCTGAACTTCACCATCCTCGGCGACGAAGTGCTCGCCGTGACGCCGTCTTTCTTCGGCTCCAATCCGGCCGAGATCCCGAGCGGACCGCACCAGGGCGTCCGCACCCTGGGCGCGGAAGAAGATCTCGGGCGCGAGTTCGTGACCTCCCTGAGCGAGGCTCAGCGCGAGAAAGCCATTATCGCCGCCCGCGCACCCAGCGACATCATCACCGGCGCTTCGCGCAAGGCCAGGCGCCTGGAGCCGGAAGGGATCGGCGCGCACGAACTCACTCCGCCCCAACGGGAACTCCTTCGGAAACTCATCCGCGAGTATGCGTTCCGCTATCGAACGGAGATTGCCGAGCGCGACCTCAAGAAGATCGAGGAAGCCGGTTTCGAAAAGGTGCACTTTGCCTGGGCGGGATCGATCGAGAAAGGACAAGGCCACTACTACCGTGTCCAGGGGCCGACCTTCCTGCTGGAGTACGACAACACGCAGAATCGGGCGAATCACATCCACACCGTATGGCGCGATTTCGAGAACGATTTCGGCGAAGACCTCTTGAGAAAGCACTACGAGGAAGCCCACGCCGACCACGGCCACACGCACCAGGAGGAGCGTTGAACAACATCCAACATCGAACATCCAACGCCCAGGGGAACGACGGGGAATTGCACGTTCAACGCTCAACATTCAACGCCCAACGAATGTTGAATGGAAAACGAGCAACCTTCGGAGCGCGACTGTGTCCCGCGCAGCGGGACCAGTCGCGGCACGTCGGCGACGCCAGTAACTCTGAGTTCCGCAGGCGCGCGATAACCGTTTGAACACTCAGCATTGGGCGCTGGATGTTCGATGTTGGATGTTGTCCGACGTTCAATCAGCGCTTCATCATCGCATCCGCCTGGCGCAGTTTGTTCGAAACGTCGATCGCGATATTGCGCATAATCGCCATCCCGAGGTGCGGTTCGGATTGAATGAGACGCTGAAATGCGGGCCGTTGAATGATCAGCAGAATGCTCGGCTGCGCGGCGATGGCGAACGCGTTCCGCGCCGCGCCGTCCAGAAACGCCTGCTCACCCACGATCGCGCCACTCCCGATTGAAGCGACAGGCTTTCCGTTCGCTTCCAGGTGAATGTCAATCTGCCCCCGCATGACGACGTAGGCTTCGTTGCTCCGGTCGCCCTTGCTGAACACCTTTTCGCCGGGGCGATAGAGTTTCTGCGTGAACAACCGCGCGATCTTCCCCAGTTCGCCGTCCCCCAGCCCGCCAAACACCGGCAGCGTCCGCAGAAGCGTGATGATCGCCGCCCCGCTTTTCTGGTCCTGAAAATTGCGATGCACCACGTCCACAACCGTCCGCGCCTGCGGCGTCAGCGTGCTGTGCTCGACTGTGTAGCCTGCGTTGAGCTTCACCATCTTCACCACGTCAATGCCGCAGCCGTCCCAGTTGTAGAAACCCGGCAGGTACGCCACCGGCATGAACCCGAGCTGTTCCGCCGTCTTCAGCGCGCGCGGCGCAGTGGCCAGCAGGTCCGCCTCCACATAGACCGCGCCGAACGATCCCTGCGCCAGTTCCACCGCTCTCCGCATCACCGCTCCCATCGAAAGATCGTCCGTGGCGAACGCGTCCACCCATCGCACGCATTTGTCCAGCTCGTCCAAATAATACGTCAGCCCCGCCGTCACCCTGCCTTCCCGGCGGCCTAACAGCGCCTTTCGCGGTGTGTCCGCGGCGACGCGCAACAGTCCCCAGCCAAGGTTGAATTGCCCGAAGATCTCGAGCGGCGGATGGAATTCCTGCGCGTCGAGCCGCGCCTGCTCGAACTCCGCCAGGTCCGCTTCCCGGATGTCGAGTTCCGCGCACAGCGGATACCCGGTCAGTCCGTCCCGCGCGCGTTCCGGTCCGTCCAGGCCAAGATTGCCCAGCGCCACCGCGCCCAGCTCGGCAACCTCCGGCAGCGATTGCGACAGCGAATAGCGCGCGACGCCGTCGGAACTCGAACGGCGCACGTACAAAAGAACGTTTTCGCGCGCCGCGCAAAGATGCTTGAGCGGCTGGAAACCCACGCAGCCATAACCCAGCTTCTCCAGAAGCCGTTGCTGGGCGGTGTCCGACCCAGGAACCCGAGTCACTGCCATGTGCTTGCGTTGCGCGCAGATTTCATTGACACCCGCCATCAGGGCCTCAGCCGAGCCGTTGGCATAACTTTCCGGCAGGGCCACGTACCGTCCGAGATTCGCGACGGGATTGGCGGTCGGCGAATCAGGCTGGAGAAAGGAAACGCTGGCGTTCAGCCTGCCATCCACTTCGGCCAGCCAGGTCTCTTCGACGCCCGGCCCTGTGAGCTGACCGCCCACACGATTCAGATCATACACCTGTGCGGCTGCGGGATCCGACCCGAGCGCTGTTTTCAGCAGTTGCAGCCAGTTTTGAGCGTCGGCGGGCGTTGCCTTGCGAATGGTCAGCGACATAGGGTCGTCGGGATTCAGTTCGGGTTTCGCGCAGCATGCTTCGCTCGCGCGCGCCTGGCAAGCCTTGCGAGGGACGTTCCTGCGCCTTCGCGCAGCACAGGCTCGTGACACAAACAAGGATCGGGTGATTCCCGAATCCAACCAGGCGACGATCCTCGAAGAAACGGCCGTCTCAGGCGTCGCTCCCGGATGCCGTCACGTTCTCCACTTCCATCGTTTGCACCGAATGCGGCGCCAGAGTCAGAACGATGCGGCCGTTCTTCACCTCCAAACCGTCCACCTTCTCATACCGCGCGGAGCCCCTCGGTTCCGTGCGCCAGCAGGCCACCGCGCCATCCGGCACTTCAAAGTGCGACAGCGCCCACGTCTTCTCGATCGGCTGATCCGTGAGATTGTGCGCGACAATGACCAGCCGTTTCCGCTTCAGATCGTGCGCGGCGACCGTTTCGTCCTCGTCGGTCGTCAGGATGATCATCCCCTGCCGGATATGACGGGTGTACTGAGCGAGCACGAAGTACTTCGGGTTGGCCCTGCCGATCGTTCCTCGTGAAAGGTTCGCGGGCAGCAGCCCCCAGCCGCCGCGAGCGCCGCCGTCGAGCGGCTGCCGATAGGCCCAGCCCGTCGGCCGCAACTGCCGGAAATCCAGATGCAGATTGCGCGTCAGACTCAACCCGCTCGCGTCGCCGTCTCCGTACTCCGAGTTCCAAAGGCGCTTGCCGCGGGTGATCCGGAACAATTCCTCGCGCTGTCCCTGCTCCTGCTGATAACCATGCACGTTTACCTGGTTGACGAGCGCCTTCGCCGCCTCATCGAAACTCTTCCACGTTTCCACCGCCCAGTCATACTTGCTTTCGTCCGACGCCGCGATCGGCATGTCCTGCAATCCGCGCTCGTCCAGTTCGGCCCGCAGAAACCTGAGCACCTTTGCCTGCGTCGCCGGCGAAAAGTGACAGCCCTCCTGCCCGTTTCGCGCATGCCAGTAGTCCGAGCACGGCTCGTTGAACGGCTCAACGCTGGTGAACGTGACGCCCCAGTTCTCCTTTGCGTACTTGGCGATGGTGGCCAGGTACACCGCGAACTTCTCGTAGTTCTCCGGCGGCAGATTGTCGTCCGTGGCCCTTGCGGCGCCGGAAGGATTTCGATTGGCGCACATCCACCACATGGGCGAATTGGAAAACAACTCGAACCAGTTGACGCCGCGATCGCGCGCCTTCAGCAGCATCGCACGCTGCCGCGCGTCCACCGACCAGTCCCAGCTCGGCGAGTTCGGATCCTCGGACTTGCCGTCCAGCCAGAATCCCCGGATCTGTTTCCAGGCCGGGATGGCACGCGATAAGGCGATGCGCTGGCCGTCCACTTCGTTCGTGCTGCACGCGCCGGCGTTGTACCGAACCATGTTCAGGCCCAGCCCGGGAAGCGCCTGGCCCTCGAGCGTCACCGTGTTCAATGTGAAGAGCACATCCGCGACGTCGTCCCGGTCGCCGAAGACATTGGCGAACCAGCACAGCGAAGTGCCCCAGGCATCCCACGTGCCCTGGGTTTTGCGCGCGTCGATCACGCATTCGGCACAGAACGACGAAAACGTTGCGAGCGCCGCCAGCGCGGTCATGCCTGCGGCGAGGATCCGTTGAAGGTTCATCACGCCCGAATCGTTTCACAGGAGCGCCGGCGGGTCAATGACCCGCGCTCGCACCGCGACAGGGCATGACGGCCTGGCACAAGACAGCCCGGGGCAGGTGAACTCTCTGACTCCGAACGTCCTGCACTCCATAGCCAAGACGCCGTTCCCGATGCTCTGCGGCAGGCGCGGACGGCGAATTGATGTGCCCCTCCTGGTGCCTGGCTCTTACCAATCCTCCCAGACCTTCATGCATCCTCGCGTTGGAACTGTTCGCAAAAGACCGCACGATCCCGGTTCAACGCCAGGACGCCAAGGATGAGCGAAGGGCTGAAAGCCCAACACATAACAGCCCGGGGCAGCGCCCCGGGTAAACCAGAAAGTTGTCGCAACGATTGTGCCGGCGCTTGAACCAGCTCACGCAGCCGCCATTGTGTCATTGGCCGGCCCGGTTCAGGTTCAACTCCTTCAACTCCAGCATCAAGTGGTAGTGATTGTCCATCAACATGAACGCCTGCAGGCACACATCGAACCGCTCCACCACCCCGCCCGGCAGTTCGCCGAAATGCTGCCGGTCACGACTATCCCGGAAGATAGCCCGCCGCTCGTTGCGTCGCCCGGTGATGGGATACCACGCTCCACCTCGCTCGATACCTCCTGGTTTCACAGCTCCCGACGCCGTATCACCGACCTCCGCTCTTCTGGACTGACGCACCCCGGATTTTGCCTTTGCTTGAGAAATCCGCCAAAAATATCATCCGGAGCAGAGTCGCATGGGCGTACGCGACATTGAGTTCTTCCAAATCGCATGCCTGAAGCCGTGAATATCGAACTGACCTTTGATCAGGCCATCAACTACGCCTTCCAGCAGAACGCGATCCCGGTGATAAAGGAGCTGCGCGTCCAAAACGACGCCATCCCACGAAAGAACCTGTTGCTACGCATCACCACCGAACCCGCGTTCACTGAAACCCTGGAATTTCATCTGCAAAGCCTCGAGCCGGAACGTGAATTCCGCGTTTCCCCGCTCGACTTGAAACTGAGTCACGATTTTCTCGCAGGACTGAATGAGAAAGTCGCCGGCTGGCTCAAGGTCGAACTGATCGAGAACGAGGCTCCCGTTTTTTCAAAGACCGAGCCCATCTCACTTCTCGCTCGAAACGAGTGGTGCGGCCTGGCCGGGTTGCCGGAAATTCTCGCCGCATTCGCTCTTCCCAACGATCCCGCGGTGATGACGATCCTGAGCCGCGCGGCCGAACTGCTTCGCGAGCACACGGGCCGCTCGGCATTCAATGCCTATCAGGACAAGAGTCGCAAACGCGCCTGGGAACAAATTGCCGCCATTTACAAAGCGGTCGCAGAGCTTGGCATTCGCTACGTCGTTCCTCCCGCGAGCTTTCATCACACGGGACAAAAGGTGCGAACGGTCTCGGACATTCTCGCCCAACGATTCGCCAGCTGCCTCGATCTCTCGCTGCTGTTCGCCGCCTGCTGCGAACAGGCCGGTCTGCACCCGCTCGTTTTGATGCATGATGGTCACGCCTACGCCGGTTGCTGGCTGGAGGAACGCACCTTACCTGAGCCTTCGGGCGATGATCTTCAACACATTCGAAAACTCTTCACGGACGAATTGATCACCGTTTTCGAATGCACGCTCGCCACCAACGAGTCACCCGGAACACTTGCCGATGCTGAACTTCTCGCCCGTCCTCACTTGGAAACCCAACTGCCTTTCCGACTGGCGCTGGACATTCGTCGCGCGCGAATTGCGCGGATTCATCCATTACCGCTGCTCAATCAATGCCAACAACCGTCCGTTTCAAAAACTGGTGCAGATGCCAAACCCGCTTCTGCCGCTGGACTCGGCGATCGGGAAATTGTCGATCCCATCGACCTCACAGAGCCGTCCGAGCCAAAACCGGCCACCCGCATCGATCAATGGAAGAGCCGGTTGCTTGACCTGAGTCTGCGCAATCGCCTGCTGAATTTCCGGGAAACGAAGTCAACGATTCGAATCTTGTCCACTTCACCCGAACATGTGGAAGACGAGCTGGCAGCCGAACGTGAGCTTTCATTGCATCCCAAACCACGCCTTCTCGGCGAAGACGATCCCCGCAGTCAAATCATTTACACGCAGCAACAGCGGGCCGACGCCTTCGCGGATCATTTGCGCGATGAACTCAGCCACGGCCGCCTTCACACGAATCTCGAAAACCACGAACACGCGCGCCGGCTCACGGAACTGTTCCGTTCCGCGCGCAATTCCATTGAAGAGAACGGAACAAACACGCTGTTCGCAGCCGTGGGATTGCTTGAATGGAAAGAGACCGAATACAGTGACCGCGTTTTTCGCGCTCCCTTGCTATTGATTCCTGTTGAGCTGAAGCGCAAGTCGGTCCTGGAAGGTTTTTCTCTGAAACGCATTGACGAAGAACCGCGCCTCAACGTGACATTGATCGAGATGCTGCGTCAGCATTTTCACAAGGAGATTCCAGGACTCGATCCGTTGCCGGAGGATGAAAGCGGTGTGGACGTTCGCCGTGTTTTCCGGATTTTCCGTGACGCCGTCCGTGACCTTCCCGGCTGGGAAGTGAAGACCGAGATTTGGCTGGGGCAATTCTCCTTCACGAAGTTTCTCCTCTGGAAGGATCTCTCCGACCGGCTGGATGCGTTGATGCAAAACCGCGTCGTCAATCATCTAGTCAATCACGCCGGAACACCTTATCCCAATCCGCCCGAAGACATCCGTCCGCGCGATCTCGACGATCAATTTCATCCCCGTGAAGTCTATTGCCCGCGCAGCGCTGATTCTTCGCAACTCGCCGCAGTCATGGCCGCCGCAGCCGGCCACGACTTTGTGCTTGAAGGCCCGCCGGGAACAGGCAAATCACAAACCATTGCCAATACCATCGCGCACTGTCTTGCGCACGGGAAGCGGGTGCTCTTGGTTGCTGAGAAGCGGGCGGCGCTGGACGTCGTTTATCGCCGATTACGCGAGGAAGGACTTGAACCATTCTGCCTCGAACTGCACTCGAACAAAACGGGTAAGGCTGATGTCATCGCTCAATTTGATCGCAGCCTGAAATTCCTCGCCGAAGATGGCGACATCGACTGGGAACAACGCGCGAACGAACTGGAGCATTTACGCCGTTCCCTGAATGAATACGCGCGCACGCTTCATCACAGACATCCGTGCGGACTCAGCGCCTACCATTGCCTCGACTATCTCCTTCCCCGGAGAAGCGAACCGATCGTCCGGTTCGACAGCACTTGGCCGCAAATTCTCAAGACATCAGCCGAAACATTGAATCGCACCCGTCAGGTCGCCCGCCTGCTACACCAACGTTCCCGTCCGTTGATTCCGCTCGCGGACCATCCACTGGCGTTGCTGGCGTGCGAGGAATGGTCGCCGGCATGGGCCGAAAGTGCGCTGGATCATGTGCGCGAACTGAACACGCTTGCGGAATCCGCTTCGACAGCCGCTGCCGAACTCCGTTCATGGCTTCGCAGTCCGGCTGCAGCCGTGTCGCGAAACGATCTCCTTCATCTCCATGCGTTGACAGAAAGTCTCCTTGCGCCCGAACCGGTCGGACCGGGGTTTGCTACCACTTCATGGAATCAACTGTCCGTTCGTCTGGATTCCTGGATTTCGCTTCTACGCGAGCGCAATGAATTGCGCGAGAGACTCAGTAGGTTATTTCCGGCCCGCCCTCAAGGAATGCCAGCCGTTCATTGTGAATCGTGGTCTCGGGACGAGGCAAATCGCATCTTCGAACAATGCCGCGAAATTGAAAGATTCACTGTGGCGGCAATTGAGGCATCGAAGGACTTACACGAGTGGCTCAAATTTCCGCATTCGACGGCATCCCGAACCGACATCGTTCACCTCGTCGCACTCGTGGACAGTCTGCTTGTTCCCACTGCGGTGGCTGAACTGTTCGCCACAACGCCCTGGCACGAATGGGTTGAACAGTTCAATCGTTGGATAGTACTGGTGCAAGAGCGCATTGAACTTCGCGCCGCGTTGAACGGTTACGACGAAGCAAAGCTTCTGGCTCTGGATCTCGATACGCTTAACCACAAGTGGCAATCCGCACGGAATGCCTGGTCTCTACCGAAATGGCTGCGCATTGCCTCGGTTAGAAAACAGCTGCGGTCAGCGCGTCCAGATCGCATGAAGCCGGACGAAGCGAAGCTTGGAAGCATTCTCGAAGCCGCGCTGCGTCTGCGCGCGATCAACAACGAACTGCACGAGGCAGGCTCGACGGCTGAATCACTGCTAGGTTCGGTCTGGAATCATGGCGAGCCACAGATCGAGCAGTTGAAATATGTACGCGAATGGGGGGCAGCGTTGCACGAACGGATGACCGCTGCCGCTGGCGGAAATTCGGACTGGCTGGCAAGCTTACGGATTCTGATCGGCGATCTATTGAAAAACGGACCACACAGCTACGCCGTCGGCACACCCATTGGCGATCAATTGAATCGTTACCGGGACACGATCTCGCAATTCGACGAAGCCTATGATGCCCTCGTCAAGGCTGCCAATCTTTCGCGCAGGTCGTTGGACAATGCTGCGGATCATTTGTCTGCAGTTGGACTTGCCGTAAGCGTACTTTTGAGCAACGCACCACGACTTCTTGGGATCAATGTTGAACTCAACGCCGCTTCGTCCACAGCACAGAGTTGTCTGGGCATTTTGTGGAAAAATGGAGAGCCCGCCATCAACGCCCTTGTCAAAGCATACGATTGGGGAAAGAGGCTTCACAGTCGCATGTCCGCATGCGCTGGCCACGATCTGGTCTGGCTCGGTCAGTTGCGGCAATTGCTGGCAAGCCTGTTTGCAGAAGGTCCGTCGCTCTTCGTTGCGGGCACAACAATTGGCGATCACCTGATTCGTTTTCGGGATACGCTGAATCAATTCAACGTCGCGTTCGATGGATTGGCTGCCGATATCTCGTTACGTCGAGAAGCTCTGGACACCGCTAGCGATCATCTCGCCTCCGTTCAAACCTTTTGCGAGCGCATTCCATCCGCCTGGCCACAAATTCGCGAATGGTGTTATTGGCAAAAAGTTCGGAACGAAGGGATGGCGCTCAATCTTGGGCCAATCATTGAAAAGCTCGAATCGGCTGGTGGAGAGACGCTCGATATTGTGCTGCTTCTCCTGGAATTGGAAAGAGGGGCCGTTTGAGTTACATAGTTCGGAGCGTAACAGAAAGGCCGAACGATGGAAAACAGCAAACGACACTTCACCGCCCAACAGAAGGTTCAAATCCTT
>Ga0209508_1001248_pt1 | contig 20751 bp, 13 predicted proteins | sample AD_UKC129_MetaG_FD_184427 | JGI IMG/M metagenome (GOLD analysis project Ga0209508, IMG submission 184427) | Active sludge microbial communities of municipal wastewater-treating anaerobic digesters from Canada - AD_UKC129_MetaG (SPAdes) (version 2) | ecosystem: Engineered > Bioreactor > Anaerobic... | reverse complement strand
GAAGAGGCTAAACCCACAGAAAAGGAAAAACCGGAAGCGGAGAAGCCCACCGAGAAGCCGAAGGAGCCAGAGAAACCTGCCGAGGAGAAAAAGCCCATAGCGGCGGAAAAACCGGCGGCACCAGCGGTGACCACTCAAGCTCAGCCATCGAAGCACAAGGTGGGACGCGAGCTGGTCAAGATTGAGAAGAGTTACACCGTTACATTCCAGCCCAAGCAAGCGGCTGAGATTAAGCTTGATAACAAAAGCTGGTCCACATTTCGTGTCGTGGAGGCCGTAGAACACGGGCGGCAAGTGCGGAAAGGTGACGTCCTGGTCCGCTTTGAGAGAGAGGAGTTTGACCGTGCGCTCGTGGATCAACAGAGGGCAGTTCGCTCGGCGGAATTGGCCCTCCAGGACGCCGAACGACTCCTGGCTCTTCTGGAAAAGACGGTACCGTTCGATCTGGCCACGGCGGAGCGGAATCTTCAGATCACTAAAGAGGACACGGAGCGTTATTTTGCCAAAGAGCGCGATCTGACCATCCGCACCTACGAGATGAACCTTGGATCGGCCAAGATGTCACTCGAGTCGGCGGAAGAGGAACTTCGCCAATTGGAAAAGATGTATAAAGCAGATGACCTCGTCGAAGAGACCGAGGAATTTATCCTCAAGCGACAACAGTTTGCCGTGGAACGAGCTCGTTTCATGCTTGAGCTGGAGCAGGACCGCTACCAGGAGTTCCACGAGAAAGGGCTTGCCCGGCTTGACGAGTCCATACGGCGTGATTTGGAACGGACCATGTTGGTAACCGAGCGTTCCCGGATCAGTTTGCCCTCGCTTCTTGCTCAACAACGGATCAGTGTGGAGCAACTGCGGACCGATTTGGAACGGGCAAAAGATCGCTTAAGCAAACTGCAGGCTGACCAGGCCTTTATGGAAATCAAAGCCCCTTGCGATGGCATCGTCTATTATGGGGAATTCAACCGTGGCGAATGGGGTGGCGCTACGACGCTTATGAGCAAGCTGCGACCCGGTGGGTCACCGTCAAAAGGCGATGTCATCATGACGATTGTTCAGGTGCCGCCGCAAACCGTGCGTTTCTCGGTGGGAGAAGCCGATCTCCGTTGGATTACCCCCGGCTTGGAAGGCACCGTTAAACCCAAGAGTTTTCCTCAGGTGAGCCTGCCGGCTTGTGTGACGGAGGTGGCCTCGATCCCTGTGGCGGCCGATCGGTTTGACGTGGTGGCCGAGGTTACGCTTCCCAAAAAGCCACTGCCTTTGGTCCCGGCGATGACCGGCACAATCCGCTTCAATGTCTATGTCAAGGAGGACGCGCTGGTGGTTCCGGCCAAAGCTGTCTTCACCGACGAACTTGATCCGGACAAACGATACGTTTACGTACTCGTTGATGGGAAGCCTGAAAAGCGTTCCGTGAAGGTGGGCGAGCAAGTCCGAGATAAAGTGGAAATCCTCAGTGGACTGCGCGATGGCGAAGAAATCTTATTGGAGAAACCTCAAGGGTCATCCAGCACCTAGAGTTCATAGGACGTTTTCGATGACGAGTTTCTCGCAACCCTGTTTTTCCCCGGGTGAGAGCGACGAATGACCACGCGATCCCTTTTTGTTGGCGTTAGCTGCATATTGCTGGTGACGTCGTTCGGCCACAACGTCCCGCAGTCGCTTGCCGAGGAGGTGGCGCCCACTGTTTCACCGTTGGCAACGACGGGTCCCAAGCCCAAACCCATCGAAACGGTATCGCCGGAGGCCGTGGAACGCGCGATCCGCCGGGGTGTGGACTTTTTGCTATTACGGCAAAACCGGGATGGTTCCTGGGGTTCGGCACGGAATACCAAGTCGCTCAATATCTACGCCCCGGTGCCGGGTGCTCATCAGGCTTTTCGTGCGGCCGTCACTTCGCTCTGCGTTTCTGCCCTGATCGATGTCAAGGATTCTCGATCAGAGGTTCAGGAGGCGATCGATCGGGGCGAACAATGGCTTTTGGAGAATCTTGGCAATGTTCGCCGGGCAACGCCCGATGCCATTTACAATACTTGGGCCCATGCTTATGCCTTGCAAGCTTTGACACGGCTCATCCAGCGGCACAAAGGTCGGCCCGAACGGCAGGCAGCCTTGCGTGAATTGATGGAGGGACAACTCGACCGGCTGATACGTTACGAATGCCTCAATGGCGGTTGGGCGTACTATGACTTTGATTACGGCACTCAAAAGCCGGGTAGTTCCACCATCAGCTTTGTGACGGCCACCGTACTGGTGGCCTTGCACGATGCTAAACAGGTTGGGTTAACCGTTCCACCGAAGATTATTGACCGCGCCAAAGATTCTATTCTGCGGCAGCGGAAGCCCGACTTTAGCTACTGCTACGGCGAGTATCTCAAGATGGTGCCCATGCACCCGGTCAATCGCCCGGCGGGGAGTCTAGGTCGATCCCAGGCCTGCAATCTTGCGATGCGGCTTTGGGGGGATGAGAGCGTTACCGATGAGGTCCTCCGGGCATGGCTGGATCGTTTTTTTGCCCGCGATGGCTGGCTCGATCTCGGTCGGAAACGTCCCATTCCCCATGAGTCCTTTTTCGCAATCGCGGGATACTTTTTTTACTACGGGCACTATTACGCTTCGCGCTGTATTGAACTGCTTCCGCAAAAAGAACGGGCCACCTATTACAATCACCTAGCGGCCATCCTTATCGACCTCCAGGAAAAAGACGGCTCTTGGTGGGATTATCCGCTCTACGACTATCATCAACAGTACGGCACGGCGTTCGCTTTACTATCCTTGCAAAAATGCCGGATCGAAGGGAGAAAAGCCGCACAAGCGGAAGGCTCTTCCAGCCTCGCCGCCCGCAGCCAGTGAGCCCCTCTCAAGAACCGGCTTAGCCTCCTTCGGTAGAGCGGCCAAGTGGTCGTCGCTACCGACGGCCCTCACGTAAACGGCACGCTTCGCTGCAAAGATGGTCGCTTTTTCCGAGAGTGCTTTTCCATCACCAACGCGGGCGTTGTGCCACCGGCCAGCGGGGCTGGTCGGGTGAAGCCGTTCCATTGGCCACGGCCTGAACGGACGGCGGAAGCTGAATGTTGACCGTCGGCGGCGGGGCCCACGAAGTCGCACTTGCCGTCGGTACCCCACCCACTGTATCAACAGGTGGACTTGTCGGGGGGCTGATTGCGGGTGCCATCGGAGATGAGACAGTCGGTCTTAACGGGGGATTTCCCACAGGAAGTTGACCCATCCCCACAGGGGGCTGCTGCGGAGGAACATTGGTACCCGCTACGTTCCCCGGCGAGGTTGTCAAAGACGCCTCTCCCTGAATCTGCTGTGATAGACGGGCAACAGCCTGGGGCAGTGCGTTGATGTACCGATAGGGATCGAGGCTAAACTTCTGATAGGACTCTTCGCTGCTAAAGAGGTAAACGCGTCCACCAAACCATGCCCCATGTTCGCGCCGGCCTTCCGTCAATTGGGTGGCCTCAACGAGTTGGACCACGTCCATACCCGAAAGCACTGGGGCATAACGATCCGGGTTGGCAAGGAACTTTTGTTGCTCCTCGGGCCCGGCAAAGAGATAGGTGCGACCTTCGTGCCGTGCCCCCCATCGAGGATTTCCTAAGACCCAGCGTTGCTTGTCGGTCAAACTCACCGGGCAATATCCCTCGAGCGCCAGGGGTGGATTGCCGGGTGGGATTTCGACCTTAGGTTTTGGTGACTGACGTGCCAGGATGGTGCTTGCCATGGAATTGGCGGGCGGCTGTGCTTCCATCATTGGCGGCGATGACGATGGCCCTTGGGCCACCTGGGGTGGAGGGCCAAAACTTTGTGACGGTCCCACATTGGCCGACGATGGTGGCGAAGAAGTCGCGTAGCCTTGTATGCTTTGAGGAGGACTGGGCGACGCCTGGAACGATGTGTCCGGAGGTGGGGCAAGGGGTGTGCTTGTCGTGGCAAGCTGGCTACTGTTACTCCATGGGGACAAACCTGCTGGCGGCTGGGGGAGAACTTGGTTTTGAGGCTGGCCAAAGCCAGAAGGACCAGCAGGAATCTGACCGGGCCCCACCGGAGCGGGGGCAGAGGCCAATGGTTGCCCACTGAAGTAACTACCTTGGCTACTAGGAGGCATACCACCCGGTCCAGACTGCGGCAACCCGACACCGGCGTTCATGGCCATTGTCGGGGGTTGATCCACCGGCCGCGTGGCTGCTGCAGTACCCTGGGGTGACGGTGACGACCAAGGGGAGGTAGCGTAGCTGGGCGTAAGCGGCGGTGTTGCCGACGGGGTATTTGTCCTTGCGAGCATTGTACGCCGTTGTTGATATGTGTACGCAACCTGGCTGATCCGTTCGATGTAGCGCTCGGCCGAGGACCCACCCACAAACTTTTGCAGGAGTTCTCCATTGGGCGTAAGAATGACATCGGTCGGGATCGATTCGATTCGGAACTCCCGTACAAGTTCTGGGGCTCGATCGAAATTGACCTTCACCGCCACATAATTTGTGGCTAGGGCAGATAGGACATCCGGGCGAGAAAAGACCTCCGCCTCCATTTGACGACAGGGACGACACCATTCCGCCCAAAAATGAATTAAAAGGAGCCGATTCGTCTCAGCGGCAACACGTCGGGCCGTGCCCATATCCTCATACCAAATTGAGGGGACCGCCTGGCCCATGGTAAGGGACGCATGCCAGAGTGTTATAAATGAACTTAATAGCACCAGAAACCGGCCGACGCTATGCATCGGAACAATCCTCGTTTGTTGGAGTGACGAAACGACCAACGACGCCCAAAACTGTGGCGAGCATCGTCAACTTAAATTGCCCACACAAGCTCCCTAAACTCCAACAGCCAAAAAGGGCATCACACACCTAATGACCGCCCTTTTTTTATCGGACTGATGGGGTCAGTCAATTTTGTGAAAATGTTCCGAATTTGCCGGAAAACCGTTTTATTGCAGTTGCAACAGGCGCGGCTGACGCTTTTCCTTGTGGACCGGTGAAGTATCCTTTTCACTGCTATCTTTTCCTGATTGCCCCGTTTTGCCAGACGAAATGGGACAGCAGGTGAGGACCAACCGCCGGTGAGGGCGTTAGCTGGTATGAAGTGGATGTTCATAAGTCCCGCTACCTTGTGCGCCTGAATGCGAAAAGGTTTCCCGAACTCGGGGTCACGGCGATTTAAGCTCGGTGAGTTCGACTCGAACAGAGTTGGTAAGTCAAAAGGGGGGAGGTTACGCCATTCCGCCCCCTTGTCCGCATCTGGTCGAGAAGTTATGTTTCAGTAAAGGCCCTCGGTCGGCCAAGACCTGCCGGCGTAGCTCAGTTGGTTAGAGCAGCGGAATCATAATCCGCGTGTCCGGGGTTCGAGTCCCTGCGCCGGCAATGACAGCGGGCCACACAATATCGTGTGCGCGTAATTGATACTTCAGGGTCTATCCTAAAAAGTCCCCCTCTCCCTCCGGGAGAGGGTTGGGGTGAGGGTAAGGAACCGTCGGAGTCGATCGAGAAAACCGGCAGGGATTCCAGCCACTCTCATCCCCGATCCCTGTCCCGCCGAACGGGTGAAGGGAGATTATGGGATGGCTTTAAGCCCGTCACAGGATCTCTGTCAGTTGTGTCAGGCGGTAGTGACAAAAATGGCAAGGCCTGACGGCTTGGGGCTTGGAGAGTCCCACCTGATCATTTGGCAATTATCATCGCTGCGAACAGAGACCCTCGTCGCTGGAATCGCCGGTTTAGGCTGATTTAGCAATTTGGGCCATAATGTACCCCCCTAGGGTGCGGTTACGCCATCCCGCCGTTTGCCGGGGACCATTAAAAAAGTGTGCCCGCCTGAAATGGGCACTCAACCTCGTTCTCATTGGCGCTAAGGCCTCACATGCCTTATTAGGAACACAATCCTCGGACGGTTCTCATCCTGCTGCGGGGGCTTTCTGACGGTTTACGACACGCCGGCTAAGACCGTGTCCGAACAAGGATTGGGCCAGTTTCCTAGGCTGGTGGGGCATCGGCCCGCCGGGATATAATGGCGGCGGTCTCCTAAGCGGACGGGGACGGGACCAAACGGCGCGAAGCGAATCGGATACACCGGCCGCGCGGCCAATCGCAAAACTTATTCACAATGATTTGCCCACGCTGCCATACCTGGCTAAGTCAAGTGAAGCGCCCTCAGGGGTTGGTGTATCAATGCGCTTCATGTCGGGGATTTGCCGTCTCGATACCCGTGTTGCGGAAGCTCGTTCCTCAGGGCATCATCCGAGATCTTTGGAACCGTGCCCAGGAAAAACAGTCCCGCTCTGGTGCCGAATGTCCCGTTTGCCGCCGCAAGATGGCTGACGTCGCTGTCGGCGGGATGGAGAAGGCACCCATTATTGATGTTTGCATCCGGTGTCAATTCGTTTGGTTCGATAGGCGAGAACTCGAGCAGTTGCCACCGGTAATAGTGAAACAACCTGACCGGGAGACCCTGCCGCTAGAGGTGAGAGAAAAATTAGCCGTCTTGGAACTGGAGCGACTCAAGAGGCGAGAGCAGTTAGCGACTGCAGGCGACCAATACCCGGAGGAGTGGTGGCAATGGATCCCCGGGCTTCTCGGATTGCCGGTGGAACTGGATGCACCCGCTGTCCGCTCTGTGCCCTGGCTGACGTGGTCCATTACGGCCGCCATGGTGGTGACGTTTTTGCTCACGTTTAACCACCTTGAAACCATCCTCGATGTGCTTGGGCTCAAACCTGCCGAGTTTATGCGGCTCGGCGGATTAACCCTAATCACTAGCTTTTTTCTTCATGGGAGTGTTTGGCATCTTTTGGGCAACGGTTATTTTCTCCTCATCTTTGGGGACCAAGTAGAGGACGATCTAGGGCAGTGGCGTTTTGCGGCGTTATTGGCCTTGGCCGCACTGGCAGGCGATATTTTACATATCCTCGGTGACCCTCGCAGTACGGTACCATGTATCGGGGCCAGTGGTGGTATTTCGGGGATCATTGCGTTTTACGCCTTGAGGTTTCCCAGCGCTCGTCTAGGGATCATGTTACGTTATTTTTTGATCTTTCGGTGGATTCAATTCCCGGCCTGGGCTGGCTTTGTCGCCTGGTTGGTTCTTCAGATCATCCTGGCCATCGAACAGGTTCAGGGCGTAACCAACGTTTCGGCACTCGCCCACTTAGGTGGTTGCCTCGTCGGTGTTGGGGCGTGGGGCCTTTGGCAGAGCGGCTTGCTAAAGGCGGGTTAAAGCTCGCGAAGCTCTCCCCGACCCCTTGACTGGCGATTTGAAATGCCAATGGGAGAACCAAATAGCAATCTCCCCCTACGCCCGTAAGCGACCGCTGCCCATAAAGCCGTCCCACCTGGTGGGCAATCAAGATACACCAGCCCGAGCAAGGCGCAAAAACGGCCGACCACGAGGGGCTCCCGGCAATTATATCTCACAAATTTGGCGCATGGTGCCTTATGATGACGTAGATTCTTATGGAGGAATTACTGTTTCTTGAGAGAACCGCTATCCCAACGACCAAGGCAGGGGGCTATGCCCGCCTGGGATGCAACACTTCACTGGCTGAAGACAACGGGAAACCGCGCGGCGGGGGAAGTCCTCATTCGCGCCCTCGATTCGCCGTGTCCTGAGATCCAGAGGGGTGCGGTCTTCGCCTTGTTGGCACGAAGGGAGATGGCGGGCCATCGGGTGATCCTGGAGCGAATTGACCCGGCCTCTGAGGAGTGGCGAGGGCAACTTAACAGCCTTCCGTCTCAGTTCCTGGCTTCATTAAGAAGGTTTTTACTCGACGGGGACCCACCTCTGCGAGAGAAGGTTTGTCATTTTTTGCGAGAGACAGAGCAATTCGAGTTTGTGCCCTTCTTGGCCAATCTCCTGGAGAACCGCGAATACGAACCACGATTGGTTGTCGCCAATACCCTTTCGGAGCTGTGCCGGCGATTGCACCAGCGCCTCGACCAGCCGGATAACGGTCAACGTGGCCGACATGAGGAACGGATAGCCGAGCAATTACGTCGATCCCTGCTTGTGTCGGTGGGGCGATTTCCTCGGCATGAATGCCGTGAAATCCTGGATGGCTTGTTACTGTTAACGGAAGAACATCCGGAGTTAATCACCGCCATCATCAATAACCGGGGACACCCAGCACGTCGTCTCCTCCTCGAAATCCTATCCCGCGAAACGGGTGCACATGTCTTGGCTGTTGTGTGCTACTGTCTCCATCAAGAGGCGCCTCCTGGGGATCTTGTGGCCATCATCGGTCAGCGAACCGATTTGCCGTTTGTTCGGCATCTATTATCAACGGTCGGACCGCAACCAAGTTCTATCGTGCAACGGAATCTGAAACGGTTTTACCAATTCCGTTGGCTTAAAGACCTCCCTAACCTGTTAGGCCAACTGGACGATACGGAACAGCAGGCCATACCGGCGCTTGTTGCCCATTCGCGAATTCCCCGGGATGAGGCACTGAAGGTCATTGGTCACGTGCTCCTACATGGACGACCGGCAGGGCGGCGGGCCGCAGCAAAGGCCCTCGCGGGCTTCCACGGCGTCGAAGCAAATGCCCTTACTCTCCGGGCGATGCAAGATCCTGACCCCGGGGTACAAGAGGCCATTATTCCCCAATTGCGGCAACGCGGGATTCTAGGAGCGTTGCCCTACATTATCAGCAAACTGGAAAGCCCTCACCCTATGGTTCGTCGGGCGGCTCGAAAGAGTCTTCGGGAGTTCACGTTTACACGATTCCTTCAAGTGTGGGACATGCTTCCGCCGGAAGTGCGGCGCGAAACCGGCGTCCTTGTCAAACGAGTTGATCCCCGCACGACCCTCCTGCTTCGTGCAGAATTGCTTTCCACCTTCCGTTTACGGCGTCTCCGAGCCCTGGAAATTGCTCAGGAACTTGAACTGGTGCCCCGATTGGAGTCGTCAATTATCTGTCTCCTTCGAGATGATGACCCTGCGATCCGGGCAGAGGCGGCCGCTGCCTTGGCCCACACGGACTCGGCTGCGAGCTACCAGGCCCTTTTGGAGACCCTCAACGACGCGAATGTGTTCGTGAGAAATATTGCCGAAGTGACCCTTGAAAAACGCCGTCGCCGGATGGAATCGCAAGAACAAGGTCAGAAGAATGCCCCTTCCGGCGAGTCACAGCCCCGGCAGCCTCAGCCATCGGGGATCATTTCGGATGAAACCAACGTTAGCCATTTGGACACGTCACCCACGACAACATCATGACAAGCCCCACTATGCGACGATTTACCCAGGCATTACTCGCACGCGCAATCTGGCGATTGGGCCATGTTGCACTGGTCCAGGCTGTGGCTTGGGTAATAACGACGTTTTTGGTCTATGGGTCAGAAGCGGCTGCCTATGGCCAAGGCAGAACGCCGCTAGAAATCCTCCACCGGGAGTTTCAGCGAAGAGCAACAGGAAGCGACACCGATCATACGGCGCTCTTGTGGGGCCTGGCGGTTTTTGTCGGCCTGGTTGCAGTGTTGATGATTATCGCGTGGGTCATCAACTATTTTCAACAACGTCGGCCGTACTTCAGCCACACGTTGCTTTTCCTTGAGCTCTGTTGTGTCCACCGCATGAGGATCAAAGACATTCTGTTGCTCTGGAAATGGACATCACGGGAAAAAATTCGTCCCAGGTCGCTGATTTTCGTCGATCCGGGGCTTTGGCAAAACAAGATCGACCACAATTTACTCAACGTCACCGCGGGATCAATCGCCGCACATACCGAATGGAATCGTCTTTACACACAGTTGTTTGGGGCCTTTGTTCCCCAGCCCAGTGAGAATTTCTCACCCAGGGAAACCGCGAGGGGACCTACAACTTCTTGCGAAAACTGAACGCCGCCCCCGATGATTTGATCGGGGTGACCGATCTTCAGGTACGTAAAGACAATGCTGGCCGGGTCAATAGGCCTTTGTCTGACCGGGAATGGCACACGGATAGATACCGTCAGGGCCGGGCTTGGGTTGTGGGACGCTATCCCACGTATAGCCGGACGGCGACAAGTCGAGTTCTGACTTGATAGCCTCGTCCCAAGTCACGATTTGGCCCGAATAGGTAGCCATTCGTCCAAGAATCGCCGTCATCGTCCCCAGGATAGTTGCATCGACTTCGTTATAGGCCTGCCCCGCCATGTGGGCTTGCAAGAAGTCGTTCCATTCCAATTGGTGGCCATCTGGTCCTCGTTCTACCCGCACGGGATCTTTCCCCTGCACATGGATGATAGCGTGGCCGTGACCTTCGATACTGACGTATCCCTTCGTTCCATGGGCGTGTTCAGAAAAGCTATCCCAGCAACCGGGGATATGGCGGCAGTAGCTATACGCCCGAACGCCGTTTTCATAGACGAATTCCACAGCGTGGTGATCGTAAATCTCGCCGTAGTCCTTGCCGATGCGGAATTGGCGACCTCCTGTCCCTTGAGCCGAGATGGGATGCTTATTGCCCATCATCCAATTGAGAACATCCAGGTCGTGGACGTGCTGTTCCACGATATGATCGCCACTCAACCAGGTGAAGTAATACCAATTGTTCACCTGATACTGCATCTCGGTCTGTTCGGGCTTGCGGGGTCGAACCCAGACACCCCTCGAGTTGAAATATGCCCGCATGTACATCAGTTCCCCAATCTCACCATCCCAAATCCGCTGGATCATTTCCTTGTGTTTAACTTCATGCCTGAGATGATGTCCCACAGCCACGCGAAGCCCTTTCTTCTTAGCTTCTTCGTTCGTAGCCATGATCCGGCGGACACCGGGGGCGTCAACCGCCAGGGGTTTCTCCATAAAGACATGCTTCCCGGCCTTGACGGCCGCCTCATAGTGCATGGGGCGGAATCCCGGCGGGCTGCACAAAAGGACGATGTCGGCGTCGGTCTCCATGAGTTTCAAATAGCCATCCAGACCAGTAAACTGCCGGTCCGGCGGGACATCGGCCATCTCGCCGAAGCGACCTTTCAGGGCATGAAGGCTGGCATCCACGCGTTCCTTGAAGGCATCATGAACAGCGACCAGCTTGACCTTCGCCCCGACTTTATTCACCATCGCATCGCTGACAGCCCCAGTTCCCCGGCCACCACATCCGGAAAGGGCAATCTTGACGACGTCACTCCCCGCTGCGTGGACGAATCGCGTCCAAGGCCAAGTCAAAACGGCCCCTCCAGCCGCCGTGGCCTGAAGAAAATCCCGGCGAGTTGTATCACCCTGGCTGGCATTTTGATTCATGATTGAGTCTCCTCACAAAGCGAGCGTATCACCTCTCGACCCATGATTTACCACTTCGCCAACAGCGAGCGGAAGTCAACAAGCTGCATGGGCAACAAACGAAGAAACTACTTCACCCACAGACCGCCGCCCCTTTGCCGCTAAGTTTCGTGCGCTTACGTTGTACCAACGACTGAGACGGGAATCAAACCCCCGGGGAACGTTTTGGCCGGAACAGAGACCGTTCCGAGGAAGGGTATCATCGTTGGTGGTCCTTGCGTCACGACCTCGCGGCATACGCGCACAACTGGGAAATGATTCTGGAAAAGGTGATTCGCGTGGCAAGTGCCGCAACCGTCCGACGCTCTCAAGCGGCAGCGCGGTGGCTGGGGCTTGTTTGTGGGCGTGACAGTGGCAGCGTGGTTCTACGCGTGTTCCGTCGGTCATGCCACCACTGTTTCCAACGATGCCAACTCGCATATGGCGCGCAGAATACCGACGACCATAGAATTGCCAAAAGGCGAAGGGCCGGTGCGGATGAGAGTGCCCATTCGCATAATCGCTTCAAATAGTGGTATTCTTCAGGGGAATCAAAATCTTCCGTATAGTCGTGGATCTCACAGAATTCGATAGGCGGACGGCCCGATGGAGGCTCCCTTTGAGCGAGAAAGTAGAATTCCCATAGCTTTCCGCGGCCCCCTCTTGTGGCATCGCCGATAACTTGGATCAAGCAATGGGTCACGAAATCGGAATAATCCCGCGTAAAGGACAAACCAAATAATTCGCCGTAACGTTTGCCTGTAAAGATACTGGCTCCCTGGCGCCCGAAGATCACCAACCCACCGCTTGCCGCCCGACATATGGTGATCGCAGCATCCGTGTATAAAACGTTGCCCAGGAGGACGACCGTTCTACTTGACCATAGGCACGCCGTGCTAAGGAACGTCTCAACGACCCAGCGGCGCTGTTCCGGACAAAATGAGTCACAACCTGGAATGTGCAAGCGCGGATCATGCGTCACAATGACGGGCGAGACTCCGAAGTAGTGTTGAACCTGACCTGCGGTGCGGACGAGCAAGGGAACGCCAAAAATCGGGGCGAGTTGCTTAGGTTTGCCCAGATACTCGCCCCACCGTTCTCCTTCACCGGCACAGAGGATTAAGACGCGCGTATCTAGTGGAATGGCGTTCGGCAACACGATCGTTCCATCCTTGCCTTCATTTCCATTCGGTATATCAAGGGCAAGCCTCTCATAAATTTTCGGATGTAATGTGGCTGAGTAGTGCGAAATTGCTTGTTCAAGGGTACTTTGATTATTGTCGGCGATAGATAAGATTAATCGAGATTCGTGTCAAGGGCGAAATGAATGTTTTTCCGCTCCCCTTTTGGTTCCCATCATGTGGGGTGTTAGCTGTCTGCCAGCGTTATTCACCCATTTGATGCGGGGGACGAATCGATCCATCCGCCACCAAGAACACGAGTGCCCTGGTAGCAGACCGCCGCCTGACCGGGGGCCACTCCGTAGCACGGTTTGTGAAACCTGACGAGAAACCGATCCGACGAGAGTATGGTGACCGTAGCCGGGACGGCCGGGGTTCGATAACGGATTTTCACCTGGCAGGGGAATGGCTCGGCGGGAGGATCAATCAGCCAGTTTGCCCCGGAGGCTGTCAAGTCCCATCTGGCCAATTCCTCCCGTGTTCCCACCACCACCCGGCGGGTATCGGCTTCGATGCGGACGACATACCGTGGCTCTCCGAAGGCGATACCCAGCCCTTTTCTTTGACCGATGGTAAACCGTTCCAATCCGCCGTGGTGGCCAACGACCTCGCCTCTTGTCGTGACGATTTCACCCGACGTGTCCACGTTCGGCCGATACTGTTTGACAAATCGGGCATGGTCCTTGTCGGGAACGAAGCAAATTTCTTGGCTGTCCGGTTTGTTGGCCACACGAAGGCCGAGTTCGGTAGCGATCTTCCGAATCTCGGCCTTGGTGTAGTTTCCGATGGGGAAAAGCAGTCGGGGCAGGTCTTCTCGCCGCAGCCCAAATAGGACATACGACTGATCCTTGCTTTGATCCCGTCCACAGAACAATCCGTAGTTCTTGTCCTCGGTGGGGATAATCTGAGCGTAATGGCCCGTTGCGATGAAATCGGCCTGCAAGGCGTCGGCATAGTCGAAGAGCTTGCCGAATTTTAAGCGATTATTACAAACAATGCAGGGATTAGGCGTTCGGCCTCGCGTATATTCATCGACAAAGTAATGCACAATTTGCCGAAACTCTTCCTCAAAGTTCACCACGTAGAAAGGAATCCCGAGCCGATCAGCGACACGGCGGGCGTCTTCGGCATCTTCTGCGCTACAACAACCTTGTTTCCGCCCGGGGAGCACGGGAAGTGTGGGATTCCGCCCCTCGTTTACGCAATGAAGCGGGCTACGAATGCCATGGCGCATAAAGACGCCGATGACCTCGTGCCCCTGCTCTTTGAGAAGATGGGCCGAGACGCTGCTATCGACACCGCCCGACATCGCGACCAAAACCCGGGCCATCAAGCATTTTTTCCTGGAGAGAGCCTTCCAAAAATGCGATTCCAACCTCACCCCAATCCTGTGAGAAAGACACTCCATCCCCTACTGAGATTGTACGCGACGAAGGTAAAAGACAGCCACCGACACGAAGCAACAGACCGCCCTTACAATTTCGGCAATGCGGCGTCAAGGGTAGGACGCAGACACACTACCATGCCGAGACGTGTTAGCGGTGCCCCCAGCTCACCCTCAGGCGGCGGATCGTTTTGCTGTGTCAGCCGTTTGATCAGATAATTTCAGTTGCGTCTCGCCCGTTGCCGAAAGCTTCCAGGTCAGTGTTTCCTGACCCGGATGGAGACCGATGTCATCGACAACTTTAACGTCCTGCCCGGCCCCATCAAACAAAAGACCCATGGGGACCTTCCACAGCGTGAGTAGAATGATTTTTAGGTCCAGTAGCAGGTTAAAGTGGTCCACGTAATAGACGTCGTAGGCCAATCGTTGGCTGAACTTAAGTGCGGCCCGACCTTTGACTTGGGCCAGGCCGGTGATTCCTGGTCGCATCTCATGGCGTCGGGCTTGTTCCGGGGTGTAGCGGGGGAGATATTCGACGAGGAGCGGTCGTGGCCCGACAAAGCTCATATCGCCCTTGAGGACATTCCATAACTGGGGAAGTTCATCGAGACTAAAGCGCCGCAGCCAACGGCCCAGTGGTGTGAGACGCTCGGCATCAGGCAGCGGTTGACCATCCGCCGACCAGGCGTTTCGCATGGTCCGAAACTTATAAAGGACAAAAAGCCTGCCTCGGTAGCCCGGCCGAACCTGGCGAAAAATGATCGGCCGGCCCATGGTTATCCAAACGGCTAGCGCTGTGGCGGCCATCACGGGTGAAAGGATGATCAATGCCACGGCTGCCCCGATGATGTCGATTCCGCGCTTAATCGCCAGTTGCGTTTTTCGCCATGCGGTGACCATTCCGCTTATTGTCCTGTTTTTCTCCAATTTGTTCCGTTTCTCGCCCAGCGCCCGAGAAGATGGGCACCAGTTGTCTTTCACCCAGAACGCCGCACTCAAGCGGTTTCCCCACCCCGAGCAAAGAGTAGCATAAGCTTACGCCTGGCTCCCTTTTTCGATCAAGACAGAATTCGTTGGACCAGTAGTACGAAAACCCGGCCAATCCCCCACTGCCCCCATTTTCCCTGGATATCGCACTCTCATCGTTTGCCATTGACGATTGTCGTGTGCTTTAGGTATATGCTTTCCCCACTCAGGCTTGCCTCTGAGGGCTGGCTTTCTGCGCGCTTGCCCAGGGGAGTTGGCCAACTCGGGAAGACGACACGGGCAATCGGAAAGGTGGTTCTGGATGGACCGGTGTGTCCTCCGCCGCTGTTGGACTGTGCTGCTGACTGCCATCTTGGCGGTCACCTGTGGCTGCGCGCTAAGACACGGAGGACATGTACGACCCTGGGCGAAACCGGGACTATTCCTGCGACCGCAAATGCTCAGCCAGTCCCCCACGTCACTGACTTCGCGGACCATCCAATTTCTGCGGCAGCACAATCTCGATTCCTCCTTGCATGAAGACCCTCGGACACTCCTTCAGCAGGTTCAGGCGGTCATTCAAAAGGAACCACAGGCCGATAATGTTTACGCCTATGCTGAGATTAGCTATGTCCTCGCAAAACGGGTGGAACGGTCCCAGCCGCGGTTGGCCCTCGATTTTTACGGCGGCACGGTTTTAAAGGCCTACCAGTACCTGTTCGACCCCAAGTTTGAGGACACGCGAAATCCGTATGACCCGCGGTTTCGTGGGGCGTGCGACCTTTACAATTCGGCCTTGGAAGCCGCCTTACGCATCGTTCGGGCCAATGAATCACTTCAGCCGGGAAGTGCTTTTTCCGTTCGTACGGCTGACGGCTATTGGACACTCACCTGTACCATCTGCGATCGTCGGTGGCGGGCCGAAGATTTTGGAACATTTGAATTCGTTTCGGATTATCGGATCACCGGGCTACGAAATCACCACGTCCATTATGGCCTGGGGGTGCCCATGATCGCCGTGCGGAAGAACTATCCGGGCGAGCCGCCCGCCGCTCGCTACTATCCCCCCGACTTGAGTTTTCCTGTGACGGTGTTCCTCCGACCAGAGATTCCCTCTGCCACAGAGTCCCAAGAGGAAGACCGTCATTACGAAGGCCGGTTGGAGCTTTATGACCCCGTGGCCACGATGAACATTCAGGTTGGAAACTATGTTGTTCCCCTCCAGGCCGACCTGACCACACCCCTGGCCACGTTCCTGTCTAATCCGGCCTTGGGATCGTCTCTGGCCACGGTCGGGCTACTGCGGCCGGAAAAACTGTTGACTCTCCAACCGGGTCTGAACAAACCCTTAACCGGTCTCTACATGGTTCAGCCATACGAGCCGGATAAGATCCCCGTCATCATGATTCACGGCTGGTGGTCAAGCCCCATGACGTGGATCCAGATGTTCAACGATCTCCGTAGCGATCCGCTGATCCGGCGACGTTACCAGTTTTGGTTCTATCTCTATCCCACAGGTCAGCCATTTTGGATTTCCGCCGCACAGTTTCGCCGCGACTTGCGGGAATTACGTCAGACGCTCGATCCTGACCATCGGCAACCGGCCCTCGACCAAATCGTCCTGATTGGCCACAGCATGGGAGGGCTTATCGCCGAACTACAGACCATTGATAGTGGCCAAGACTTCTGGAAATTGGTGAGCGAACATCCTTTTGAGGAAATTCGCACGGACCCTATTTCGCGTGAGGAATTGCGCGAAATCTTCTTCTTCCAGCCCAATCCGTCGATACGGCGGATCATCACCATCGCCACACCGCACTTGGGATCACATTTTTCTAATCAAATGACCCAGCGGCTAGCTGCCCGCTTGATAAGTGTGCCGAAAGAACTTCTCCAGTCCCAGACTCAATTTTTCCGGGAAAATCAAGACCTTCTCCTTCCTAACAACATTCTCCAGATCACCGACAGCGTGGATGCCCTCGATCCCGATTGCCCCATCTTTGCTCTGATGAACCAAGCTCGGCGGGCAAGCTGGATCGTGCACCACAACATTGTGGGGGCGTCGCTGGAAGATCGTCTCTGGGGCCGAATCACGGGTACCAGCGACGGCGTCATCTCCTGGGAGAGTGCTCATTCCGATAAAGCCGATTCAGAGATTGCCGTCCCCGCCGAGCATACCAGCGTTCAGTCACATCCATTGACGATCCTTGAGGTCAAAAGAATTCTTTTAGAACATCTGGCCGAGCTTCACCAAGAACACTCCCTGTTCACGAGTGGTGCGCTGCCTGCCGACGTGGCCGTACCGTCTCCTGTCCGGCTGCCACCAGTGGAATATCCCTAACTCCGCCCCATGATTTTGCGCATTCTGCCTATACTGAAAGGATACGCTTCCGTCGTTTCTAATTCCCGTGTTACGGAGTCCATACCCTATGTCTATGACCTACCGGATTGAGACCGATTCGATGGGCGAAGTCCGACTGCCTGCCAATGCCTATTATGGGGCGCAAACTCAACGGGCTGTGGAAAACTTTCCCATCTCGGGACAGACTCTGCCCCCAGAATTGATCCACGCCCTGGGACTGGTTAAATGGGCAGCAGCCCAGGCCAACTACGATTTGGGCCTGCTTACCCGGGGACCACGGGCCCTCAATCCCGCGCAGGTCCAAGCCTTGCTGCAGGCCTGTCAGGAGGTGGCCGAGGCACGCTTCGATGACCAGTTTCCTGTCGATGTGTATCAGACTGGGTCGGGAACTTCCAGCAACATGAACGTCAACGAAGTCATCGCCAATAGAGCCATCGAGCTTTCCGGCGGTGATCGCTTTCAATCCGAAAAACCGATCCACCCTAACGATCACGTTAATATGGGACAGAGCACCAACGACATGTTCCCCACCGCCATCCATGTCGCACTGGCCGTGGCGATACATCGAGACCTGATCCCGGCCCTCAAGGAGGCCCGGAGCATCCTTGAGGAAAAGGCGGAGCGGTGGGGCGACATCATCAAGATTGGCCGCACCCATCTTGCCGACGCCACGCCCTTGACGCTCGGCCAGGAAATGAGTGGCCTTGCCCGCATGATGGAGCTGGCCGCTGAGCGGGCTCAACGTGGAGTGGATGCCCTTATGGAACTGCCGGCCGGCGGAACGGCGGTGGGGACGGGCATCAATACTCACCCTGACTTTGGACGCCGGGTCACCGCGTTCCTGGCGGAAAAGACGGGACTTCCTTTCCGCGAGGCGGTCAATCATTTCGAGGCGAACGCCCAGCGCGACGGCCTCGTCGAATGCCACGGCCAAATCCGGGCCGTTGCCGTGAGCGTCTTCAATGTAGCCAACAATATTCGCTGGCTCTCCTCCGGACCGCGCTGCGGCTTTTATGAGATCATCCTTCCGGAGCTTCAGCCTGGGAGCTCCATCATGCCGGGTAAGGTCAACCCAGTCCTCTGCGAAAGTCTCATGCAGATCGCCGCGCGGGTCATCGGCAACGATCAAACCATTGCCTTTGCGGGGGCTAGTGGCGGGCAGTTCCAACTGAATATCATGATGCCGGTGATGGCCCATGTGGCCCTCGAATCCGTACGCCTCCTCGCCCGGGGTGTGCGGATCTTTGCAGAAAAGACCTTGCGGGGGATGCAGGCCAACCGCGAAGCCTGCGAGGCGGCCGTGGAAAAGAGTCTGGCCCTGGCCACAAGCCTTAACCCCATTGTCGGTTACCAAAAGGCCGCGGCCATCGCCAAAGAGGCATTCAAAACCGGAAAAACTATCCGTCAAATCTGTTCAGAGCAAAAAATCTTATCCCCAGAACAGCTTGCCGAGGTCCTGGACCCACTGAAGATGATCCGACCACGCGGCGACGATCCTTCGTCACCAGCGTGACCTTCTGCTGAAGAGCCGGTGGATCTCCTTGCCTTTTCGCAACGGCCGATCACTAGGGTCTCCGTTCATCCCAACGAATCGCTCGGCCCGTCTGCGTCTCTTCCAGAGACCAGTTACAGGAGCCCGCTGGTCCGTGGCCAAGAATAGTGCTCTCACTTGAGAGTTCTCTCTCAGAAATCATAACAATAAATGGTCACAAGTAGTTACCTTGTCGTGAGCTTATACCGTTGACAAGATAGTTCCGCCAAGTAAAATGTGGGAAGTGTTGGCGCCAAATCAGTCTGGCGTATTTGTTGGGGATTGGGTTCCCCGGAGGAAGCGGTGGTTTCTTTTCACGGTCCTATTTTTGGAGGTGCTACGATGAAGCGCACGGGTCTTTATGGTGTCGGGCTAAGGTGCCCAAGTGGTTTCACGCTCGTTGAGCTTTAGGTTGTGATTGCCATTATCGGCATCCTCATCGCCTTACTTTTGCCAGCCGTTCAGGCTGCCCGCGAGGCCGCCCGCCGGTCACAATGTACAAACAATCTTAAGCAACTTGGTTTGGGGCTTCACAACTACCATGATGTTCAAAAGGTATTTCCCTACCGAAAAGGCGGGACCTCCGGTTGTTCGACGGATAGTTGGTGCTCGAATCGGGGCCGGAAAAGTGGTTTCATACCCTTGTTGCCCTACATTGAGCAAGGGGCCATGTACGATAGGATTCGCGCCGGGGATCCAACGGGGACGACCAGTGGCGGTATAGTAGTCCCGCCCGATGGACCCGCGGGCTGGCAAGGTTGGTCAATCTGGAATGACAGCCCGGATTTGCTTCTCTGTCCGTCTGACAGCGGCGTCCCCAACCGTACCGGTCCTTATAATTCCTATGCTTTTTGCATCGGCGATCGGGTGGAAAGTATCCGCGATGCCACGCAAGTCCGGGGTTTGTTCGCTTACAACACCACCTACTCCACCGCCGATATTACCGACGGCACCAGTAACACGATTGCAATGAGTGAGCGTTTGTGCGCAGCAAAACTGACGGGCAACTATCAAAGCCAGACCGGCGCCGTCGCTCCAGCAAAATCGGTCGAACATGTTTTTGCTGTTATAAAGAACGTTCCCGTTATCAACACACCAAACGCCTGTCTCCAACACACTGACGGCAAATATGTCGCATCCTCAAATCCGATTCACACGTATTGGGGTGGTCGTTGGACTGACGGCCAGCCTGCCCAAACTGGTTTCACAACGGTTCTGCCTCCAAACGCGCCGTCGTGCAGCGACTCCACCCACTCGCAAGATTGGGCCGATCAGGTAAGTGTGGTGTTACCACCCTCCAGTCGGCATCCGGGTGGGGTGAACTGTCTTTTTGCGGACGGTTCCGTAAGGTTTATTTCAAACACCATCAACACGGGGAATCTCGCTGCCTACCAGCCGGCCACCGGCCCGAGCGTTTATGGCGTATGGGGTGCTTTAGGGTCCAAGGATGGTGGGGAGTCAGTTCAGACACCGTAGCCCGTTGGATAAGGGTTTTTAGGATAGTTGTCCCGGTGCGAGCCGCTCGTTTGCGAAAAAGGTCGGGAGCTCTTTGAGTGCTGTGGATGTCTCCGGGCATGCGCCCAAAGGGGACATCCCAGCATTTTTCCATATCGACCAAAAAACGGGCTGCCGACAACAAGTGGATCGCTGGCTATAGTGGCGGTCCCAGGATCCGCAGACTGAACAGCCATGAACGGTGCCGCGAAAGGGATGTAGGTTTTACGAGCAACTGTCAGACCGTTCTATGTTGATTCAGGAACGCAGCTAAAAAAAGGGATGCTGAATTTAAAAGGGACGGAAGGCACACCTGTTAAAGGGCTATAAATTTCCTCCAGTAGCAGGCTTATCCAACGAGGAATTTGGGCCACGTGTTCAGATAAACGGTTTTTTGTGGAGGTTGCTTAACTATGAATCGCACAGTGACAAATAGGCTCTGTGGCGCTTTCCTTGTCACCGCAGTGGCACTCGGTGTCGTGATCGGGTGTTCCCGTAGCGATGGTCGGCCAAAGACTTATCCCGTCACAGGAGTTGTGACACTCAATGGGACGCCGGTGGAAGGAGCCACAGTCGTCTTTGTTCCGAAGACACCT
>Ga0209508_1001247_pt1 | contig 20759 bp, 15 predicted proteins | sample AD_UKC129_MetaG_FD_184427 | JGI IMG/M metagenome (GOLD analysis project Ga0209508, IMG submission 184427) | Active sludge microbial communities of municipal wastewater-treating anaerobic digesters from Canada - AD_UKC129_MetaG (SPAdes) (version 2) | ecosystem: Engineered > Bioreactor > Anaerobic... | reverse complement strand
ATATGTTTTGGTTTTGTCACTTAAAACATTATCAGAGGTTCTGATTTGAGTCACTTCTTTTTTATCATGTTTGGGCAATTAATTTTACAACTTACCGCTGCCGCAAAAAGCAACTTTCGCAGCAGCCTGATAATTGTTATTGAATATTAATGCCGTTACTGTTCAGCCGGGAATTTTTCAATAAGTTTTAATATGTACCTGTTGAGCACATACAAATCTGTGGAGTTTATTCTTCCGTTCCCGTCAACATCCGCAGCTGCAATGAACTTCTGGTGCTCTTCAGGATCTGTGAATTCCAAAGACTTTATTACATATCTTTTTAAGCGTGAATAATCCGTCGAGTTTATTCTTCCGTCAAAATTCACATCTCCGAGCATTATTCCAGGTACTGATGTCGGTGTAACCGAAGGAGTGGGGCCAACGGTGATTGTCGGCGTCGGATCGGGCTCCGAACCTCCGTCCGGTACTTTACCCCATACTCTCACATTACCGTCATACAACGGTATATATTCAGTCTTTTTGCTTGTAAAGCCCTGCTCAAGTCCCTGGAAGGAGAAGTCGTTGGTATTGTCCCAGTTACCCTCTCCATACGGCGCCGTAATAGTGAAATATACATCCCTCTTGTATTCATTTATTCCTCCGGGGAATATGTTTATTCCCGTAAAGTCAATGTTTACATAATAAATATGATTGTCCGGATCCCACGGAAGAAGCTGTGAAACCTTGGCTCCGCCGTTAGTAGTCGACTGAACGGTAATTTGATCCAAAGTAATGCCTTTTGCAACAGCTTCGGAAATATCGACAAAATACTTGGCTGACAATTTATCTGAACCTCTTGCCGGCCAACCGGACTTGTTGATTATTGAAGCTTTGATATTTACAAAACCGGGTCCTGCAGCATTTACCGCAGCTTCAACATAAAATTCTTCCCCCGGTGTTTCAAAAGCAACGAAATTCGGAATCGGTTCTCCGCCATACTTCTCATACATCTTGGCAAGAGCACCTACAAATCCAGCATTATAGTCGTTGGCCACCTCATTGCACTGATAATCATCGAGCCTGTCAACATATGAATCCGAACCGTCCGGTCCGCCAACCAATGCACCCACCAGAATATGTCTGCACTCCGCAGGTTCGGTCATTAAAGCGCTCCATGAGCTGTGGGCCGTCCTGTGGTGAGGATTTCTTGGCGGATTTTTTCCAAAACCTACTACAAAGCTTCTTCCTGTGCTTCCTAATGCATAATCCACCTGTTTTTTTGCAAATTCCTTGTAGACAGCCGCCTTAGCCGGGTCACAGCCGGACCAGTCCGCATAAACGCTGGCAAGGAACGCCTGTGTGGTTGCATATCTCAATGAACCCCATCTGTCAAGATATGCGAGTCCTTTTGGAGTATATTGAACTCTGCTTCCGTTAAATCCGACGGTCCAATAGTCAAGATGGTTTTCAATACATTGCTTGTAATAAGACTTGCCGGTAATTTTTGCTAACAAAAGCAAAGAACCGTACAATTTGTTATCCCAGCAATGAGCCCAGGAATAACTAATTAAAGTTGTACCTCTTTCCCTTTCCCAATGAGGTTCATAGGATTCTGCTTTATCAAGATAAGACTGGTCTCCTGTTGCAAGATACAGCCATATACTCGCCCAGGTAAGTTCATCATAAAAACCGCTGTGGGATGAATAGTATCCCTCTGCCGCTCTATATCCTGCGTCACTTCTTGTGGTGTCGGCAAAAGTAAAGAGTTCTTTCGCATGCCTTAAAAGTGTGGCAGCATATTCCGGGTCTGTAGGCTTGAAAACAATTGAGGATGCAGCCATAGCCGCTGCCGTCTCAGCAACCACAGTCGAACCCGGATTGGTCAAATCCACTTTGAAGGACGGTCTTGGCATCTGCATTACTTCAGCAGGTCCCCACCATGAATGGTCCAATGCTCCGTCTCCCACCTGATAATAATATACATTTGGACTTGGATGGCATTTTATAAAGTAGTCGGTAGCCCATTTAATATTGTCCAGTATGTAAGGAAGCTGTCCGCTTTGTACATACGCATCCCGGGATTCATAAACACTCCATGCGAGCATGGTAACGGCATAGGCCATCGGAAGGTTGAACTTTACATGGTCACCGGCATCATACCAACCGCCTGTAAGGTCCAAACCGTTGTCTGCGCCGTCATTAAGAGCGGAATCTCCACGCCAGTTGTTTCTTTTGTTTTCGGGCAGTTTTCCCGAGCGCTGGAACTCATAAAACATTATTGCTTTCTGAAGTGCCTCACCATAGTTGAAATCCGCAGCAAAACTTACCACGGCTTGTGGAATGGCCACTACTGCCACCAGCGCAACTGTCAGCAAAAACGCCAAAATTTTCTTCAACTTAAATCTCCCCCTTTTATTAAAAACTTTAAAAATTATTAATAAATTATTTAACCATTTATTTTTTTCGTAATATCGGTTTTCTGCATCTCCCCTTTCACAAACTCTGTTTTTTCAACACTATGCATTTCTTACAAGGAAATTTTTCAACATTTAACGGATACTTTGTTTTTACAGTGATGACAGGAAAAACGGATTGCTGAATGGTATTACTTCGATTAATTTCTATTGATTTACATCAAATTTGAACATTAATTGAATATTATATATTTCTTGTTCCTATATATCTATTTTATCATCCGGACGCAAGAATTTCAAAGCATACATGCAAATACAGCGCAATTTGTTTAAATTATCCCATCCAAATTATATCTCATTTACTTCTGCACGAAACACCGGTGCATACGTTCCGGCAGCATTTGTGCCAATATTGTACGGCTACATTAGCAAACGGTGGCCGTTGTCCTTAAGCCACTTTCGTCTCAGCTCAAAGTCGGGAATTATGGATTTTACAATGTTCCAATAATTTTTCGAATGATTCATTTCTTTCATATGGCAAAGCTCGTGCACAATAACATAATCGATAACTTCCATCGGAGCCATGACCAGCTTCCAGTTAAGGCTGATATTACCCTTGCTGCTACAGCTTCCCCAGCGGGTCTTTTGTTCTCTGACAGTCAATTTCCGCGGGCAAACACCTATTTTAGGAGAGAAAAAATCCATCCTTGTTTTTGCAATATCAACAAACTGATTAACATAAAAATTCTTTAAAACATTTCGTATATATTGAGGTCCGTTCACAGAGACTTTTGTCTCGTCCGCTGCAACAACGATATAGTTTTCTTCCAAATTAACCCCTTCGGGCAGTACTCCTTTTGCAATTCTTAAAGTATATTCCTTTCCAAGATACAAAAAAGTCTCCCCGTCCGCGAACTTATTTTCAAGCCGAGATTCTTCACATATTTTCCTAAGCTCCTCCTGCTTTCTTAAAATCCAAGGTAGCTTCTTGAGTATTATATCTTTCAGCTGCCTGTCCGGGATATTCAAAGGAGCCGCAACTTTCACCTCACCGTTTTCCGTTATCCTTATGCCAACAGTTTTCCTTCGGCTTCGGGTAAGAGTATATGAAATACTGTTTGTTCCGTTGGATATGCTCTGGACTTTTTCCATAATTCTCCCTCTTGTTCATTGTTTTCGTCCGACTAATACAAAGGTATCAATCCGGGGTTGTCTCCCGTTATACACTTTCCTCCCTGTCCGGTCACTATAAAAGTATTCTCAATTCCAACCATTCCTACGTTTTCAATCCCCTTTTTCGGCTCTAAAGCCAGCACCATTCCTTCCTTCAGAGGTTCATTAAAACCTTCGGCAATAACAGGCATTTCATCCACCTGCAGTCCAATTCCATGGCCTAAAAACTTTACCTTCCGCTTTCCAAATCCCATAAAGTTTTGATGAAACTTTTCATCAAGGCTGTCCATTATATCCCTGTAAATATTGGCAGGTATTGCTCCGGGTTTTAGCATTGAGGCAATTTTATTTTGAATGTCAACACATTTTTTGTGATTCTCAATGGCCTCATCGGGAAGCGGAGAGCCAAACATGTATGTCATGGTTTTATCGGTATGGTATCCGTCAACTCCACAGGCTACATCAATAAACACCAAATCACCCTTTTTGAGCCTGCGTTCACGGCTGCCCAAAAGCGGCACGGCAGGGCTTAAGCCATAGCATCCTCCCGGCCCGTTGAAATATGTGGGATAAATGGAACTTTCACCAAAGCAGATATGCCCTATAACCATTTCGGTATCAAACATCGAAAAACGGGATATTCCCTGGTGTCCCTCCTCCACCATTACGGAAAACAGCCTGGTTGCAAGTTCCGCCTCAGTCATGCCTTCTTCAAGAATTTCCGGCACCCGTTCCTCCAGTACTCTTTTGTGAATTTCCCCGGCTTGTTTCACTATCTCCAGCTCATAACTGCTTTTAACTGACCGTAGTTTTGCAATCACCATATCCAAAGGCTTCACATTTTTAAAAGGAAAATACTTTTGAAACCTCTGAAACATCGCTACGGGGACAAACTCCGTCTCAAGATAAACCGTATCCGGCAAATTTTGGTAGCTTCCCACCGCATCCCTGTAACTATTCATAGGTCTGATTTCAGGAAACAGCGATTCATCCTTTGCCCTTTCAAAACTCCTGCGAACCCACAGTACCGCCTCATCTTCCCGAGGAATCAAAAGCATGCCCTCAGGCATGGTTCCGGTAAAATAGTATATGTTAATTTTACTGAATATCACTGCCATTTTCCATTCGGGATTATATTGATTCATCATTGTACGGAACCGCTCCATACGTGCCTTAAGCTCTTCCAAAGGTACCCTCTTTACCATAACAACCTCCCACCTCGAGTTAATAATAAAAATATCAGTTTGTAAATGAAATTACCATCTTGTCAATAAAATTCATAAGGATTATATCACAATACCCATAACATATGCTATACCCATCACTTCAAAACATAAAAAAGCCGGCCCATTTCAGACCGGCTTTTTAAGTATTTAACACAAACACCCATATACTTTTGAGTCTTATAAATTCTCATTTCTGAGTGCGTCAATGGGGTTGTCCTTTTTTATCTTGCTCATGGAATACAGCATTGTTGAAAACACTACTATAAACACGCTTCCAACAGTAATAGCCATACTGTACCACGGGACAAAAAACTTCGTTTCCAATCCTTCCGCAATACTTCGATAAATAAGATAAGTTACACCAATGGACACCGGAATACCGTACATAAGTCCTTTTATTCCGTACAGCAGGCATTCATAATTCATCATTTTGCTAAACCCTTTCTCCGTCATTCCTATGGACTTTAACATTGCAAACTCACGGCGGCGAAGCGAAATATTTGTTGAAATGGTGTTAAGCACATTGGCCAGGGCTATCAGGGATATTAAAACGATAAAACCATAGGAAAAGACATTGACAATGGTAATTAGAGCACGGTTTGCCTCATCTGTTTCTGCATAATTGATTAATCTTGACACAGGAAGTCCTTTTTCATTTAAAACCTTGTATATCCTGTCAAAAACAATCCTGTGATCTTCGGTCTTAAAATACATCGTTACATCAACTTCACCGTTTTTACCCTCCTGCAGTGCGGAAATTGCACTGAAAGGATATATAACGGTCAACATATATGGTAAATTATCCTGCACACCCAAAGGTACACTGTCAGTCACACCGACAATATCAATCTTTTCTCCGGCCGCATCCTCTCTTTCTTTCAGCATTTCCACGGTAATATCGTGAATTCCTTCGTCAAGAAGGTTTAAAGTATAATGTTTTTTCTGCTGCGCATCATAAAATTTCATAGAATCAACCACAACGGCATGCGGTACGTTGGAATTTCTATTTGTATTACTGGCTAAAGAATTCTCTTTAAGATATTTTTCATACGTGACATCATCCACAAAGTATACTCGGATGTTAACAAGATAATATTCTAAGTCAGTTTCCATATAGTTTTCTCCATACCTCTTTTCCAAATGACTTATATATTCTTTATTCAACAATCCGGTCGGTATTTTTGCATATTCAAAATCTCTATAAAAATATCCGTAACTGCTGTCGGCAACACCGTTTATTTGAGACAGTTCCCCGTACAATTCGTCAAAAGAGTATTTTTCTTTAAGATCCGATGTAAAAGTATATGATATGTCATAATCCAGGCGTCGTACAACCGAATTTGCACTTTTCGTAATATAAGCACAGAAACTGCTTGATGATATAAACAGCACCACACTCATGAAAAGCGAAACCACCGTGGTACGATATTTTCTTCTGTTGCGTTTGAAATTCTTGCTTGCAATCATACCTTCAAATCCAAAGAGTTTATAGACAAGCTTTGATGTTTTCACCTTTTTGGCTTCAATTTTAATATCCTGAGTCTGCCGGATGGCATCAATGGGCGATATTCTTAAGGCGCGTTTTGCGGGAATATACGCCGAAATCAGCACGGTAGCAAAACCAACCACTATGGCAACCACAACAGCTCCCAGGGATACATGAAGGTCCAGAACCACACCGTTATCCACCTGTAAAAAAGACACAAACAGATCTTCGGTCAATTTCAGCGTTACCCCTATTCCCAAAACTCCTGCCAATATGCCAAAGGGAATCCCTATAAGGCTTAAGAAACAAGCCTCAAACAACACACTTTTTAGCATTTGCCGCCGGGTTGCACCGATAGACGCCAAAATTCCAAATTGTTTGGTCCGTTCATTGACGGATATTGAAAAAGCATTGTATATAAGCAGGATGGAACCGAACATTATAAGGGCAATTAATATTCCGGCAAGTCCATACAATATTCCCTTGAAAGTTGGATCATATATAACTCCGCTGAATCTCAAAAGGTCATCGTTGATTCTTCTACCATGTCCTTGAAATTTTTCGTCCATAAAATCAATAATACCACTCATCTTCTTTGTTTTAATATAAACATCATAATCATAACTGCTAAAAGCATTGTTGTCTTCAACTGTCAATGCGGTATATCCCGGCGCAATAAAAGGTTCAAATCCCGGGCGTTCATAAAATCCCACAACAGTGAAAGTACGTCGTTCCCTAACTACCAATTCCTCTGTTTCACCACCGTCTTTCTCATGCAAATAGGAATTGTTCTGGTTAAGCTTAAAGCCGTCGGAAATCCTGTCGCCGATTTCAAGGGACAGTATATCTCCAATTTTAAATTTCACTCCGCCGTTGGTCTCCACATGTTTCGGCAGGATAATTTCAGAGTTGCTTTCCGGCATTCTTCCTTCTGTCAAATGAATCGGCATTGAATCCTTAAATCCTTCTCCCATCGCTCCTATAAACAAATACGGCTTGTACTCGTTCTGAGAGCCTTCGAGCCATGCATAGCCAATTTTCCGAAGCCATACCACGGATTTTACCTCTTTATCTTTCTTTAAACTTTCAATCTGTTCTTTTTTCACGTCATATACTACGCCGTACCAGTCTCCCTCCCGTGCAACAACCATATCCACCAAAAAGTCCTGAAGACTTGAAATAAAGCATGTGACCGCCGTAATCATTGATGCGGATAAAATAATTCCAATGATGGTGACGAGGGTTCTTGCCTTGTTCTTTTCAAGAATTTTTAGTGTTAATTTGTAAAAAACGTTCATTGCCGAATCACCTCGTCACGAATGATCCTCCCGTCCTCAATGGCAATTACTCGGTTTGCCTGCAACGCAATATTTTCGTCATGGGTAATAACAATCAAGGTTTGATTGTATTTTTTATTGGAGAGTTTCAAAAGTTCCACAATTTCCTGGCTGTTTTTCGAATCCAGGTTTCCCGTGGGTTCGTCCGCAAGCACCACCGAAGGAGCATTTATCAATGCCCTGCCAATGGACACCCTTTGCTGCTGGCCTCCCGACAGCTGATTGGGCAAATGATTTTCCCTTCCTTTAAGATTCAAAGTCTCAATCAACTCTTCCAGTCGTTCTTTGTTCACTTTTCTTCCGTCCATAAGTACCGGAAGTGTAATATTCTCCACTACATTTAACACGGGTATAAGGTTGTAAAACTGATATATGAGCCCCACCTGCCGGCGGCGAAAAATTGCAAGCTGCTCGTCATTTTGAGCATAAACATCCTTGCCGTCCATAAAAACCTTGCCGCTTGTAGGTTTGTCCACTCCGCCTAAAATATGCAAAAGTGTGGATTTGCCCGAACCCGATGGCCCTACAATTGCAATGAATTCACCCTTTTTTACCGAAAATGAAACACCGTCCAATGCCCTGACCATGTTCTCTCCGGTGCCGTACGTTTTTGTCACGTTTTCAACCCTCAATATCTCCATAAATACTTTCATCTCCCAAAAGTTCAGTCTATGCTTTAATTATAATCCGCCAATATGACAGGAAGGTGACTTAAAAATAACAAAAACGTCACTTAAGAAGTAAATGTATCAGACAACTCCCTTGTAAAACCTCACCGTAAATTTTGCACCGCCGTCATGGTTGTTTTGGGCTTTAATTGTACCGTTCTGACTTACTATTATCATTCGGGCCAGGGCAAGTCCTATTCCCATACTATGTTCGCCGGAATTTTTTCCTTTATAGAATCTCTCAAAAAGGTGAGGCAAATCCTCCCTGTCTATACCCGGTCCGTTGTCCGTAATTTCAATCTCGGTGAAAATAGCATTTTCACAGGCCTTTATCACTATCCTGCCGCCCTTTGGAGTATGTTCCATGCAATTTTTCAGAATGTTTCCTATGGCTTCAACCGACCAGGACAAATCTCCGATAAAAGTTTCATTCCCCTCCATAAATACATCAATCTGCTGCTCTTTAAGCTCCATGGGTATTGCAATCGGCTCTATAGCGCGCCTTACAAGCTCTGCCACCGATACGGTTTTGCGCTGAAATCTGACCACTTCCGCATCAATTTTCGACATTTTGAGAAGTGCCGTAATCAGCCAGTCTATTCGCATTAACATTAGTTCCAGTTCCTTGGCAATTTCTATTCTGTGTTCATCGGAAAGCTTTGGTTTTAACAGCTGTGAAACCAATATGTTGATTGAGGTAAGCGGGGTTCTGATTTGATGAGAAATATCCGCAATGGAGTCGGCAAGAAATGTCTTATCTTTCTTTAAAGCTTCAGCCTGTTCCCGAAGCCTTATCGTAAGTTTCGATATCTCGCTTTCCAAAATTGCAAGTTCCCCTTCCGAGTAACTGCCAAAGTTTATAGATTCAGCACCATGAAGGACTCTGTCAACCTCACGGGTAAACTCTGCAATTTTCCGATATCTTAGATATGTTAAAGCAAAATGAACCAAAGTAAACACAAAACAAAGGCACAGCACAAAAAATCCGACACTTTTATCATATAAAAACCCTATGCTTGTTGATACAACCGATAAAACAATAAAAATCAAAAAGCCTTTTTTTATTTCGGGATTTCTAAAAAAACTCACTTTAATCACCAACTTTGTATCCCAGTCCGCGAACGGTCTTAATAAAAGTCGGATTTTGCGGGTCATCCTCAATTTTTTCCCTCAGACGCTTTATATATACCGTAAGGGTATTGTCGTTTACATATTCACCGGCAATGTTCCAGATTTCCTCCAGCAGCCTGCTTCTGGACAAAACAGCTCCCTTATTGTTTAAAAAGACAAGAAGCAGGCGATATTCAAGGGCGGAAAGGAAAATCTCCGAGCCGTTTTTGGTAACAATCCCCCGAACCGTGTCAACCCGAATATTGTCATGCTCTATTACAGCTCCCGCTTTGCCATTTCGCCTTAAAGCTTTTCGAATGCGAGATAAAAGCTCCCTCGGCCTGAAAGGCTTTACAATGTAATCATCAGCTCCTATCTCAAGACCGGTAACAATATTGTACTCATCATCCGAAGCTGACAAAAAGATAACCGGGATATCATTATTCTCCCGGGCTGCCGAACATACTGCAAAGCCATTCCCATCTTTTAAGGATATGTCCACAAGAAGCAAGTCATACTTGTTTTTATCCATTTTGTTAATTGCCTCATTCTGTCCGCCGGCAGAATCCACGTCAAAGCCTTCGTCACGCAAGTATTCGGTTAAATTATTTACAATATCTTTATCATCTTCAACAATTAATATCTTTGGCATCTTTTCTCTCCTTAAAATTCAGGGACTTTAGCCAGCGGCCAAAGTCCCCTTTTTTCCACCGTTTTTTATTGTCTTATTTATACGGCAACTCACTTATGCTACGCAAAACATACCTTTTCATAATTGCCAAATCCGTTGAATTTACAGTTCCACTGACATTTACGTCCGCTGCTTCTTTATTGATATTTTCAACCAAACCCAACAAATATCTTTTCAACAATGCCACATCGCTGGAGTTTACCCTTCCGTCTCCGTTCACATCTCCGTATGTAACGGTATCCGTCGGCGGTGCAGTTATTGTTGTCGGAGAAGGAGTTGCGCTGGGAGACGGAGTAACCGACGGTGTATAGTTTGAAAGCTGACTTATTGATATACCGTTTCTGCCGAGAGGAATCTTGTGGTCAAGACCTATAAACTTTCCGTCCTCGGTTTTCCAAAGAACAGGATACAAGTAATTGTCGTACTTGTTGTCATTCCACTTAAGATCTCTTCCCCCCGGGAACGGTGTTCCCTCATCACGGGTAAACAATCCGCCGGTATCTGCCGAGTCAATGTTTATGCACCAGAAAGTATGATGCAATTTATATTTGTTTTCCAATATAAAATCTCTCATGCATCTTAAATACTTCAAGTTCAGGTCAAGAAGCGGGTGGCCGCCTTCGGTCATACCTCCCCATTCGCCAAGGAGCAACGGTGATATTCCTTCTTCCATGATATATGCCCAATTGTCTCTCCAGCATTGCTCATACAGAATCCTTTTTGCCTGTTCATCATTGGCAGTGATAAAATCGCCTTTAAACCAATCCTGCTCATAAACTATCGGGCCATAATCATGAGGTGAATAAACAAGCTGCGACTGATATTTTCCAAGATTAATCGGATAATCCTTCACGCCTCTTAAGTTACCGCCCCACCAGTTTCCGTAATAGTCATTGTTTCCTGTCCACGGGCTTGTGTCAAAAGTTTCGTCATCCCATATGCCGTCTTTGGGATACATCTCCACACCTTCAACAAATATCAATACATTTGGATGTACTTCCAATATTGCCAAGGCAGTTTCCTCAGCCACTCTTTTCCAGTTGTTCGGATGGTTGGAGTCATCCCATATGGCACTTTGAGCTTTTATTTTCATGGTGCCGGTATTGGTATGGGGCTCATTTTTTAGGTCAAATCCGATTATTGTGTCATCATTTTTATAGCGCTCAGCCACCCATACCCAGGCCTTTTTGAATATCTCCTCCGTTATAGTGGTATTGTACCAAAGAGGATAGTTATGCCCCTGGTTGTCAGTTTCCGGGCTGTGCACATCAAGTATAACTTTGATACCGACTCTTTTGAAATTTTCCAGCATGAAATTAAACAACTCATAGCTGTTTAATCCAGCCAAAGCCGGATTGTTGTAGCTTGTATCGGTTGAAGGCGGATATATCCCCTGGCTCCATGCATAGAGCAAATCTGTCGCAATCGGCATTCTAACCACATTTATACCTTTATCCGCAACCAATTCAATATCTGCTATAATATCGCTATGGTATGAATCCAAAAGCATTCTCTCTCTACAATTGAATCCAAACCAGTTGGCTCCTGTTATCCAAACTTTATTGCCGTACTTGTCAACAATATTCGTACCTTCCACATGCAGCCAGTCGTCATCCGGTTCTGCCAAATCAGCATATGACCCTTCTGCCGATGTTTGCACACCGGGAACCACTAATAAGGTTGCAATCATTATTAATGCAATCAATAAAACAAGAAATTTTTTCATTGCATTTTTCCTCCTAAACAAACTAATTAAATTAAGGTTAAAATATACAGGCAAATACTTTTCTCTAAAAATTTTAAATCCGTCACCCCCATAAAATATTAAATTTCACAAGTATATGTAAAAAGTATTATCTGGGTAATACTTGTTTGTAAACTGATTTCCAATCTTATCATATCATATTATTTTTTTAAATACAATAAACTAATATCATATCTCACAAGCACCATCCACCAAGCCTTTCCAGCCATAAAAAAAGCATGGTTACTTGACCATGCCAAAAACTAAAACAAAATCATTTTGACTCTTTATTTCAATGTTTCCACCGGCTTTATTCCATACATTGGTTGTATTGGTCCAATTGGTTCAACACCATACTTAATTCTCCGACTATCGGACCAACGCCATACTTTATAACAACTTCCGGTTCGTCAATCACAACTCCATACTTAACAACAGGCAGTGCTCCATACTTAACAACAGGCAGTGATGGTTTATATGTATAGTCTTTCTGACACTGGATACTAAAAGTGGATCCTCCCGTCATTTCCATAAGTTCCTCATCTGTCAATTCTCTTCCGATGTTCAGTTTCTTTGCTTCTGACATGGTCTCACCCCCTTTTTAAGTTATCTTATATACTATTCCCCTCAGGAAGAATGCTTGCTTTATCTCTGATTTGCATTCTTTCTGAGAAGAGATAGTTCTTTTTTACGAAGCCAAAGTGTTTTCTGTCTGTTTCCACATCTTAAAATAACAACCTTTTAACGCTATAAGCTCGGTGTGAGAGCCACTCTCCACTATCTCACCGTCTTTTAGCAGATATATTTTGTCACAGTTTACTATTGTGCTCAGCCTGTGGGCTATTATAATAACCGTTACATCATCTTCCAAACCGTATATTGCATCCTTGATATGGTTTTCGGTGATGCTGTCCAAATTGCTTGTTGCCTCGTCGAGTATCAAAATATCCGGTTTTTTAAGCAGTGCCCTTGCTATCGCCAGCCTTTGTTTTTGCCCTTCGGAAAGATTTGCTCCGCTTTCATTCAAAAAAGTATCATATTTTAGGGGCAGTTTTTCTATAAAATCATGGGCATTTGCCATTTTAGCCGCTTTTATAATCTCATCCATATCAACATTTTCATTGCCAAGACAAAGATTTTCTTTTACAGTACCACTGAAAATAAAGACATCCTGTGAAACAAAAGCTATTTTCTTTCTAATCAACTCCAAACTTATATTTTTTATACTGTGTCCGTTTATCAAAATGTCCCCTTTTTCCGGACTGTAAAAATTCATCAAAAGCTTTGCCAGAGTAGTTTTCCCGGAACCACTCTCACCTACTATGGCTACCGTTTTCCCTTTTGGTATGGTTAAATTAATGTTTTTTAGCACAGGCTTTCTTAATCCGTAGCGAAAATCCACATTCCTAAATTCAATGTCTCCTTTTAATGATATGACAAAATCATCACTGTCTTCTCTCAGTTCCTTTTCAGTGGCAAGTTCAAGTATCTCTCCAAGCCTGTTGGAGGCTACCACCGCCGTTTGTATAAGCGGCTGAAGATCAATTAAGTTTTTCACAGGTGTGAGAAAATATGCCAACAGTGCATTAAAAGCAAGAAGCTGTCCCCCGCTCATGTTTCCCTTTATGACATTGTATGCACCGGCCCAGAGTATTACAATACCTCCAAGCCCGGCAACAATACCGGTCAGGGAAGAAAGATTTATGTACAGCATCCCTTCTTTAAAAGAGCTTTTCATTACAGTTTCAATTTTGTCTCTGGTGCTTTTTTCGGTCTGTTCCTCGGCACCAAAGGATTTTATCGTCTCAATCCCTTTAACCGACTCCACCAGCGCCGAAGTTAATTTTGCATTATCCTCCATTATTTGCCTGTTAGCATTCTGAATCGGTTTGTTAAACACCGTCACAATTATTCCGTACAGCAATATGATGATAAAAGATATAAAGAACAGGGAAGAGTTTTGTATATATAAAAGAATTCCTCCGATAACGGCCATAATTGTATCAATCATTATGGTAAGGGTTGCTCCGGAAATTGCCTGTCGTATTTTTGAAGCATCCATAAATCTTGAAATTATCTCCCCAACTTTTCTGGAATTGAAAAAATTCATGGGAAGCTTTAACACATGGGAGTAATACTCCATCATTATGGACTTGTCAATGCTCATTCCAAGTTTGGTAACAAGTATGCTTCTGTAATAATTAAGAAATATCTGAAGTAAAAATATAACAGCAAATCCTGCGGAAATTATATGAAGGTCGTTAAGCTTTTCAAATTTTATAAGGTCGTCAAACAAAAACTTGATATAAAAGGAGCCTGCAATTCCTAAAGCAGTATATAAAAGCGAAGCTAAAAATATACACAGTACGGTTTTTTTTAAAGGCTTCAAAAAACCTGCAAATTTCACCATCATATTTTGGGTATAATCCCCTTTTTGGAAAGCTTCGCCGGGCTCCAGCAAAACAAGCCCACCGGTCCAAATTGAACAAAAATCATCCATACTATACCTGACAATTCCCTTGCCAGGGTCGGCAACCGTAATTATCCTGTTTTTAATTGAATAAATCACTACAAAATGAGCAAGCCTGTTGTCAACAATTACATTTGCTATGGCTGGAAGCCTAAAATCTTTCAGCAAATCCTCTTTTGAGGCCTTAACACCTTTTGCTGAAAACCCCAGTTGCTTTGCAGCATGAACTAAACCATAGGCATTTGTGCCCTGGGTATCGGTGCCTGTCATCTCACGTATCTTTGCAAGGGACATTTTTAACCCGTAATATTGGGCAATACTGGACAAACAGGCTGCTCCACAGTCTGTCAAATCATATTGCCTTACGCATACATACTTTTTTTTGAACAAACGCCTGAGCATTTCTCCACTCCTAAGAAGCATTTGTAAGAATATCATAAAGGTCCTTGCTTGTGTCTATAAAACTCTTGTATTTTTTTCTTCCCTCTTCAAGAACTTCCAGAGCTTCTTCTTTCCTTCCGTTCTCATAAAGCAAAACAGCCAGGTCATAGTAAGGGTCTGTGAAGTTTTCATCGGACAGAGCAATTGCCTTTCTCAAATACTCTATTCCTTTTTCCAATTCTCCCAGTCTTCCTAAAGACAGACCCATTCCCTTGTTTGCATAAGCGCTGTCCGGATTTATTTTCAAAGCCTCTTCATTTGCTTTCTTTGCATCAAGGTAGTTTCCCAGCATAAAACTTATATATCCGTAAAACTCAAACACCCCAATATCGCGACAGCCTTTTTCAATGGCTCTGGAAAGCAGTATTTCGGCCAGCTGAAAATTGCCATTGTCTGCAAATTTCTTTGCTTTTGAAAGCATTACATCTACGTCTTCAATTCTGTCAAGCTGCTCTCTTGCAGTGCTTATTGCCACATTATACGAACAGTATCTGTTCTCAGAATAGACGCTTCCTTCCATTGTCAGCCTTGTATTGGAGCAGCCTCCGAGACAACGTTCTCCGAAATAGCATTTTTTACACAAGCCGGATAACTTGTCCTTGGTCATTTTTCTGTTCCAGCTAAAGCTGTCAGGATTCATCCATATTTCTTTAATAGGGGTCTGTCTGATATTTCCTTCAATAAAGCTTCTGTCTCTTACGGATGTACAGCCTAAAATATCACCGTTATGCAGAATGCCGAGACTGTATTTGCCGGCACCGCATCCGGTCCAGTTGTAACCATCCCTTCCTCCACCGTAGCTGTTTTTCCTCACTTCTATTTCTTTTAAATTAAAATAGCCAATACAGTCAGCCAGCTGAACATCTATATTATAACCCTCTTTTACGGTCTTATAGGAAAATTCTATCACTTCGTCTATATGGTAAGGCTGAGCCACAAGCTCATTGTTTTTAGCCATATTTCCCATGGGAAGCCCAAGCTGAAGCTGCCAGCCTCTTACTCCCTTTTCAATCAGAATATCTCTAAGCCTTGGAAGCTCCTTTATATTTATGTTGTTTATTGTGGTAATGGCTGAATAGAATATATTCCTGGTCCTAAGGATATCGAAAGCCCGCATTATCCTTTGGAAAGAGCCTTTTTTCCGAATAAAATCATGAGTTTCTTCAAGCCCGTCCACACTAATGGCAACTGTGTTGATTCCCGCTTCCACCGCTTTATCGGCAATCTCCTCATTCATCAGCCATCCATTGGTTATCATATTGGGGATTATCCCATTTTCATTAAGCCTTTTGGCTATAAGATGCCAATCCTTTCTTGTTGTAGGCTCACCACCGGACAAAGTAATCCACTTAAAACCCAACTCACCCAATTCATCGCAAAGTTTCAAAGCTTCCTCGGTGGTCAACTCTCCCTCCAGGGCATTCTCACAGCTGGAGCCGCAATGCTTGCACCGCATGTTGCACCCCATGGTGATTTCCCAGACGGCAGTAATTGGATTGTTCATTATTTTTCCACTCCTTAAATTTAAAAATTTGCACGAGAATAAATTGTTTGGTGCATAGTTAATTGGATAAATTGGGAAAATGAATAAAGTAGATTGAAGCATAGATAATGCATAAATTACATGCATTTATAGATGATGTATAAATTATATGTATTTATTGTAATTATAATTTTATATTTTGTTTTTAAATTGTAGATTGAAGTCTGTTAATTTCTATAATATTCTATAATAAACAAAGAAAATAATATAAACTTGTAATTTTATTTTACACTACTTTCTACCTTAAGTCAAAAAACAATTTCGCCTTTTTTCGTTGAAAAATTGCTTTGGCCCCTTAAAATTGGACATTAACTTGCTTTTTCTATTACTTTTTCAGTTTTTTGAGCATATTCTTTATATGCCTGTTTAGGTGTTTTTAACTTAAGTCCCCAGTGTAATCTCCTGTTATTGTAAAAATCTTCCCAGTCTAATAAAGCAGCTCTCGCCTCTTCTAAACTGTCAAATTCACTTCTACTCAATAATTCTTCCTCAAGAATTCCATGATACGCTTCTATATGACCGTTTTCTTCCGGACATCTTACATGAGTAAATTCATGATAAATTCCTTTTATTTTGCAATATTCCGCGAAGTTCTCACTTATGTATTGAGACCCATTATCGCTCCTTAAAATAAGTCCTAACGGATCAATTCCCCTATCCTTAATTGCTTTATCTAAAGCCCTGACCGCTTTCTTTGAATTTATACTATAATCAGCATAGCTTCCAACAAGCTCTCTTGTAAAAACATCTATATAATTAATAATGTAAAATGTCCTGCCTTTTCCTGCAATATAGCCATACTTAATGTCCGTAGCCCACATTTGATTCGGTCTTCCAACTTTTCTGTCATCTACCCTTCTTCTATGTGCATGTTTCCTGTTAACTGGCTTTAAAAGTCCATTTTCGCGCATCAACCGATATACTTTCTTCTTGTTTATTTTTATCTTGTATAATACCCTGAGATGTGCAGTTACTTTCTTGTAACCATAGCAACTGCACTCTCCACTCAAAATTTCCCGAATTATTGAAACTATCTCTTCATCTTTAATTTTTCTACCTGTCTCATCCAAAGAATATCCTTCTGGCTTTCTTCCTTTTCTGTTCCCTTCAGACGAGTCCCTTCGGTTTCTATTTCTCTTCCAGTAATAGTATGTACTGCGCGCTACTTTAACTAACTTTAATACTGTTTTCGCAGCATGCCCTGCTTTTATGTATTTATCTGCTACCCCTAATCTATCTTCAAGCCCGGGCTCGTTTTTTTTAATAGATCCTTATATATCTTAATTGCTAATTCTTTTTCACCCAGGAGTTTCTTCAATTCTTCATTTTCTCTCCGTAGTTCATACTCTTTCGAGGTAATGGAGCTTATTGCCTTTGGCGCAAGACCATCTACTCCTGTTTCCTCATATTTAGCTCTCCATTTATAGAAGGTATTAGGGCTAATATTATGCTTTCTGCATATCTCCGCTACTCTAACTCCTGCCTCATAATCCTTAATTGCTGCTAATTTTTGTTCAACTGTGAATCTCTTCCTCATACTTTCTTCCCCCTTGAACAAATTGTATTACATTTTTATACAATCTGTCCAACCGTCTAAGGGGTCCTTAACAAAATTCAGTCTATAAATACATAAAAACTACCATATGTATCTTACTGCTTCTTTCAACTGAGTAAACGAATTAATCTCAGCATCCGGTTCAAAAGTCTTTTCCTGCGGCTCCCTGCAAAATCTAATCGTTTTCAACCCCTTTTCAGACGCAGTTTTTAAATTTTTATACCTGTCATCAATAAACACACAGTCTTGAGGATTTACATTCAATCTTGAAAAAAGAATATCATAAATACCGTAGTCCGGTTTTCTGCATTTAACTTCGCCGCTTATAACCACTTCCCTGAAAAACCTGTCTAAATTGTATTTTTCCCGTAAATACTTCCCCCATTCCTTTACGTCAATTGACAGAACGGCAAGGTCATACTCAGCCCCTAATTCTTCAGCAATACTTATAAACTCACCATCTAAAGTCAAACAGGTATCAAGGTATTCTCTTTCTATTTGTTCATATCCGTTCACAAAGCCCAGTTCATGCCAAAATTCCCGTGAGCTAATCTTTCCAAGGCTTGCCCTCATATAAACCTCATTAATATGTTCCTTTAAAACAGCCGGATTTAGTTTTTGTATATAAGGATTTTCACCAATACTTATTTTTCCAATTCAATACGATACATGATTTTTTCATCCGGTTTTGTAATTACCGTATAGAAAATAAGCCGAGTTTTAGAAAAAGGCTGAATACTTCCGCCCATTGACAAGTGCATGCCGTCCTCAGCCTTGTCAATAACTTTTAACCTGGGTATAGGCATGTTTTTCAACGCGGTATCATGAATTTCATCATCGGATAACACTGAATTTTTTATAGGCATAACATAAATGCGAACGGTCTTATAATCAAACATGTCCCCAAATTTCTTTAAAGCCTCTCCAAATTCGTTAATCTCGTCCTGAAGATGTTCAACATATTCTTCAACATCCGGTGAATCTTCATCAATCACCTCAGCCCAAATATAAGGATTTATGCGGGCAAATAAATCCGTTAGTGTGGTTGCACCTTTCATAAAATCTTTTACATTAATAGTTATGCAGTCACCGTTAATTTCCCACGGATCAATATCTTTAAGCCCGGTCAGCGCCTCATAAAGGGCTATCGTCGCAGGAGACAAACATATCATCTGATATTTGGCCTTCGCTGTTGTATCGCAATTTCCGAAAGCTAAAATTATTTCATTATATTCCTTGTAATCACCTTTTGAAAAATCTGCGAACAAAAATTCCTTTCCCGGCTCGCAATAAATTGTATCAACAAGACTGTACTTTTCTTTTTTTTCTGCCAATTACTTTTATAAAAAACTCAGCGTCTCCGACACTATTTATACGAATTTCAGTCTTTGACTTGCGAAAAGATTTTACATCAATATAGTAATAATGTAAACAATTGAAATTAATCTCATGCTCTTCTCCGTCCATATAGCGGTTAATCCACTCTTTCGGCTTCGGAAATATTGTTGAAATAAAACCTTTTTCCTGATAGTCTTTAGTAATATTGCGCACTGCAAAATCTTCAAATACCAGCTGATACGAATCTCCGGCCTTCTCTTTAAGAAAGTTGAAAGGATTCCCTTCCTGAAGCAGCGACTCCATCAGATACTGCTTTTCGTTTTCAATGATATCCACATATGATTTTGCCCAAACAAACTCAAGATACCCACAAGCTTTTCCGTCTATCATTGTATAAAAATGGCTATCAAGAACGTTCATACTGTCATTTGCATGTTTATTTAGCACAGTATTTGTTCCTTTATTCTTATTAATACTTGCAGATACAAAATTAGCAACTGTTTCGTTCGTAAAATCAGGAGGATTGTGATTGAGGTTATTGTAATATATCCTCTGAAAATGATGAGTCAGTTCATGGCCTAAAATTGCATTCAAGTTTTCCATGTTCGATATGGATGAAGTTTTAACAACAATATAAGGTACAGAATACACCGTAGCCCTTTCTTCAATTATATTCTCCTCAGAGGCCACTTTTACCAGCCAATTTCCGAATTTCTCAACGGGATTAAAATTTCTGATATACCATGCCAATGCTCCACTCGTTTCCGGCGGCTCATAAATATAAACAGGAAGTGCCTTTTTTATCGCATTTTCATCAATGCCGCACGCATTTAAAACCTTTTTCATATGTATATGACTTTCAAAGTTAAGCACTTGAAAATTGTAATCCCATTCAATACCCAAAAAATCACTTATATCATCTGCAATCTTTTCCTCAGAACCTGCCAATTCCTGAACAACTTCACGTTTTACCGCCGATTTTCCCGTTTCGGTATAAAATATCAAAAACTTGCCGCCGGGAGATAAAATCGCTTTATCAAGAACCGTAACATCATATTCATCCTCAGCAAACACGTATTCGGAAAAAGGAAGCCAATTATTTTTATAAGCTACGGAATTCTGACTGGCATCGGGATGAATTTTTATATCTGTCATTAAAATTTTGCTGGCAATATATTCCAACGTCTCGTCGCTAAGTTCATCTTCATGCTCTAATACCGCATTAACAACATCCGGCGGAAAATCAACATCATTATCTGATTTATACAACGGATCAAGCTTTTCAACATCATACAAGCTGTATGCCAACTGCAAAACATAAGTATCTGCAGAAATTTCACCTTTTTCAAAAGAGCGGGTAAGTTTTTCTTCCGCGGAAAATTTTTCTTCATAATCAAACCTGGCTTCCAACTTTTGCTGTTTTCTTTCTTCAATCTTGCTTCGTATGGTATTAAATGCAAAGAGGCCAACTGCCAAAACCAGAATTGTTAATAAAGAATATCCAAAGCAGCCTAAACAACCTATTTTCTTTTTTCTTGCGGGACGCTTTGAATCTGCAACATGATTTGCATTACCGGCGTTGCT
>Ga0209508_1001245_pt1 | contig 20790 bp, 16 predicted proteins | sample AD_UKC129_MetaG_FD_184427 | JGI IMG/M metagenome (GOLD analysis project Ga0209508, IMG submission 184427) | Active sludge microbial communities of municipal wastewater-treating anaerobic digesters from Canada - AD_UKC129_MetaG (SPAdes) (version 2) | ecosystem: Engineered > Bioreactor > Anaerobic... | reverse complement strand
CACTTACACCATCACCGTAGAAAACACCGGCAATGTGACCTTGACAGATATCACCGTCGCTGACCCGACAGCAACCATTACCGGCGGAAGCCTCATCGCCAGCCTGGCTCCTGGAGAGATGGCCACCGTAAACGCCACCTACACCGTTACCCAGGCGGACCTGGATGCCGGTGGAATAACAAACACGGCTACAGCGTCCACTGTGTATAACGATGAGACAATCGCGGACGATGACAGCGTTACAATACTGGCCGTTGCCAGCCCCTCGCTGAAGGTGGAAAAGTCGTCTGAGGGTACATTCAAAGAGGCCGGGGACCTTATCACATACTATGTCAAGGTTACCAATACGGGGAATGTCACATTAACCGGCATCCAGGTCCGTGATGATATGCTCGGCTTAAACGAGACCATAGATTCACTATCCCCGGGAGAATCCCGCACATTTACCGGAACATATACGGTAAAAGAAAGCGACCTGGAAGGAAATCTGGTTAATACCGCTTCAGCCCAGGCAGTTTACAAGGACGAAGTTGTTTATGATGAGGACAGCCTCATTCTCACTCCGCAGGAACCGCCTCTCGTTGAGCCGGAATACAATATTACCACCCAGTCGCAGCCGGCAGAAGGCGGAAGCACATCGGGTGATGGCATCTACAAACAGGGTACCATCGTAACGGTCAAAGCTACAGCCAATAGCGGCTACGTCTTTACCGGATGGTTTGAAAATGAGGTTAAAGTCAGCGATTCCGCAGAATACCAGTTTACAGTGGTCCGGGATCGCCACCTGGTGGCTCATTTCCAGGGCGAGATGATCATTCCACCGGAAAAACCAAAAACAGATCCGCATCCAGAACCGGATTTCCCACTTCCCAGGACCAGCGGAATGGCAGGCGCTTTAGGCCTCAGCCTGCTGCTGTTGGCCGGAGGGATTGTTTTGCGGAGATTTTCGCGTTAAACTATTTCTCTTGCTGATCACGCTTGGGGCTGCTCTTGGGCAGCCCCTTTTGTTGTTATCCTGAAGACGAAGCCCAATTCCACAAAAGAGGATGACGAACTGATTTTAGATTATTGATATAGGCCTTTGACTGGTATAACAAATATGACTGTGTTAGGGTGGTGTTTAAACTGTTTCCAAGGTGTTTTGCAGTACCTTTTGCAGTACTATGGTTATGGGAGCTTTGCCAAAAAGGACCGGGGAGCCAGACAGCCTTGTACATCAATGGTGCGGGCGAGAGGATTTGAACCTCCAAGGGAGTTTTTCCCACTGGATCCTAAGTCCAGCGCGTCTGCCAGTTCCGCCACGCCCGCACTTGATAATGTTTTCTGATTTATACTTCTTAGGCCTAAAAATTATAACATAAATCGGGTTTTTCGTGAAGAGAGAGGCCCGGCGATCACTTTTTTAGGCCGGCTCTCTCCGCACCTAGAGCTGAGCTTAGGACACCCATCTAAAATCGGTGATCCAAGCACCCCAGCTATCTTAATAGCCCCGGCAAAGGGCCGCCGGCCGCCGGTGGGTTCGATGAGGCCGGCCCTCCGGCTGCCGGTTTTCCCCACCAGTATTCTCCCGCCCCCTACAGGAGCAGCTTCACCTGGGGAGCAAATTCTCTTGCCTCCTGAACTCCTTTCCTGGGCAGCGCCTCCTCTTCCCTGTCGTTCCCTCCCGAAAAAAATTCCTCTCGGGCAGGATTTCTTCTAATTATTACGAATATTCTAAGTAACGAAAAAAGGGAGTTGAGGCGCTCCGGTGCTAAGGGTGGCCCTGGTTTTGGAGGACCGGCAGGGGATTGAGCTCTTCCGCGTCTTGCAGCAGAGCAGCGAATTCCTGCTGGTGGGCCTGGCGGTTCTCTCCGGAGATTTCGGCTGGCTGGCCGGGAAAGAGAAGGAAAATTGCTTTATCACCTCCGATCCCCGTAAAATAACCTCCCTGCCCGAGCTGGAAGCGGTAGTCAGCGCCGTCCGGCAGGCGGAGATCAACCGGGATCTGCGCCGGCAGCTGCGGCCGGGGGTGGAGCTGGTGGAGATCCCCCCGGAAGGCTTTCTGCCGGCCCTGTTCCGCCACCGGACCCAGCTGCTGGAAAACCGCTTGCTGAAAGGCGAGCTGGAGGCCATCTTGAACGCCGTCCCCGAGGCCATTGAAGTGGCCGATGCCGACGGGACGATCCGGTATGTTAATCCTTCCTTTTCCCGGGTAACGGGAATCCCCGCCCACGAAAGGGTCAATCGCAACATCTTCGACGTCTCCCCCCACGGGGCCCTGGCCCAGTGCCTGATCCGCCAGAAGCCCATCACCGGCTACCGCACCTATGCCGGCGGCAGTGAGGTAGAGGTCATCTCCAACGCCTCGCCCATCATCGTGGACGGGGAGATCACGGGGGCGGTGGTAGTCTTCCAGCCCGTGGACGATGTCCTCAGGTTGATGGAGCAGTTGAAGCAGAAAAATACCGTTATTGAGAACCTCTATGCCCAGATCGACCGCATCAGCGGCAGCCGCTGGAGCTTTGATGATATCACCGGCCAAAGCGCGGCTATCAGGACTTGCATCGAAATGGGGCGACGGGCCGCCCGCAGCGAGGCCCCCATCCTGATCTGCGGCGAAAGCGGCACCGGCAAGGATGTTTTTGCCCAGGCCATCCACAACGGCAGCCCGCGCCGGGGCCGGCCCCTGCTCCGCTTCGATTGCGCCGCCGTCCCCGAGTCCCTGCAGGAGCTGGAGCTTTTCGGCTGCGAGAAAGGGGCCCTGCCGGGGGCGGTCCATACCCGCCTGGGCAAGGCGGAGCTGGCCCGGGGAGGGACCCTCTTCATCAAGAATATTACTTCCCTTAGCCCCTACCTCCAGGATAAGCTGTTGGAACTGGTCCGGGAACGATCCTTTACCCGCATCGGCGGGGAGGAGCCGGTCCGGGCCGATCTCCGCCTCATTGCTTCGGCCCCCTTTTCTCTGCAGACGGCGGTGCGCAAGGGCCGTTTTCGGGAGGAACTGTGCCGGCAGCTGCCCCTGGTGGAGCTGCAGCTGCCTCCCCTGCGCCGGCGGGTGGAAGACATCCCCCTGCTCATCCAGGAATTCATCGAAGCCAATAACCGCAAGACCGGGAAGCAGGTCCGGGAGGTATCGACCCCGGTCTTGCAGGCCCTAATGGAGTACGATTGGCCGGGCAATATCAGCGAGCTGGGCCATGTCATCGAGCGGGCCATGGCCCTGGCCGAGGGGCCGATCATCGAGTATCACCACCTTTCCCCGTATATCGGGAAGCTGTCCGGCGAGCCGCCCCTCTGGCACGACCTGGTCCCCCTGGACCGGATGGAGCAGATCCTGTTGAAGCAGGCGCTGAACCGGTACGGGGTCTCCCTGGAGGGGAAGAAGAAGGCGGCCCAGGCGCTGAATATCTCCCTGGCTACTCTGTACAACAAGCTTAAGAAGTACCAGGTCAACCTTTAGTTTGGCATAGCCCCTTTATTTTTCTGCCGGCGGAGAGATTGGCCCCGGCAAGGAGGAGGGCGGTCCATTTGAAGCTTTACGAGTACATGGGCAAAGAGCTGTTTCAGCAGTACCAGCTGCCGGTTCCCCGCGGCCGGCTGGCGGAGTCGGCGGAAGAGGCGGCCCAGGCGGCCGCGGAGCTGGGTGAGGTGGTAATCAAGGCCCAGGTCCTGGCGGGCAAACGCGGCAAGGGCGGGGGCATCGGCTTTGCTTCCACCCCCGAGGAGGCCCGCCGCGAAGCCCGGCGCATTTTCGGGCTTATCCTGCAGGGAAATCCCGTGCACCGGGTCCTGGTGGAGGAGAAGCTGGCCATCCAGCAGGAGCTTTACCTGGCCATCGCTGTGGACGGCAGCGCCCGCTGCCCGGTAATCCTGGCCTCCATGGACGGCGGCATGGACGTGGAGGAGGTGCCCCCGGAGCGGATGGTTCGCTTCCCGGTGGATATCAACCTGGGGCTGCAGCCCTTTATGGCCCGGGAGGTTTGCCGGCGCCTGGGCGAGCTGGCCCCGCCCCAGCAGAAGCAGCTGCTGGAGCTGCTGCCGAAGCTGTACCGCCTTTTCCGGGAGCTGGATGCGGAACTGGTGGAGATCAACCCCCTGGCCTGGGTGGGCGAAAAGCTGGTGGCCGCCGACGCCAAGATTAACATCGACGACGATGCCCTGGAGCGCCATCCCCAGCTGCCCCGGGTAACGGATAAGACCGACCTGGAGCAGAAAGCCCAGGAGCTGGACCTGGCCTACGTGGAGCTGGGAGGGGAGATCGCCGTGATGGCCAACGGCGCCGGGATAACCATGGCCACCCTGGACATGGTGCAGAGCTTCGGCGGCAGCCCGGCCAACTTCCTGGACTGCGGCGGGGGAGCGGGGGTGGAGCGCACCGCCCAGGCCCTGGAGCTGCTCCTGGGGACCAACCCCCGGGTGATCTTGATCAACATCTTCGGGGGGATAACCCGCTGCGACGTGGTGGCCGAGGCTTTCGTGAAGGTTAAGGAGAGCAAGGGCATCGACCGTCCCGTGGTCTTCCGCCTGGTGGGCACCAACGAAGACCGGGGGCGGGCGATCCTGGAAGGGGTAGGAATCAAAGCTTGCCGCACCATGGAGGAGGCGGTCCGCCAGGCGGTGGCCCTCTCCAGGGGCGAGGCAGAGGCATAAAGGGGGGGACAGGGATTATGGCCATCTATGTACACCGCCATACCCGGGTCTTGGTCCAGGGGATAACCGGCCGGCAGGGCTCTTTCCACACCGCCCAGATGCTGGCCTACGGCACCCGCATCGTGGGCGGGATCTCGCCGGGCAAGGGGGGCCAGAAGGTGGAGGGCGTCCCCGTTTTCAATACCGTCTTTGAAGCCATGGAGGTGCAGCCCGCCGAGGCCAGCATCCTCTTCATCCCGGCGCCTTTTGCCCGGGACGCCGCCATGGAGTCCATCGCCGCCGGCATTAGGCTGCTGGTGCTGATCCCGGAACATATCCCCCTTCACGACGCCATGGAGATCATGGCCTACGCCGGCCGCCACAACGTAGTGGTGGTAGGGCCAAACACCTTCGGGCTGGTCTCCTCGGGGCAGTGCAAGGTGGGGATCATGCCCAACGACTACTTCGTGCCCGGCCCGGTAGGGGTGGTATCCCGCAGCGGGACCCTCTGCTACGAGATTGTCGGCACCCTTGCCGCCGCCGGCCTGGGCACCTCTACCGTGATCGGACTGGGGGGCGACCGGGTGGTGGGCCTGAGCTTTATCGACGTGCTGCAGCGCTTTGAAGAAGACGAGGAGACGGCCGCCGTGGTGCTGGTGGGGGAGATTGGCGGCAGCGCCGAGGAGGAGGCGGCCCGCTTTATTGCCGCTTCCATGAGCAAGCCTGTGGTGGCTTATATCGCCGGCCGCAGCGCTCCTCCCGGCAAGCGCATGGGGCATGCCGGCGCCATCATTGAGCGCGGCCGGGGGACCTTTGAAAGCAAGGTGGAAGCCCTGGAGATGGCGGGCGTGCCTGTGGCCAACCTTCCCCAGGAGCTGCCCCAGTTGGTTAAAGCGGCCTTGAAAAGATAGGCCTTGAAAGGCTAGTTGTATAGAAAGCAAAGGGGGTTGGGCTGCGGTGGATAGAGATGAATGCCGGGCCAGGCTGGAGCGGGCCAGGCAGGCCTGGGAAGAGAAGCTGAAGCAGGCCCTGGAGAAAATGCCCGAGCGCAAGGAATTCAAGCTGGACAGCGGGATAGAGCTGGAGCGCCTCTATGATCCCTTCTCCCTGGGGGAGCACGACTACCTGGAGCGGCTGGGCTATCCCGGGGAATACCCCTTTACCCGGGGGATTCAGCCCACCATGTACCGGGGGCGCCTCTGGACCATGCGCCAGTATGCCGGCTTCGGCACCGCCGAGGAGACCAACGAGCGTTTCCGCTACCTGCTGAAGCAGGGGCAGACGGGCCTTAGCGTGGCCTTTGACCTGCCCACCCAGATCGGCTACGATTCGGACCACCCCCTGGCCCGGGGCGAGGTGGGCCGGGTAGGGGTAGCCATCGACTCCCTGGAGGACATGGAGATTCTTCTGCGGGAGATCCCCCTGGACCGGGTAAGCACCTCCATGACCATAAATTCTCCCGCGGCGGTGCTGCTGGCCATGTACCTGGCCGTGGCGGAGAAGCAGGGTGTCCCCCCGGAAAAGCTGAACGGGACCATCCAGAACGATATCCTGAAAGAGTACGTGGCCCGGGGGACGTACATCTTCCCGCCCCGGGAGTCGATGCGCCTGGTGGTGGATATCTTCGAGTTTGCCGGCAAGCACGTTCCCCAGTGGAATACCATCAGCATCAGCGGCTACCACATCCGGGAGGCGGGCTCCACGGCGGTGCAGGAGGTGGCCTTCACCCTGAGCAACGCCATCGCCTACGTGGAAGCGGCCCTCCAGGCGGGCCTGGAGGTGGACCAGTTCGGGCCCCGGCTCTCCTTCTTCTTTAACGCTCACCTGAACTTCTTTGAGGAGATCGCCAAGTTCCGAGCGGCCCGGCGCATCTGGGCCCGGCTGATGAAGGAGCGCTTCGGGGCGAAAAACCCGCGCTCCATGATGCTGCGCTTCCACACCCAGACGGCGGGCTGCACCCTTACTGCCCAGCAGCCCGATGTCAATGTGGTCCGGGTGGCCTTCCAGGCCTTGAGCGCCGTCCTGGGGGGGACCCAGTCCCTGCATACCAACTCCCGGGACGAGGCCCTGGCCCTGCCCAGCGAGCACGCCGCGCTCCTGGCCCTGCGCACCCAGCAGGTGATCGGCTACGAGATCGGGGTCACCGATACGGTGGACCCCCTGGGCGGTTCCTACTTCCTGGAGGCCCTTACCGACCGGATGGAGCAGGAGATCCTGGCCTACATCCAGCGGATCGACCAGATGGGCGGAGCGGTGGCGGCCATCGAGCAGGGCTACATGCAGCAGGAGATCCAGGAGAGCGCCTACCGCTACCAGAAGGAGATCGAGTCCGGGGAGCGGGTGGTCATCGGGGTTAACCGCTTCACGGAAGCGGGGGAGCAGCCCGTGGAGCTGCTGAAGGTGGACCCGGCCGTAGGCGAGCGCCAGATCAACCGGCTCAAGGAGGTCCGCCGCCGCCGCGACCAGCGCCGGGTGGCGGAGACGCTCCAGCAGCTGCGCAAGGCGGCCCAGTCCAGCGACAACCTGATGCCATATATCCTGGAGGCGGTAAAGGCTTACGCCACCATGGGCGAGATTTGCGGCGTGCTCCGGGAGGTCTTCGGCGAATACCGGCCGCAGGTTGCCGTCTAAATAAAAGCTGCGCGCCAGGGAAGGAGGCCCGGAAGGTGCCGATACGAGTGCTGGTGGGGAAAGTAGGGCTGGACGGACACGACCGGGGGGCCAAGGTAGTGGCCCAGGCTTTGAGGGACGCCGGCATGGAGGTCATCTACACCGGCCTGAGGCAGACCCCGGAGCAGATCGTGGAGATTGCCCTGCAGGAGGATGTCCAGGTGGTGGGCTTGAGCATACTCTCCGGGGCGCACATGCAGCTGCTGCCCCCGGTGGTGGAGCTGCTCCGGCAGCGGGGAGCCGGGGATATCCTGGTCCTGGCGGGAGGGGTGATCCCCAAGGACGACATCCCCTACCTAAAAGAAGCGGGAATTGCCGAAGTGTTCACGCCGGGGACCTCCACCCAAGAGGTGGTCAGCTTTATCCGACGCCACTTCCCGGAGAATAATAATTAAGAAAAAGGAGCGGGGGGCCTTGCTGGAGAAGATTGATCATATCGGCATTGCCGTAAAAGACCTGGGGCAGGCGTTGAAGTTTTACCGGGACATCTTGGGTGTTGAGTTGGCGGGCACGGAAGAGGTGGCGGAGCAGAAGGTGCGCGTCGCTTTCCTGCCCGTGGGAGAGAGCAAGATCGAACTGCTGGAATCCACGGATCCCGAAGGGCCCGTGGCCAAATTCATTGCCGCCCGGGGAGAGGGCATCCAGCACATTGCTTTCCGGGTGCGGGATATCGAGGAGAAGCTGCGCCAACTGAAGGAGCTGGGGGTGAAGCTTATCGACGAGCAGCCCCGGTACGGCGCCGGGGGGGCGCGCATCGCTTTTATTCACCCCAAGGCTGCGGGCGGTGTGCTGGTGGAACTCTGCCAGCGTTCATGATAAACTAAGACCAGGACATTTTCAGGAAAGCGGTGAAAGCACATGGAAGAGAAGCTACAGCATCTTCGCCAACGGCGCCGGATTACCGAGGCCGGCGGGGGAGAAAAGCGGATCCGGGACCAGCACGAGAAGGGGAAGCTTACCGCCCGGGAAAGGATGGCCCGTCTGCTGGACCCGGGCAGCTTCGTGGAGCTGGGCACCTTCGTCCAAAGCGGCCTTAAGGATGCCAGCAGCCTGGAGATAAGCCACCCCGGAGAAGGGGTGGTTACCGGCTGCGGTACCATCGACGGGCGCCAGGTCTACGTGTTTGCCCAAGATTTTACCGTGGCCGGAGGCTCCCTGGGGGAGGCCCATGCGGCCAAGATCTGCCGGGTTCTGGACCTGGCGGCTAAGAACGGCTGCCCGGTAATCGGCCTTAACGATTCCGGCGGAGCCCGCATCCAGGAAGGGGTTTACGCCCTGGACGGCTACGGATCCATTTTCTACCGCAATACCATTTATTCCGGGGTAATCCCCCAGATCTCGGTGATCATGGGGCCCTGCGCCGGGGGGGCGGTCTACTCTCCCGCTTTGACCGACTTCGTCTTCATGGTTAACGGTACCGGTAACATGTTCATCACCGGGCCCCAGGTGATCAAGACGGTCACCGGCGAAAGCGTCTCCATGGAGGAGCTGGGCGGCGCCGGCACCCACAACGAGGTCAGCGGGGTGGCCCACTTCTTTACCGAGAATGAAGAAGACTGCCTGGCCCAGGTGCGCACCCTTTTAAGCTACCTTCCTTCCAACAACATCGATGATCCGCCCCTGTTTCAGCCCCAGGAGCCGGTTCTGGACCGGGAAGAGCTGTTGCATATTATCCCTGAAAACGTCAACAAGTCGTACGATGTGCGGGAGATCATCCGGCGGGTGGTGGACGGCAGCGTCCTTTTCGAGGTGCACCAGAGATACGCCCCCAACGCCGTAGTCGGCTTCGCCCGCCTGGGAGGGCGTGCCGTGGGCATTGTGGCCAACCAGCCCCAGGTCAAGGCGGGCTGCCTGGACATCAATGCTTCGGACAAGATTGCCCGCTTCGTGCGCTTCTGCGACTGCTTCAACCTACCCCTGATTACTTTCGTAGACGTGCCCGGGTACCTCCCCGGCGTGGAGCAGGAGTGGGGCGGCATTATCCGTCACGGCGCCAAGATCCTCTATGCCTACTCCGAGGCGACCGTGCCCCAGTTGACGGTTATTCTCCGGAAAGCCTACGGCGGGGCCTACCTGGCCATGAACGCCCGTGCCCTGGGGGCCGACCTTTGCCTGGCCTGGCCCACGGCGGAGATTGCCGTTATGGGACCCGACGGGGCGGTGAACATCGTTTACCGGCGCCAGTTGGAGGAGGCGGAGGACAAGGAGCAGCGCCGCCGGGAACTGGTGCAGGAGTACCGGGACCGCTTTGCCAACCCTTATGTTGCCGCCGCCCGGGGCTGGATCGACGAGGTTATCGACCCCCGGCAGACCCGGGACTACCTGCTGCGGGGCCTGGCCATGCTGGAGGGCAAGCGGGAGCAGCGCCCCCCGCGCAAGCACGGCAACATACCCCTGTAAATCTTTCTTTACCCGAGAATTTAAAAAGAGGCCGGGATAACCCGGCCTCTGCTGTTGAATCTAAGTTTTCCTGGATTCCGCACAGAAACTAAAAGCCGCTTCGAAAATCCGGCAGGGATAGGAGCCGGGTTGAGCCTCCAAAATGATACCCTGAATTTTGATTTTGTTACAGCATGTTTCAAAAGGAGAAACCCCTGTACTTTCCCCTTTAGGCTACCCTTCCGGGCCAGGCAGGATCTGCCTGTTTACCCCTCCTGCAAAAGGTGCAAAATACTGGAGTCTTTTTAAGGGTATTGCAATTGGCACGTTTCTTGCAATATATTTAATTGGAGCAACAACATGGACTTGATCTAAATCGAAATCAGCAATAAAGCCGCAGCAGAGGATACCTAAAAAAATATTTGTCTAAGGGGGATTTGAGCATGTCTTATTTCTTGACTGAAGAGCAGGAGCTGTTCCGCAAAACCGTTCGCGAGTTCGTGGACAAGGAGGTCCGCCCGCGCGCCGCAGAAATCGACGAAACGGACGAATTTCCCATGGACCTGTGGAAGCGCTGTGCCGAACTGGGCCTTACCGGCATCTCCTACCCGGAGGAGTATGGGGGGCTGGGAGCCGATATGGTTACCGAACTGATGGTCATGGAGGAAATTGGCAAGGCTTGTCCAACTCTGGCTTTGATCCTCGATGTAAACTTGTATACCATCGGAGAGATCTTGGGCCTGGGCACCACCGAGCAGAAGGAAAAATTTGTTCCCGACCTGGCTAGCGGGCGCAGGATCGGCGGCATTGCCTCCACCCAGTCCCAGGGCTCCAGCAACATGGCCGAGTGGGGCATCGGGGCCCAGCTGGAGGGGGATCACTATGTGGTTAACGTAACCAAGGTCTTTCAGACCAATTCTCTCCATTCCGGGACCATTGTCCTTAGCGTCATGAGCGAGGAGGGCCTCATCAAGCTCATCGTGGACAAGGCCAACACCCCGGGGATTGAAACCGGCCATATTGAACGGAAGATGGGCCTTAAAGGTTCGGATACCGGCACCATCGTTTTTAACAATGTCAAGGTGCCCGTGGAAAATAAGCTGGAAAGCCTCCCCTTTGGCAAATACTCCACGGTTCCCTTTATGGATATCGGGGCCATCTGCCTGGGCATTGCCGAAGAAGCATACGAGAAAACCAAGAACTACCTGCTTCAGAGAACGAAAAGCTTCAGGCCTCTGGCCAGTTTCAACAACATCAGCATCGATTTAGCCAAAATAGCTGCCGACATCGAACTGGCCAGGAGTTTAATTTATACGGCCGGCCGTCTCTTTGACACCAGGGGCGAAGCCGGTTATCTGCCTTTTATCTGCAAGGCGTGGACCTCGGAGATGGCGGTCCGGAATGTTAGCCGCTGCATTGAATTCTACGGCAATGTGGGCTACAGCGAAGAGACCGGCTTAACCCGCCTCCTTCGGGACGTTCAGGGCCTCTGCATCGCGGAAGGCTCCACCGGCTTGCTGTATGCCGTCATGGCCAACATGGCGGGCCTGCCGGCGGCGCTGGCTTAATTGCCGATTTTTAAGGATCCAAAACCATAAGGAGGAATAAACCATGGATTTAAAAGGAAGAGTGGCCTGGGTAACGGGGGGCATTTCCGGCATCGGCGCGGCCACGTCCAAAGCTCTCTATGAAGCAGGATGCAAGCTTATTCTTACCGATATAAACGATGAACTGGGCCATGAGTTTGTCAAACAGTTTGGGGATGACGCCGTCTATATTCATGCGGATCAAAAGTTTCCTGAAGAACTGGAGGCCGCCGCCGCCCAGGGCGTAGAGAAGTTCGGCCGCCTGGACATACTTTTTAATTCTGCCGGTAAATCCCAATATGTGGGAGCCCTTCTCAGCGACGATCCGGAAATTATCCAGCTGTCCAACAGCTTGTGGGAGGAAGGAATCAAAGAAATACTTGGCGGTTCCTACCATGCGGCCAGGGTTGCCGTCAGCCATATCAAGAAAAATGAACCCGATGAAAACGGCGAACGGGGCTGCATCATCTTTGTTGCTTCCATGTCTGCGGACAAGGTGTTCATCTATTATGACCAGGAGATGATTGAGACTTTCATGATGAACTACTATCCCTTTGCCTACGGGGCCGCCAAGACCGGCATTTTGGGTTTGAACCGCGATATGGCCATTGCGCTGGCCCCCCACGGGATTCGGGTTAATACCATTAAGCCCGGCTATATCCTTACCCCCATGACCGGCGTTAAGCCCGATAAAAAGCACGGCGATATGGACCACTACTATTTGCCCCAGCAGCTGTTCCCGAAAATTGGCGGGCAGCCGGAAAATATTGCTTCGGTGGCCCTGGAGATTTGCAGGAACCCCTTTATCAACCGCGCCGAGATAGAGGTCGACGCCGGCATCGTCGGTTAATCGGTTAAAAGGAGTTGTCTTAAGCCGGGGAGATGCCCTCCCCGAAAAAGCAGGGCGCAAACCACAATCTTTTAATAAAGGAGGCTCATTATGGGACAGTATGAAGGGAAAGTCGCGGTCATCACCGGCGGCGGCGGAGGCATTGCCTACGGAATTGCCATAGCTTGCCTTAAGGAAGGGATGAAGGTAGTTCTGGCCGATATTAGTGCCGAGCGTCTTGCCGGGCAGCTGGAAAAACTGAAATCGGAAGCGGGCGGCCAGGTGGCCACTTTTAAAATGGATGTTACCAAGGAAGAAGATTTCAAAAAACTGGCCGCCTTTACCCGGGAAACCTACGGCCGGGTGGACATGCTCTTTAATAACGCCGGCGTCCATTTTCATAAGAGCTTTAGAATTCTAACCGACAATGACTGGAAATTCATTCTCGGCTGCAACCTGTGGAGCGTTATCTACGGCATGCGGACCTTCATCCCTATTCTCAACGATAATCCCGAGGGAGGCCATATTATCAACATCGCCTCCAGCGGGGCTCTTTCCTTCGGTGCCACCATGTCTCAGTATTGTGCTACCAAAGCGGCGATGCTGATGTTGTCCGGCTCCGTGCAGCAGGAGTTGATCGCCGAGGGCAGCAAGGTGCTCATCACCGTAGTGCTGCCGGATTTTGTGCCCTCCAACTTGATGAATTCGGCAGCCGATGTCCGTCCTCCTGAACTGCGGAACGAAGTGGAGGAGCAGACCCCGCTGGACAAGCAGGTAGAGGCTTTCTTCAGAATGAATGTGGATGCTCCCTACCGGGGAGGTCCCCTGCCGGAATTGGCCATCTCTAGTGTTGCCGCCGGTGAGGCCATCATGCAGGGCATCAAGGATCAAAAGATTTTTGTATTTACGCACCCGGACCGGGAAAACTTTTACAGCAGCATGCTGTCACAGCAGCTAATTTCCGGCATCCTTTTTGCCGGCGTTGCCGGGGCGTAAGCTTCCTTCCGGGGTGCTTTGGGAACAAGGCACCCCGATCTTTTTGTTGCAAGATGATACAATATAGCTTCAGACACTTTTGTATCAATTTGATACAGCTGCCGGAAAAGGAGGGATGCGCAGCGCTATATTCCCTGCCTATCTTTGTCCCTTAACGGGCAAGGAATTTGCGATGCGGCATTGTTTTTCGCGACCGGCAAGGCTTACCGATGGCAGGCGCAGCCGCCAGGAATTAACGTTTTGCCATTGATTGCAGCAAAGTTGTCTAGAGCGGGTCTACTTGTGCTCTTTCCGTTATTCGGTTATTCTTGATGAAACAAAAGTATATCACGGGAGGACAGGAGTGAATTGGATGAACAACGAGGAGCTCCTTGACCTTGTCAAAACCAGTGGCCATCCTCAACACTACGAGGAAATCGTGCTTCAGGATAATGCCAAGCCCCCCTCCTCTTACTATGCTTCCGAGAAGGGTGCTGCCGGGGAGCTAAAGGGAAAGTACCTGATTGACAAGCTTCTGGGAGAACCTTATTTAAACGAGATCCGGAGAGAGCTGCCCGAAGCCAGGTTGGAGCTTGTCAGTGACGACTGCACCATTTTAATATCCGATACCCTGCCGCAAAATGTAGGCCAGTCATGCATGTTTGCCAACCTGCCGCAGTACTACAAGAAGTTGACCGAGGGAAAGCAGTTGTATGTGATCTTTGACATGACCTTTGATATGAACCTTCCTAACGGTATCTGCAACGGCGATAACCGGATGATGCTTTACCCGATTATGGGTTACCGCCAGACGTATTTTGGTTCCATCGGTATCCTTGACGTTCCCAAGGAGGAGCTTCTGCGCCGGAACAGGTTCCTGCGGCGCATTGCCTTTCGCCTGGGCCTTCTTCATGAAACCATGCAGTTAATTACTTCGCTGGTAAAAGGGCTTGACAACTATTGCCTGTTCTGCGACGGGCAGAATAGAATTTTGTATGTGAATGACGCCACAGAGGCGATGCTGGGTTTCGATCCCCGGGGCCAGGATTACTACTCCCTTTTCGAAGGGGAGTCCACCCACAACTTTCCTCGCATGAAAGACGGCTATATTGTTGCTTTTCGAACCAAAAGCGGCCCCGTTAAGGCCTGCCTGGTGCAAGCCCAGCCCCTGGATGTTCCCGACCGGCCCAATTTTTGGATGGCTGCTTTCAAGCGGGTCCATCCGGCGGCGGTCTACCTTCCCAAGAGGCAGAAAAGCGATGATCCCTTTGCCGCCATCATCGGCAAGACGCCGGAAATGCTGCAGATTAAGGCTACTGCCGCCCGGACGGCCAGGTACCCGGCCAACGTCCTCCTTCTGGGGGAGACCGGAACGGGAAAAGATATGCTGGCGGAAGCTATCCACAAGGCCAGCGGGCGGCCCGGCAACTACGTATCGATCAACTGCGGCTCCATTCCCAAGGAACTGATTGCCAGCGAGCTTTTTGGCTATGAGCCCGGCTCATTCACCGGCGCCTCCCGAACAGGCAAAATCGGCAAGCTGGAGCAGGCCAATAAAGGGACCATCCTGCTCAATGAAATTGGGGATATGCCCCTGGATCTCCAGGTCAATCTCCTTCAGTTCCTGGAGACCAAGCAGTTGACCCGGGTCGGCGGGACCATTCCCAAGCATCTGGACGTCCGGGTTATTGCGGCGACCCATAAGAACCTCCGGCGCGAGGTCCAAAAAGGGACTTTCCGGGAGGACCTGTTTTTTAGATTAAATGTCTTGAGTATCGAGCTGCCGCCCCTGCGGGAAAGAAAAGACGACATCCCCTTGCTGGTAAAACATTTTATTCATAAAATCTGCGAGCGGAACGGCTTGCCGGCGGTATATCCCGACGTCAGGGGCATGGAGCTGCTTTGTGAATACGACTGGCCCGGCAATATTCGCGAGCTCAGCAACGTTTTGGAACAGATGGTCTTGTTCAGCACCTCCCCCGAGGGAGCCACGGAGTTTATCAGCAGGATACTCAAGAAGGAGACAAGCAAGGAGATCTTGCCTCCCGAACAGCCGCTGCCGCAGGAGCTGGCCCCGGCGGAGGAGATGGAGAAAAATTTGCTGATCCGCGCCTTGAACTACGAACGCGGAATAATCACCCGGGCGGCGAGATCCCTGGGCTGGTCCCGGAGCACCATCTACCGGAAAATTAAAAAATATAACCTCCAGCCCGTGGACCAAGAGGCCACCCTGTGGACTGCCAGGTGATGGAGCTATAGCCTGAAAAGATGGGAGCGATACATATTGGCCAATACCGTTGCCTGTTTCAAATGGGTTGTGGATGACGAAAGCATTATTGTCCGCGACGATTTAACCGTCGATTTCTCCAGGGCCAGGGGAAAGATCAGCGAATATGATCGCCATGTCCTGCAAGCAGCGGCTGAATCCGCCAGGGTCCTGAAGGGCATCAGCTACGGCCTGACTTTCGGCGGCGCCGATGTGCAGCCGGCCTTGAGAGATTCCTTGTCCCGGGGGATCGATGAAGTCTACTACATTGCCGATGATTTGCAGAAGACCGCTGACGGCGCCGTAACGGCAAAAGTACTGGCTGCGACCATAAAAACCATTCCGGACGTGGCCCTGGTTTTCTGTGCGGAAGGGGCCAGCGACACCTTTGCCCGGCAGACCGGTCCCCGCCTGGCGGCATGCCTTGGCTGGCCCGTGGTTAGCTCTGTGTGCCGCTTTGAAGTGCAGGAGGACCGGGTGATAGCCACGCGGCTGCTGGATGACGTCAGGCAGACGGTAAAAGTGACCTTCCCGGCCGTCCTCTCCATTACTGCGGAAGCAGCCGGCGCTCCGCTCCCCAGCTTGAGAGCCATCATGACTTCGGCAAAAAAACCGCAGCACCGGCTTGAGCTGGCCGCTCTCGGGCTGGAGGCGGAGGCCCTGACCCGCAAAACAGAAGTCATTGCCAGCCAGGGCTATAAAATGGTGCGCAAGAATATTATCTTTGACGAAGGCAGCAACAGTGAAAAACTGGAGGCGCTGCTGAAAGCCTTAATTAAAGAAGGGGTTTTGTGCTGATGAAAAAAATTTTTGTATTCAGCGAAAAAAAGGACCTGGCCGCCGGCCTTCTTACCGCGGCGGCCGGCTTGGGCGTTGAGGCTGCTGCCTTCGCCTTTGATGAAAAGATGGCTCAGGCCCTTCTGGAATACGGTCCGGCAAAGGTCTACGTCATCGACGGAACAGACCGTCCCGAAAGCTATGCCCGGGCAATGGCAGATTATTTGCTGGAACATGGCGCGGATCTGTTCCTGGTGGGGTCCACGCCCGTGGGTCGGGAGCTGGCCGCTTCCGTGGCCGCGTATGCCGATGCCGCCATGATCAGCGATGCCCATAATATTACCCTGGTGGAAGGCAGTTTTATCGTCGAGCTAACCATTTACAGCGGCCTTGTGTGCCGGCAGGAAAAGTTGAGGGGCTTCGGCGTGGTGACGGCAGGACGAGGGTTGGCGGCAGCGGAAGCCGTAGGCGCAAAAGGCAGCGTGGAGAGAATATCCTTAGAGCCCGATAAGCGCGTAACGGTGATCAAAGAAGAACCCGTCGAGAAGACAGGCGTAGATCTGAGCGCTGCGTGCAGGGTGGTGGGCATTGGCATGGGAGCGCAGGAGGCGGATGTGGAGACGGCCCGGGAAATAGCCGGGCTTATGGGAGCGGAACTGGCCTGCAGCCGGGGCGTCGCGGAACAGCGCCACTGGCTGCCTTTGGAACGCTATGTGGGCATCTCCGGTGCGGTTATCAGTCCCGATCTCTATTTTACCCTGGCCATTTCGGGACAGATTCAGCATATTTATGGGTGCCGGGACAGCAAGATCATTGTGGCTATAAACAAGGATGAAACCGCCCCTATTTTCAGGGCGGCGGACTACGGGATTGTCGGCGACATCCACGAGTACATGCCCCTGCTGATCGAGGCCTTGAAGGCAATGCAGGCGGACAATTAGCCCAACAGGATTGTTAGTGTAAAGTTATTGTAGGTTTTTAGAGGATTGATCTTTGAAAAAAGAGAAGAGGAACCTCGCATTCGGCAAGAATGTAATCCCCCTAGAAGGGGGCGGAGGTTCCTCATGGACATTGTTCGTTTAGTAGAGGTAAAAATCCTTTCGGTCATGGAAGTAATCACAAGAGTTTTAGAAGGTGGGACTGACTATCTTGATTTTGAGAGGCAGCTAAAGAAAGAGCTGGATGGTCTGGGTTGTGAGCTTTTACAGATAGTGCTGGAGTCCTTGGATCAGAAACTTAAAACAAGTGAAGACAGAAAGCGTAACTGGACGGTAGTGCGTAGCAATGATCACAAAGAGGTTTTAACCCCCTTTGGTCTTGTTGCATACGAAAGGACTAACTATCGACATAAGAAGAATAAACGTTATGCTTACCTATTGGACGAGAAGATAGGTCTATCACCCCATGTGCGGGTAGGGGCAAACCTTAAAGGGGAGCTTTTGCAAGCCAGTGCCGGGATGTCATATGAAGGCGCCACTGTTCATGTAAGCCGGCATAATTCAGAGCTTAAGGTCAGCAAACAGACGGTGGCAGCTTGTGTTAAAGAATTTAAAGCCAATAGATTTCCAGCAGTTAAGGAAAAGCGCTGTGTGCGTGTGCTCTACCTGGAGGCTGACGAGGACCACGTGAAAGTGAAAGGCCACAGAGGCGTCCAGGCCCGGCTGGTCTATGTTCATGAAGGGGTTGAAGGGGGGCCCCGTCGTCGTTTAAAAAACGTGAAGTACTTTACCACAGTCAGCAAAGATGCGGAATCATTCTGGTTGGAAATCTGTGATTACATAGAAGCTCATTACGACCTTGAAAGTCTTGAAAAGATATACCTTTCTGGAGATGGTGGGTCTTGGATCCGGGTTGGGCAGGAATACATTCCTGGTGTCACCTTTAACTTGGACAAGTTTCATTTGTCTAAGTCCATATTGACGGCTACTGCCCATGCGCCGGAGTTAAAGAAGCTGATTTATCGAGGAATCTGGACCTTAAACAAACCGGCTGTTCTAAACCATCTTTATGAAGCTTTAAGTCGAGCCGAAGAATATCCAAGGCAAAAGCGAGTTCGGGATACCATAAGGTATATTGATAGAAACTGGGACGGGATTGAGTCGGGTGTTAAGCATCCCCATGTTGGCTGCAGCGCGGAAGGTCATGTAAGCCACGTATTGGCGGCCAGGCTGAGCAGCCGCCCGATGGCCTGGAGCCTGCAAGGGGCAGAAAATATGGCGGCCATGCGGGCGGTCAAGGCAAACGGTGAATCAGTTAGTGGGCATTATCTAGCTACTTGCTCAACGTCTTTTCCTATCGTTGAGTTAAAAGAAGAGGCCCGACAGGAACTAAAAAGAATTCAAAAGAGGCTGTTGGGTAGAGAAAACCTAAATAACGTTCCCCTTTACCTGGGGGCGAACAGTTTTACCCGGAAGGCTTTAAAAGGATTAAATGATCATCTTGTAATCTGAGCTGAATGTGGGTTCTTAAAAAAACCTACAGTGTCTTGACACGACCTGTCATTGCTATGAAAGCCTCCCCAATATTGTCATCCTGAGGGCGAAGCCCGAAGGATCTCTGCTTTTCATCCATCGTGGTGTGGGAAAGACGTGTAAATACTTAGCGCAGCGAAGAAACTCATCTTTTTATATCTTTTTGCTGGATCGCAAGCGTTCATTTGTCCAGTAGCGCCCGCAGGTTGCGGGGGAGCTGCCGGTAATAATCCAGCATATCCAGTGCGGCCATCTTTTCCCTGGTTGCGTCGGGCAGCGCCTCCAGAGAGCGATTTCCCAGGATCATTGCCGTTTCCGCCGCGGAGAAAGTGGCCGCGGTGACCGTGTTTTTCAGGCGTTCCCTGTTTTCCGGGCAGGCAGCCTGGCACGCCATGCAGCCGATTAGCGCATTGTGCCAGCCGGCGTCGATCCATTCCGGAAAATCCGCTTTACTCTCGTTGAACAGGGTCAGGCAGCGGTCGGCGCGGATCAGCGTCCGGTCTGCAGTGATCGCGCCGGTGGGGCATTTTTGCAGGCAGGCGGTGCAATTCTCGCACCTTTCCAGCAGGCGCGGCTGCTGCCAGTGGTCTTCCCGGCAGGGCATGTCGCTGTAAAATGCGCTCAGGCGGAAAAAGCTGCCCTCGCCCGGGATGTAGAAGATATTGTTTCTCCCATACACCCCCAGGCCGCAGCAGGCGGCCAGGAGCTTCAAGGGCAGCGAGGTGGGAGAAAGGTGATAGCCGGCGGGATGCAGGGTTTCTTCCAGCACCCGGCGGACTTTTTCCGTATCCTGCCGGTATATGTACGTGGGCGGGATGACAGCGGCTATAGTCCGTCCGCCAAGGTCAAAGCGCACTTCGCTGATGGGCTGGGGAGCTGCCGTAATGATGATGGAGGCTGCCGCTGCCATTTCCGGCGGGGGCGAAAATTTAAAACCCGCCAAGTTCTCCTTGTAAAAGGCTTCCGTTAACAGGTTTTTTTCCACGAGACCCTGCAGTGCCTCCCGCAGCCCGTCCAGGCGCGAGACGGCAGCAACTTCTCCCCGGCAGCCGATGGAGGCCAGCGCTTCCCGTATTGCATTTCGCCAGCTCATTTTGCTCACTCCTCCGGTTTAAATTACTGGCAACCAATTGGTCTCTTTATCTATATGCATAAATCTTCTTTATCCCGGTTATATGAAAATGTTCAATGGATAATGCATAATAAGGGCTTTAGTCTAATCTTGTAAATACGTCCAGATTTAAGCAGATTCCTTCCCTCCAGAAAAATTGAGCGGCAGGATACCGGCTGCTGCTTGCTTAAATTATTACTTATTAGGAAAGGATGGCTCACGTATTCCCTATATGTCATTCTGAGCACAGCAAGGAAGCTCTTTTTCGTAGTTGATAGGGAGCATTTTTAATTTGGTTCTACGTCATAAATAGTCAGGCAGGATCGTGTAGCTTTAAGCGTAAATAGTATATAAAAAATTGATTTTTTTGCACACCCAGTCTATATCCTCTTATTTTCATTTCATTCAAATGGAGGTTTATTGAATATGAAATTTAAGGAAGCAGATTTTTATTATGGGGCAGTTCTTTCTCTTTTATTTAATAATGGCATAGATCCAGCGCTAGTTGAAAGTAGCAACAGTAGGCAGATTTATGATTTTACAACTGATAATGTTGATTTTAGGCTTTTCATAAAATATCGTACTAGAGGGCGTTTGGGGAAGAAGGATAACTATCGTAGCTGGCAATTTACATTTAGTAAAGAAGATTTAGATGAGATCTTCAGGTATCTTGATGAGAAATATAACCTGTTATTAGCACTAGTTTGTGGGGAAGAAAAATTACATGAAAGTGAGTATGCAGTCCTGAATTCAGAAGAAATCAAGCAATGCTTTGGAAATAACAAGACATCAATTACGATAAGTAGGATAAAAGGAGAAAAAGCTTTTAGAATTTCAATTGGTGGTGGAAGAAGTAAATCTATCAAAATACCCTCAAATAGGCTTACGGTATAACGTGGTTCAAACTATCATCTATTGTCCATGTACGATAATCAGTTTAGAGGTATAAGATATGTTTATTAATGATAAAGCCTTCCAAAGGGGAAAGCCCATGTTTTCGGTAACCGAAAAGTTGACCGGATCGGGACTCGAAAAGTTGACCACTTACGGTACAACCCAGGGGGGTATCCCCTACCCCCTAGGGGGTAGGGGCCCCAACCAGAATTTACCAATCCTCG
>Ga0209508_1001240_pt1 | contig 20810 bp, 16 predicted proteins | sample AD_UKC129_MetaG_FD_184427 | JGI IMG/M metagenome (GOLD analysis project Ga0209508, IMG submission 184427) | Active sludge microbial communities of municipal wastewater-treating anaerobic digesters from Canada - AD_UKC129_MetaG (SPAdes) (version 2) | ecosystem: Engineered > Bioreactor > Anaerobic... | reverse complement strand
CCAATAGGCATAAGATTGTATATGAATGACATGAAACTGAGTTTTGATACGGCGTATATGACGATATTTGGAGGATCACCTATTGCCGTCGTCATACCACCAAGGTTTGAGAAGAATATTGCATTTATCGTCAGTAATTTGTAATCTATATCCGTGATATCAGCTATGTACAGAAGTATCGGTATGAATATTAGAATTGTTGTAACATTATCAAGCAAGCTCGACAGAAAAAATATTCCAATATCTATGAGTAATATTGCTAATATCATGTTTCCCTTACTGAATTTAACGATCTTCTCAGATATTTCGTTGAATACGCCGTGCTTTTTTAAAATCGATATCGTCAGCATCATGCCAAGTAAGATGAAAAGGGTATTAAAATCGACTATTGCTGGTAGGTTCTCAAAGTTGAATTCTCCCAAAAGCAATATTGAAACTATGCCAAACAAGAGTGTTGTGACTGAAGATATGTGGGGCCTGAATATGATAAATGCGTACGCTATCGTGTAAATAAAAAGAATGAAAATAGTCAATCCCTTTCACCTCGAGATAGAATAAGTAGTTTTTTCATAAGGATGTTTGCATCTTCTTCAGATATTTTTTCCAGCTCATCGAATTCTTCAAATGGCTTCTGTAGCTTTTCGTAGTCTTCTACAGGTTGTTCCTCTGATTCTGTTTCTTTGTCTTTATTCTCAGAAATTGTGTCTACTATTTTCTTAACTTTTCCAATGAGTTCTGCTTCGATACCTTCTAATTCAACAGGCGTCACTTCGCTCTGTTTTGTTTCACCAGATTCATTAGAAATCTTCTCTATCTCATCTATCAAATTCTTGCTCTCATCCAAAACTTCATTGATTAGTGCTTCTCTATCAATCTCTTCTATAGGAGGTTCAGCATCGAATTCCATATTTTGTAACACATCACTGTTGTTTGTATTCTTCGCAGATTCAACACTCGGCATTTCTTCCTTTTTGTTATCGATAATATCAAGTTGTTCGAAGATGTCTTTAAATACATCTATCTCACTGTTGATAAGTTCCTCAAAATCAATGATCTTTGCACCATTCGGTATCAAATCAAGTTCTGAGGGTGTTTTGTCAATTGAGGTTTTTTCGGCTGTGTCCGATTGGTCAGCTTCACCAGATACTTCAACTGTAGTGGATGTATTGGTACTTGAAATTTCTGATTCAACTTTTTGTGCAGATACTCTCTGACGAGATTCCAAAGGAAGTTCGACAACTTTTCTTTTCACTCTATAAATTCTATATTCGGCAATCATCAAAACGACAAATGTCGTGGAAAATATGATCATTATGATTGCAACATTAGAACTTCCGCTCGATGGCTGTGTAACGGTAACTGCCGTTGATGTTGATACTTCATCTTGTGAGACAACTTCGGATGTAGTAGGATTATTCTGCTTTATCCACCTTTTCCACTCATCTTCAGTTTCCCGAGAAGATATCGATTCAAGCAAATTTCTGACAAAGTCATTATCATAACCAGCAAGATAATTTCTTGCTTTATCGTAATTTCCAATCATGTAAGCAGATATGCCCATCTTAAATTTTATCTGTGGGTCGTATCCCTCAAGCGTATTATCAGCTGCAAGGGCCATTTCGTAGTTATCCAGAGCGGTCTTATAGTCTCCCGATTTATACGATAATTCCGCTGCTGAGTAATACTCCATCCCAGTTTGTGCCGTAGAAAATCCAATCACAGTTATCAAAACTAGAAAAAAGGCAAGAAATTTCCTTGACATTTTTTGCATCTCCTCGCTTTCTATGTTTCTTATCGTCTCAAGCGAGTAATAAGATTACCAGATTATTAGATTACTATACAGCTTTTTGAGCATCTACGAGCGCAAGAAATTCTGCGTTTGTACGAGTTTCTTTCAATTTGGATAGTATGAGTTTGAGTCCTTCTTCCTCTGTCATAGAACTGAGCATTCTTCTAAGTATCCAAATCTTCTTTAAATCAGCAGGAGTTGTAAGGAGTTCATCCTTTCGCGTACCAGAAAGTGCTAGATTTATCGCAGGGAATATTCGCTTGTTTGCAAGTTGTCTTGAGAGGACAAGCTCCATGTTACCTGTTCCCTTAAATTCTTCAAATATTACCTCGTCCATTTTTGAGCCGGTCTCTATGAGTGCCGTTGCAATGATCGTCAAACTGCCACCTTCTCTGGTATTTCTTGCCGCTCCAAAAAAGTGTTTCGGTTTGTAGAGTGCAGCTGGGTCCACACCACCCGTGAGTAGCTTTCCGCTTGGTGGTACCGTTATGTTGTAAACACGTCCCAAACGCGTCAAGCTATCTAGTAATACGACAACATGGTTACCATATTCGACAAGTCTCTTACACATATCAAGTGTTAGTTCTGCTATTTTTATTTGCTTATCCGATGGCATATCGAATGGTGCGGCAATGACCTTTGCATTGACCGATTCTTTTATATCTGTAACTTCTTCTGGCCTTTCATCGATTAATAGCACTATTCTTATGGTCTCTGGATGGTTTTGAGCTATGCCATTTGCCATTTCCTTGAGAATGGTGGTCTTTCCAGTCTTCGGTGGAGCGACGATCATGCCTCGTTGACCTTTCCCAATCGGTGCAAAAAGGTCTATGAGTCTGGTTGAATATGTTTCTTTCTCTGTTTCGAGTACGTACCTTTCCTTTGGGTAATCCGGTGTGAGATTTTCAAAATTGACTCGTTCATCGGCAAGCTCTGGGGATTTGTAATTTATTGCTTCGATCTTTATCATCGCATTGAAACGTTCTCCTTCTTTTGGAGGACGTATCACGCCTGAGATGATGTCACCAGTGTTCAGATTAAATTTTCTGATCTGTGACTGTGATAAATAGATATCCTTGGGACCAGAAAGCATCGTCTCCAGACTTCTGAGAAAGCCATACCCATCGGGTGCAATTTCAAGCACGCCTTCACCAAAAAAATATCCTTCCGACTTTGCCTTTGCTTCGAGTATCTCAAATATGAGATCTTGCTTTCTCATAGCAGTGTATCTGGCAATATCATACTTTCTTGCAAGTTCATAGAGTTCTTTCATCGTCATTTCTTCGAGTTGTTTCATGTTTATTCCTTCACTCAAGTATAAAGCACCTCCACATCATTTCGAGAGAGTTTTCAAATCGTTTGATCAGATAATCAAAGGCTGCATCATTTAGTTCTGAACAGTCTATCGCCCGCGTCACCAAGTCCTGGTAGGATGTAACCGTGGTTATTTAATTGTCTATCAAGTGAGGCAGTGTAGATATCTACATCAGGGTGAGTATCTTCAAGTGCCTTTACTCCTTCAGGTGAGGATATCAAAGAGATAAAAGTAATCCTTTTAGCACCGACTTGTTTGATCTTCGAAATTGCATCAACCGCAGAAACACCTGTAGCAAGCATTGGATCAAGCACGAATATTTCACTATTGTTAGTTATCTTTGGTAGTTTAAAATAATAGTCTACTGCCCTAAGCGTCTCTGGATCGCGATATATACCGATATGACCTACGGATGCGTTCGGCAAAAGTTCCAATATACCATCGACCATACCTAAACCGGCCCTGAGTATCGGTACTATCACTATGTCTTTATCGTTTATACAGTATCCCTTTGCCTTTTCAAGTGGTGTCTCCACTTCTATTTCGTACACCTCAATATGTCTCGTTGCTTCGTAGGCTATGAGTAACGTGATTTCTCTGAGTAATTCTCTGAACTCTTTTGGACCAGTGTCAATTTTTCTCATGATTGTTAACTTGTGCTTTATCAAAGGATGGTCAACAACGTACAACATATATTATCCCTCCACGTTTTAAATTATGCCAAGTTCTTTGAGCTGTTGCTCTATATCGTACTGGATAAGTTTGGGTATGATTAAATCCAAGTTTCCATCCATTACAGCTTGAAGATTGTATATCGTAAGATTTACTCTGTGATCAGTCACTCTGTTTTGTGGAAAGTTGTACGTTCTTATCTTCTCACTTCTCTCACCACTGCCTATTTGATTCTTCCTCTGTGAGGAAACTTTTTCGTCTTGTTCTCTTCTTGCCAATTCGTACAACTTCGCACGTAGGACCATCATCGCCTTGTCCTTGTTTTGGTGCTGGGATCTTTCAGATTGGCAAGTTACCACTATCCCGGTTGGGATGTGCGTAATTCTTATAGCTGACTCTGTCTTGTTCACGTATTGCCCACCAGCGCCAGATGCTCTGTACGTATCTATTCGCAAATCTTTCGGGTCTACGAAAACGTCAACATCTCTAATTTCTGGGAGCACTGCCACCGTTGCAGTTGATGTGTGTATTCTTCCACCAGATTCTGTAACGGGAATTCTCTGCACTCTATGTACGCCACGTTCGTATTTCATATAGGTGCCACTGTTTTTCCCTTTTATCCTAACAACAACCTCTTTGTATCCACCAAGGTCTGATTTACTCTCATCGAGGATTTCATACGACCAGTTCTTAATCTCAGCATACCTTAGATACATTCTAAGAAGATCTCCTGCAAAAAGTGCGGCTTCATCTCCACCTGTTCCAGCACGGATTTCAAGGAATACATTTCTGTCTTTGAACTCATCCTCTGGCAAAAGTAATGTCAATATTTCATTAGCCAGTGATTCCGCTTTTTCATCTATCTTCTGTATCTCTCCTTCACTTCCAGGTTCTTCTTTCCATAATTCCTTTTCGTCCAGAAGTTCAAAATATTCATTTATCAGTGAGTCAATTTCTTTGAATTTGGTAAAATCGGATGAAACTTTTATCATATCCTTCAATTCGAGATTTTCCATCAATCTCTTTTCCAGTTCTTCTATACTACTCTTTGTCCACTCTTTGATACTTTCCATCAAATTCCTGTCCATCCTATCTTCTTTGCCACCTCCTCAGGTTCCCTAGCAAAGTCAACAACCGTCTCTTTCGAAATTATGTTGGAAAAATACGCTTTCAAGAGCGCATCATCGAACAATACATTTCCTTGCTTTTGAGCAGTCTGCATGATACTCTCTATTTGGTGTATCTTCCCTTCTCTTATCAGGTTTTTGACTGCCATGTTTGCTACAAGCACCTCAACTACTGGAACTAGTCCTGTACCCTTTTTTGGAACCAATCTTTGAAATACGACACCGATCAACGTATTCGCTAATTGAAGTGAGATTTGTTTTTGTTGGTGGGCTGGAAAGACGTCAACGATTCTCTCAGGTGCCGTTGCCGCAGAGTTCGTGTGGAGTGTGGCAAGTACCAAGTGACCAGTTTCTGCAGCGGTGAGTGCAAGTGCTATCGTTTCCAAGTCCCTCATTTCTCCAACAAGTATGATGTCCGGGTCTTGCCTGAGTGCATATTTAAGACCGTCGCTAAAACTTTGAGTGTCCCTCCCCAATTCTCTCTGATGTATCAGTGAATTCTTGTTCTCAAAGACGTATTCTATAGGATCCTCTATCGTTATTATGTGGTATGCGTACTTCGAATTGATATAATCGATCATCGCAGCTAACGTTGTAGATTTACCACTGCCTGTTGGTCCTGTCACTATGACTAGTCCAGAATCTTTATCACAAAAATCCTTCAGAACAATTGGAATGCCAAGCTCTTCAAAAGTCCTAATCTTCTTCGTAATGATCCTCAATGCAAGTGCCGGATTACCTCTTTCATAGTACAAATTTGCCCTTATCCTAACATCTTCAAATCCAAAAGAAAAATCAGTCTCCTTATTTCTGTTCTCTATATCACTATCTCCGAGCAAGTGTTCTATGATACTATTTAAATCATTAACTGTAAGCGCTGGATAGCCTTGCATCCTTAACAAATATCCGTCTACCCTAATTATTGGTGGATTGTTTACGGACAGATGTATATCGGTGGCTCTGGCTGATTTAGCCTTTAGTATTATATCGTAAATATCAAACATGCAATCACCTCATTCGATAAAATTCGATAAAGTAGTCTACTAATCAAAAATCATCCAAGTGGACCAAATAGCATTTTCAGTTTTTCAACAACTGGGTCTTGTATCTCGCTTGATATTTCAACTATGACTTGCCTGTTTAGTCCGGTCTTGTTTTTGTAAAGAATCGCTATTTCGTCTTTCTTTTCTTTTATGATTTCATAGCTGAACTGTTTGGATTCATCAAAGACAATCCTAATGGAATCTTCATTTTCGTACACGGTCGCCAAAGAGAGACCTACGAATATTGACAAATCTCCGTTTAATTTTAAATCTTCCAATACTGCTTTAGTTGCGACTCCAAATTGCTTATTCTCACTATCACTATCTTTCTCGTTCGGTACATTCTGACTATTCTCTTGTGACTGTGAGAACTTCTCTGAAAATTGTTCCACTTTTTGCTCACTCGGGTTGATAATTGAAGTGTGATCAATAAATCTTGTTGCCTTATCTACCGTTTTATCAAGAACATCTTTGGAGGTATCATCTGAATTTGGCTTCATATTTGAAACGGTATTGACTTCAGCAATTCGATTTCTACCATCACTTGATTCAGTGTTTTTGACGATATTCTTCGTTTCTTTCTCCGTAAATTGTTTTGAAATGTCTGAAATGTTTGAAACATTTATACCCTTTCCCAATTTTGGTTGAACAGCTGATTGAAGTTTCTCCACAAGATTTGCGAATAGAAGTTTTGCAATCAAAAGCTTCTCTTCACCATATTTTAGTTCCTTCATTATTCCAAAGAACTCCATCGACAAATTCGTCATTAAATTAGTCTTTTTTTCGAGTGAATATTCGATGAGCTGATTTAGAAATGTGTCGTAGTCTCCCCTTTCGATATAGACTTTCTCAGTTATGTCAAGTACGGTGTGTAGATCTCCTTCCAATATGGCATCTACAAATTTGCTTACAATTTCCTCGCTAACTAATCCCAGTGCCTCATCAACGGCTTGTGCTGTTACTTCTCCGCCTGTGTATCTAATGACCTGTTCAAGAATTGATAATGCATCGCGAAGACCGCCAGATGCTCTTTTTGCAATTTTCACCAATGCGTCATTGCTTATGTCGAATCCTTCTATCGCAGAGATTTCTTTCAGCCTATTTACTATTTCCTCACTTGGAATGTTTTTGAATTCCAAAACCTGACAACGGGATGTAATAGTTGGTGGAATCTTCTCCGGATTAGTTGTGGCAAGTATGAATACAACATGTGATGGCGGTTCCTCTAAAGTCTTGAGTAACGCGTTGAAAGCCTCGCGTGTCAGCATGTGCACTTCATCTATTATGTACACTTTGTACTTACCCATTGCTGGGCTGAAGTTAACACCATCTCTTATTCTTCTTATTTCGTCTATACCTCTGTTTGACGCCGCGTCTAATTCTATCACGTCGAGATGTGAACCATTGTCTATGGCTTTGCATGAAGCACATTCGTTGCAAGGTTCAGAAAATTGATTCTTCTCACAGTTTAGCGATTTTGCAAGCAATCTTGCAGTTGTTGTTTTTCCCGTACCACGCGGACCTGCAAAGATGTAAGCATGTGATATCATTCTTTTCTCAAGTGCATTCTTAATTATCCTCTTTATGTGTTCTTGACCAACGATTTGTGAGAATTGAACAGGACGGTATTTTCTATACAGTGCTTCCATGTGATTTTTCACCTCAGAATCTGCTTGTATATTTGGATTGATGGATTAACCTCGGATATTTTGCTCAATTAGATATTTCTCTTCTATCAATTTCATTATTTTTTCTTTAGCTTCATCTTCCGCAGCATCTATCCATATTGCATTCTTAAACCTTCTCAGGTAGATAATCTGCCTACGTGCATAATGGCGGGTATTGCGTTTTATAAGATGTATAGCTGTTTCAATGGAGTATACGCCATCCAAGTAATCGATGATCTCCTGATACCCTATGGTCTTGAATGCTTCCGGACTCTTACCATATTTTGAGATCAGTTCTTTCACTTCGTCTATCAAGCCATATTCTATCATCTTGTCGACTCTGCTATTTATTCTTTTGTAGAGCTCTTCTCTCTCGCGGTTTATAACTACCAATGTAAAATCCTCGTTTGATTCTCTTGACTGCTGACTTTGAAGTTCGGAAATCCGTTTGCCAGTTTTGAGATAAACTTCCAATGCTCGTATTGTCCTCTTTGTGTCTTGGAAATGTATCCTGGAAGCTGCCTGTGGATCGAATTCTTCAAGCATCTTTCTCAGAATTCCCGGTTCTTGTTCGTTCAACTGGTTGAGTTCTTTTCGTATGTTCTCATCCCTCGGTACACCTTCAAAAAAACCTTTTACCAGTGCATCGATGTAAAGTCCGGTTCCACCAACGTATATGGGAATCTTTCCTCTTCGAACTACATCCATTTCTATTTCCTTTGCCATTTTTTGATATAGAAAAGCATTAAAATATTCGGAAGGTTCCACTATGTCTATCATATGATGTTTAACAGAAACAAGTTGGTAGGGATCAGGCTTGGCTGTACCAATATCCATGCATTTGTATACTTGTCTAGAATCCATCGATATGATTTCTATGGGCAGCTGCTGTGCTATGGCCACAGCCAACTCGGTCTTGCCTGAACCAGTTGGGCCGGAGATTATAAATCTGTGCATCAAAAAACTCCTTTCCATTATTCAACTTTCAGTTCTATGTTAACATTGTTTGCCTTCATATCGTTATTTTCAGTATTTATAACTGCATCAGAGGCTGTCATCTTTATACCTTTCTTAGCATCGTTTATTACAACAGCTCCAACTAATGTAAGTTCTCCCTTTTTCTTATCATAATCAAATCTATCACTAACTGTCGTGACATCACCTTTTGTAATATTGACACCACCCTTTTTCGTACCACTGTATCTGTCATTATCCAAGTCATAATTCACACTATCGGCTATTATTGTTATCTTTTCATTACTCTTCGTATCGACTATCGTAACTACTGCGTTTGTAAGAACTCCCGTCCTATTATCAAGATCATACGTCATCTTATCTGCGGTTGCACTACCACCATCGAAACTGAATTCAGACTTTACTGGAATATCTACATTTCTCCATTTGTCGCCAACTTTTCGTACATACATCTCAGTAGTCTTTACGCTTACTTTATCTTCGTCTATATTGACGAATACTCTACCTTTGTAATATATAACATCACTTTTTGGTTCAACATAGTCAGCAGAGACTCTAACAGTTTTCGACTTCTTTGTACTTGTTGTTGTCGTGGTTGTCGATGTTTGTGCAAAAATAACAACTACGGAAAGTAGTATCATCAAAATTGTGATGCTAAGAATCCTTCTACTCTTCATACCCATACCTCCTATGACTCTTAAACGGTAAGACTTTCAACCATTTTCTTACCAGCAAGGTAAAAACGATTACTTATCACACTGAGATTCTTTGAATCAAAGACCTGTATCGAAGTAGAAAACTTTGCCTTGTCTGAACGGTCTTTAATAAATTTGGCTGTCCTTGAGAAGGTTGATAGCAGGAGATAATCAGAAGCCCTTTGGGGAATAAAAGAATTGAGCCAATCTATGTATATTATACCATCTCCTTCAGGAATTCCAAACACCCAAGCAAGAGAAAGATAATCGTCTATCGGTGAAAAGTCTATTGGATACGCCAACGCTCTTGATATCACATCTATAGAGTTGCCAGTCAATATCTCTTCTTCCTTTTGAACCATGTTGAATGCGTGCACCTTTACTTTGAAATTATCATCAATCTCGAATTCTGGAACCCACTTCTGGACGAATTCTCTGAGTTTAGCATTTCCCTTTGTATCTTCTTCTTGGTTCTTAATCTTCTTTTGAACATTATACAAGAGTGTTATATTACTCACAATACCTGACAAGGATGGATTCGAAACGGATTTGAAAATTTTAAGTGCTTCTTGCCACATTTTCGATATTCTCATGTATGCTGTATTTGTATCATATTGCCAAAGTACAGCAGGAACGCAAGAAAAGCCACAACAGTGAATTTCAAAAAAATCATTATTACTCTCGGATCCTTCAAACTCTTGCAGTGCCTTCAATAATCCAACTGCACCCAGATATTGAATTATATCACCGCCTAATGAAATTCTCAAATTCATCTCTCCTATCCATAGCAATCTTTAAAGCTTCATTATAAATCGATTCATATCGTTCAAATTCACTCCATTCTGCCTGTACTGGATAATCAAAAACAAAATCTGCTATTTGCATTTCTTGCCTAAGTATTTCTTGATTCTTAATGGAATCAAGTGTCGACAACAAACCAAATTGTGTCTGATAATCAGGAATTTCTTCTTCAAATAGACTTGCAATGATCCTATCCATACCACGTTTCCTAAGTTCTTCCGTTGGAAGTGGAGATAGCACCCCACCATCCAAAACCTTTGTACCACAAAGATACGTTGGTTCAAAAACCCCTGGAACTGTACAACTTGCCAAAACTGCATCAACTAAGAAACCTTCATCTATAACCATAGACTCACGGTTTTCACAATCGAATGCTACGACAACCAATTTCGTCTTAAGCTGTGAAAACTTAGTCTTACCAAAGAGTGCCTTGAAAAACTGGTAATAATCGTCTAAACTTATTAACGCCTTCTTTATTACTAACTCAAACATTGGAACAGAAGATTTCAACGATTTGTCTTTCATGAAAGAAACGACGTTCGTTGAGAATTCTTCGTAAACCTTATCAGCATCACCGTACATCGCATAAAGGGCACCAACTATGGCGCCTGCTGAAGACCCAGCTATCATATTTAACCTCACATCGTACATATCCAAGAGTTTCAAAGTAGCTATATGCGTAAAACCCTTGACTCCACCTGCTTCCAGTGCTAAACCAACCAATTTTACTTCACTCCTAACCGTCTAATTGCATAGATACGATCAACCATGATCATTGCCCAGAAGTTACTATGAAAAGTATTCCCAATATCACAGACGTTACAGTACCCGCAATAGCTATCCACCTAGTCAGCTCTAATTCCGAACGCAAGGTACTTACTTCTTCATTGAGTAATTCTAAGTCAGTTTTGGTCTTCTCTTGATTAGCCGTTAGTGTTGAAATATTATCTGATAGCTCACTAGTCTTAACCACAGCATCCTTAACGTTGGAAATTTCGCTCAAAATGTACTGCTGTTCAACAGAGAGTGTACGCATTTGGTCTTCAATTTTTGTATATCTTGCCACCAATTGGTCAAAGCGATTTGACAACACTTGGAAATTCCCAATTGTGTCGACAATTGTTAATGCATCGATCGCATCGAGTCTCTTTATGAAATCGTCTCCCTTATTGATTATCTCCTCGACCTTCGAAATCCTCTGTGACAATGCACTAACTTCCTTACTAGTAGACGAATACAAACTACTAAGTGGTTTTAGATTCTCTATATCCGCTGAATTCTGTGAAACTGAGTTTTCAAGTACTAACAATCTCTGGTTTGATTGCTGATTAGATTGTTCAAGTGCTGAAATTCGCCCGTCGAGTTTTGAAACTTGAGCGCTTACTGTTACTATCTTTCCTATATCTTGTTGACTAGACTTCAGACTACTTTCCAATGCTGATATTTTTGAGTCTATTCGTTGTATGTTGTTTGTCGCTTCGGTTTTGAACGCATTTAGATTATTGTTAATATCGTTGATATTAGAATTGATTTTGCTTATATCGCCGTTAACTACCGTGATTTTGCTGTTGACTTGTGCAATAGACTGTTCGGTAGCAGTTACCCTTTTTGATAATGAATCCAAATCTTTTGAAATACTCGATACCTGAGAAGATGTATCTTTTTGTTCCAGTTTTTGTTCCAGCGTTGCAATCTTCTTCGATAGTTGGTCTACAGTTTTTGACAAATCTGATGACCCTTTTTCAAGTGTTGCAACTCTTTTCGATAGTGAATCTATATCCTTTGAAAAATCCATTGGAGTTACTTGAGGAGCTTGACTACTTGTAGTAACAGACGTAACCTTGCTCTCCAGTGCTGTAATTCTCTTCTTAAGATCACTTAAGTCACTTTGAATACCTGATTGGGCAGAGATACTTGACTGCATTTGCTTTTCCAACGAATAAACGCGTGATTGAATTTTACTAATTTCTTCTGAACTCACTGTACTGTTTGAATTTTCAAGTTTGTAATAAGTTATTAGATTGTAAAGATACTTGGCTAAGTCTAACTTTGATACAAGTAGTGATGGCTTAAAGTTGTTGTTCTGATCAACCTCCATGATCTTTCTATCGACCAAAAAGTTTACAGCTTTATACTGCGCAGAAGCGGAAGATAGATCGTTGATAGTTGCTCCAATCGCAGATGTTCCAAAAATCAAGAATAGCAACACACTGACAAGCCCAGACAGCATTAAGAAACGTTTTCTGGTAAACATCATCTCACCTCGATTTTGACCGGATTTCTCTTGTTACTTTGATTCTCCATATATTCTGACTATTTGTCTACTCTAATCTCATTGATCTTTCCATTTTCTATGTACACATCTTCCTTGTACAATTCACTTTCACCTTTCTTAAAAACAAATGTGTACGTTCCTTTTGGTAGGTTTGCAAGATATATCGGGGTTCTTCCAATATACGTTCCGTTTACAAAGACATCCAAAACACTTCTTGAAAATATGTTAACTAAACATGATTCAGCACTATCCAAAACAAGCGGTTTTTCAGCAATCAATTCCTCCGAGTTAGCACCTCTGAGTACCCTTATTACCTGTTTTGATGGAACTTGGATTACAGTCGGTCCACTATGTACTATGCCATTAATCGCAACTTGAATACCTTGGCTAAGTGCAACTGGTATCGATTTTGGTATATCTTTCAAGGTACCATCGCTAAAACCAAACCATACAACACTTTCTTCAGAAATTTCAGAGTCTTTTGTCATCTGCTTTATCGTCGTAAACATTAGGCGTTTTACCAACAATTCCTGACTGAACCCGTCAAATTCCACGGTAGTATTGGTACCATCGAGTAGTACATCTATCTGTTCTATCGGTTCCAATGTGTAATAGAGGACCTGATCACTTTCAAGCAAAATGGTAGTACTGAAGTTCTTATACCCTGGTGAAATAACTTGAACATCGTACTTACCATTCACAAGCCGTATTTCTCCAGGAGCATTGTAAAAATCACTACCCACTTTTACAGTTGCATTTTCAGGTTTGCCTAATACCGTAAGTACCTTGTATTGCCTTGAATCAACGGAGAACTTATAGTTGTCAACAGCTGGAATTTCTATTTCTTGAATGTAGTTAACGAAATTTGTAGGTAATATCAAGCGATATCTACCAGGCTGAACCTCAAGAGTAGTTGGAAGGACAATCTTATCAAAATTAAGGAACGCATTTTCTATCCTTTTTGAAGTATCTAACGTTAACGTAACAGTGTTTTTTAATGTTATATCTATTTTCTTTTCTTCATATGGGTTTAGATATACGTTCACATCTTTCTCCGTAAAACCGGGAGCCGAAACTTTTATTACGTGCTCACCTGGTTTTAGTGATACCTTTGTACTCCCCCTCGCAATCATGTCGCCATCTATGTATATTGTTGAATCTGTTGGTGACACAACAATGTTCAAATAAGCAGGCAGTACAAGGTTAACTACTACTGTTGCATCTTCTGTTATCATCTTCTCAAATGGTATATATCCTGGCTTAACCAATTTCAATGTACCCGGGATTTGTGCATCGAAAGATAGTTGGTGCCCCTTTATAGTTCCAACCAGTTTATCGTTGAAATACACGATGGCACCATCATCACCGATAACGGTGAGAGCATAGCCGGGATTTGCTAAGATGAAAAGAAGGATGAAAAACGCAACTCCACAACAAAAATTAAAATAGAAATTTCTATTTTTCACATTTCAGCACTCCTAATTTCTATCATTCATCTCTTTTCCTTCATTCCATTGGTGGTTTCTAAATGGTTACTACCTCTCTTCGATAGCGCTCGACAACTCTATCAAAGAATGATATATTCTATCAGATGTATCGAGTGGAAATTTCTCCATTATCTCTTTTACGTAATCCACTCTCCGTTTTATAACGGATTTTATGACCTCACTACCAAGCTCTGTTATTTCAACCATAGCCACTCTCTTGTCTTCCTCGCCTTGTTTTCTTCTTAAGAAACCATCTCTTTCAAGTCTCATAACCAATCCAGTGGTTGTACTCTTAGCGATGCCGAGCATTTGACTAAGTTTTGTCATGGTCTGTGGACCATCGAAATAGGTTCTCTGCATGAGATCAAACTGAGCTGGTGTGATTGAATAATCTTTCAATGCTATTCGGCCTTGTACCCTTATTTTAAAGCATATCATTCTCAGCAGTTCTTCAACGTGAGCGTAAATTTCATCACCGTTCTTTTTCACACATTTTCACCTCGTTGGGTAAAAAGAATTCAATGTTTCCACACAGTAACGCATGGTCGTCGCATTAAAGTGTATCATAAACTGTACAATCTATCTACAATCACCATTATAGTTGTTCAAGTAATACTTTGAATGCCAAGTACGTCTCGTACAGGTCCGCTTTTGAAACCAATTCAAATGGTGAGTGCATGCCCAAGAGGCCCGGTCCCATGTCTATTGTGTCGAATCCTTCTTGTGCAAGGAATTTCGCAACTGTTCCTCCACCACCAACATCGACTTTCCCAAGGAGACTTGGCTGCCAGGAAACACCATTCTTATTGAGTATACCCCTAACACGAGCTACCAGTTCTGCGTGCGCCTCACTCGCTCCGCCTTTTCCACCGCGGCCAGTATATTTAACTAACCCAACACCATAACCAGCCTTTGCAGCATTGAGTTTATCGTGAACTTCAAGATAGGAAGGATCTTGGAGTGTTGTTACATCAGCAGATAATACTGTAGATTTTGCGATTATATCATCCAATGCACTTTCAACATCGGAAATGCCTCTCATTTTCAATAATTTTCTCAAAAATGCCCTGTAAAATCTTGCTTGAGCACCTGAATCTCCTTCGCTACCAATTTCTTCTTTGTCAAACAGTATCACACCTGCGGCTTTTTGACCTTCAGATATTTGGGCATTCAACAACGCCATAACACCTTCATATGCACAAATCTTATCATCGTGTCCATAAGCGCCTATGAAACTGCTGTCGATACCAACGTCACGTGGTTTTAATGCAGGTACAAGTTCTAAATCTGCACTGACGAAATCTTCTTCGTCTATATTGTACTTGTCTTTTAGTAACTTTAGCACATTTTTCTTAACTGGCTCATTTTCCTCACCTTGTAGTGGTATTGAGCCAAGAATTATATTCATTTTTTCTGCTTTGAAATGCTCGCTGACTTTATTATCTTCTTTGTCAAGATGCGGTAAGAGATCCGGAAGCACGAAAACAGGATCTTTGTCATCGCAACCAATGCACACATCTATTTTCTGCCCGTCTTCTTTGACAACTACCCCAACTAATGCAAGCGGTAGGCTAAACCATTGGTACTTCTTCACGCCACCGTAATAATGCGTCTTCGCCAATGCTATATCAGCCTCTTCGTAGAGTGGATAAGTTCTCAAATCCAAGCGGGGAGAGTCAACGTGTGCAGCAACAAAGTTGACACCATTTTCGATGTTTCCCTTTATTGCGACAAGTGATTTGTTCCTGTTAACTAAGTATATCTGATCTTCTACATCCGTAACTTCATCAATTCTTATGAATCCTGATTTTCTGAGCAATTCTTCAAAATAAGAAATTGCCAATCTTTCGATCTTCGCAAATTCGATGAATTTCTTGTACTCATTGGAAAACTCCTCAATCTCTTCCCTTTTTCTCTTGTCCCAAACCAAATGTCCTTTAAGTCCCATCTTTACATCCTCCCTTTTCGATAAGTTTCTACCCACAATTTATATCTTCCAAGAATTAAAAACTTCTTTATTTCCAAATTTCTATCTCAGTTTCTAAATCGACTTGATAGGTCTGCCTCACCTTTGATTTTATCAAATTTATCAACTCAAAAACATCATTTGCCTTAGCATTTCCTTTGTTTATTATAAACCCGGCATGCTTTTCTGAAACTTGCGCATCACCTATGGAATATCCCTTCAGCCCCAAAGACTCTATTGCAGTTCCGACGTAGAAATCTGGTCTCGGTCGTTTGAAAACACTCCCAGCACTTGGATATTCGAGCGGTTGTTTTTCATATCTCCTTTTCATCGTATCTAACATCGAAGCTCTGATTTGCTCTTTATCTCCTTCGAAGAGTCTAAATCTTGCACCGACTATCGTGAGATTTCTTTCTTTCTTGAATAAACTCGTTCTGTATGCAAACTGCGCCTCAGAATTTGAGATAGTGAACACCCTTCTGCCGTCGAATACATCTATTTCGATGATATGCTCGCTCGTCTCCCATCCGTAACAACCAGCGTTCATGTATATGGCACCACCAACGCTACCCGGCAAACCGTAAGCCCTTTCTATGCCAGAAAGTCCATTTTCCATAGCAATTAGACAGAATTTTTTAAATGGTACACCGGCAGTTGAATAAACATAACCGTCGGAATATTCAACTTTGTCTATTCTCTCAGTAGAGACAACAGTATAACTCTTGTAATCATCTGATGGTAAGATGTTTGTTCCTTTACCGATTATACGATATTCTATATTTCTCTCTTTGAGCAACCTTAAGGTATTCAAAAAGCCATCTAAGGAGTTTGGAATAACAAAAAGTCTTACTCTTCCACCCAACCTAAAATTCACATGTGCTGAAAGTGGTTCATTGATAAAAAGGTCACATCCCTCATCCCATAAAGCTTCCATAAGACTTCTATCGATATCATCGTAGTTATATGGTACACTGTTGTGTGTGTTATGCGTGTAATCCACCTGTCATTCCCTCCGTAAATAAGACTATTCTATCCTTCCCCGTACGTTTAGCATGATAAAGTGCTATATCGGCATCTTGTATGAGTTGTTCATGTGATGTTGCTTCTGATACCGGGTAATTTGAAACGCCGTAACTCAGCGTAATTTTGAACGGAAAATCCTCTATATTTCTAATGAGTCTTCGAAGTCTTTCCAGTATAGCTACAGTTTCATCGATATCGGAACTCGGGAAGAGCATTATGAACTCTTCTCCGCCGAATCTTCCAAGCACATCCGTAGTACGTACATTCTCTCTAAAAATCTTTGCAATCTTTTTAAGGACCTCATCACCTATCAAATGACCATATTTATCGTTTATTCTTTTGAAATCATCGATATCACACATAGCAACACTAAGTGGCGATTTAAAGTTGACAGAATTCTCAAATTGTACGCTAAGAAGTTTTGAAAAGTAATATCTAGTATACAACTTCGTTAGTGGATCCACAAAACTTCTGAGCCTTGTAAGGAGTCCTTTCAAAACTGAGATTATACCATATTCCAATACTTGTACGGTGGGGATGATGTTTTCGTAGAATTTATCTTCTAACATCAAATTAGGATTAGAGACGTACATTTCATACCTTGAATGTTCATCGATATTATCCCTCAAATATACCTCGAATGGTGACAAATGTGCAAATTCTTCCGAGAACGATTTAAATTCTCCAATACCCGCTTCAAGTGTTTTGTCAAGAAAATCATCCTCAATCTTCAGATAAGCATTATTCACTGGAAGCAACGATATGATTTTGGAAATGAAGTAATTGAGTAGCGTTTCCGGTTGCATTTCTGTATCAATTATTCTCAGACTTGAAAGAATTTCAAATGGTAATTCGTTGTAACCATATTCTTCTATAGCTTGTACACTTGATTTGAATTTTCCGCTGCTTATATCATATTTCTCAGATATCTTCTTAAATGCATTTGTCAAGCCTATATCTCTATATATCGTGGCGGATTTTGCATAGTATACACGTGCTTTGTATTCGTTCCCTATTGTCTTATAATAATGTCCATATCCTTCGTACAGTAGCGCCAAAGATAGGAGAGTACCGTCCAATATGAATTTGATTTCCAGACTCTCAAGTTCCCTTTTCACAAGGTTTGGTGAGGCCTTTGCAAGTTTTTCACCTATAACTGCCAATATCTCTTCTCTAAATAGTCTACTCTGCGAATTTATATATTTTTCCCACTTAACTGGCAAGTCTTCTTTGTCGAGTGATTTGAGTATATCAATTACATCCTTAATACGTTCATCATTTATCTCAAAATCGCCTTTTTCCAACAATCTCTTTACTTCATCAATGTCGCGACCAATGAAATTCACAAATATCCGTTCAACCTTTGAACCATTATCTCCATAAACACTGACACATTCATTTATATGCTCAAGAGCTTCGTTCACTTCAAAATTATACGCATGATAATAGGCTTCCAATATATTCGCATAGATGATTTCATTCCTCAAGCCCAATATTTTGAGCTTTGGACGCACGTCCATGATTCCATCAACGAAATCTTTAATCTTTCCTGAATAGAGAGCGTGGTATAACATATTCAGCCTTGCAAAGAATCCCCTTGCAGGTAACCCTATTCTTTCAGCAGTCTCTACAGACTTCTTTAAGTATTGCATAGAAATAACAGACGAAGATGCGTTATTGGACATATTATTGTAGATCACTGGTAGTCTGTGTGCTATATTGTAATCTAACGCCAGCTTCTCAGCCATTTTAAGATACTTCATACTCTCTTGAGGATTATTTGTCATCAAATTTGAAATAAATATATACGCTTCAACTAATACTCTTGCATGAAAGTAATTGCTTTCATCCAATTTTGAAACAACTTCAATTGCTTCTGAATAAAACTTATCTCTTCGCTGCTCTTTTTCGAATTTGGCTCTCAAATAAAGCAGTTTTCTTTTCAGTGTACCCAAATTTCCGTATCCAACTGGGTATTTTTCCAACGTAGATATACATCCGTCATCGTCAAACAACAGATAAGATTTCAAAGCTCTATAATAGCTAAACATTTTTGTATTTGGAATTTCTAAGTCTCTTATTTCATTTATTTCTTCACTTCTCTCAGCTAATTCCACTTCAAATTTTGTAATCGAGTATGATACTCTATCACCTATCATGCTTTTCACGTGGCTAATCATACTCCGGATAAGAGATGGAGAAGAATAGTACTGCATACTTTCATAGATGTTCTTTAAATACACACGTGCAGCACTCATCTTCTGACCTATCGTTTCAAGATGCCAAGCTTTTTTCTCAGGGTTGTCTATGATAGTTGCAAGTTGTTTGTGAAGGCTAACTCTTTCTTCGTTAGAAATAGAATTGTACAGAACTTCCCAATATTGTCTCAATGCAAATCTGAATTTATCATACTCTCTGTATATGATGCCCTCCGAAACAGGCTTTGAAATGTCAAGATTGGTGTTTAACAAAGACTCCAAAGTTTTCAATTCACTTTCAGAAAATTTCTGACCCAATATGGATATGTATCTCTCTTTTCCATTCAAGTAACCTTGCACATTTTTAAATATTACATCTGATATTTCCACATCTTGAATTGTGTCCAAATCAAAATAGTACTTTCCATCCCGATATACTAAGATATCATTTTCGTATAAATATTTTAAGTACTCAACAACAAGACCAGGCAATCCGCTCGATACCAACGTCAACCAATTTGCTAACGTATCGAGGTTCTCCACCTCGCCTATCGAATTCAGTACAATTTCCTTTGTCAGGTCTATTGTAAAAGGTTCTATGTAGATTTTTCGACTAAACTCTTCAAATTCTTCTATGGAAAAGCATAGAACGATTATCTTTCCCGACTTATCCAATTCAGAAATTCTTTTGAGAAGCACTCTTAAACCTTCAGGTGCTTCTTGATAGTCATCAACGAATATGACTATGCGTTCAATACTTGATAAAGCCTCTACAATTGAAATGGATATCGTGTCTATTTTACAAACATTCTCTATACAGTACATGAGTTCGTCAAGAAGGTCTTTAGAAATCTTCTCAGACACAAGTTGCAAGGTCTGGCTTATAACGTCAGAACCCGTGATGGCATGTATGAATGGTATGCCGCTCTCACGTAGATAGTTTTCCAAATTCTCTACAATCGTAGTCTTACCAACACGTTGTGGCCCAATTACTCCTATGTAATCTTGACCTACATTTGGCGAATAGATGAGTCTCTTTATCTCTTCTTCCTCAATTCTCGAAACTCTCTTTACTCTCAATGCCTTTTTTCTATCGGAGACTCTATAGTATGGTACTTCTTCGCTAAATGTTCTTTTTGCTGGATTCTCGTCACTCATCTGTAATGCTATTTGTCTCACTGTATCGTTTTTAGTCAAATTATACATGAGTTTACCAAATGCATAGAGTGTAGATTTGTCTGATACCAACCCATTGTACACTTCTGGTGCAATGAATAAATGGTTTTTATTTTTTTCTTGGCTTTTTCTAAATATATAGTCATTATCTTGAACAAATGGCAGGAATACTCTTATATCACCGTTAATTATCACGATATCGTCAAAACCGATGAATGGAATAAACAATTTTGGGATGTGTAGAATATTTCTCATTACATTCAAGACAACTTGTGCAGCAAATTCCCGTTCCCTGGAATCTTGAATATCGAGAGATCTATACTTCTCTATGTCGTATATCAATATTGCACCATTCTCAAATAAGAACTTTTCGGGGACAAGCAAACCATGAATATTTCTTGCAGATTCAGACTTGAGGACTACATCGGCCGGTGAGTGGATGAGACCATCGTAGACAAATTTTGCAACTTTCACGTTGCCATCTATTTCAACCACATAATCCTTACTCCAGTACGTCTCCCTTATGAATCTGACTATCTCCACAGCATATCACCTACGGCTCTAATCTTGAAATCAATCAGCTATCGTTCTATTCTTTCCT